>JACCDV010085063.1_pt1 | contig 36984 bp, 36 predicted proteins | sample 7446131 | NCBI WGS metagenome assembly JACCDV01 (sample SAMN15323448, study PRJNA562643) | freshwater metagenome | isolation source: river surface water | place: USA:Blue River Watershed | collected 2017-08-17
CAGCAGCGCCTGCATCACGTCGTGGTAGGAATCGGCCTCGTTACCAAAGCGTTGGCCCTGGCGCGTCACCGCGATCAAGCCCGGCTTGGCACGTTCGATAAGGTGTGGAAAGTGAGCTACGCTGCCATCGCGGCGCGGCACCAGTGACACGGGCGCCAGCGCTGCTGCCTGCACCAGATCGTGCGCCACCACACCACCGGCTGACTCGCCCAGGCGCAGGCCGTCGCCAGTGTTGCCACGGGAGGCTGCCGACCAGTGTTCCCGACCCGTGGGTGCATGGGGCAGCAGGGCGCGTTTGCGTTGTTCGTCGTGCGGGAAGCCACCGCAGGCCAGCACCACGCCTCGCCGGGCGCGAATGGTTACCTCGCCCTCGGGCGTGACGGCCAAGGCGCCGCAGACGCGATCATCGTCGCGCAGCAGGCGTTTGACCGGGCTGTTCACGCGGATGTCCACGCCCCGGTCCAGGGCGGACTTGGCCAGCGCCGCCACCAGGGCATTGCCGTTGACCAGCCGCATGCCGCGCCCGTGCATCAACAGGTCTTTCCAGTGGCGCAACACCAGCCGCGCTGCGTAAACGAAAGACGGCCAGGCACGCAGTGCGTTGAGAAAGTGGCGCAACTCTGCGCCAGACGCAATCCCCATGCCCCACAACGTGGTTTCGGGAAGTGGCGGTTTCAGGTCCCGCATGCGTGGTCCCAGAGAGCGGCCGTCGAATGCAGCGGCGCACAGTGACCGGCCACCCTTGGATGCGTGCAGCGAACGTCCGTGGAAATCCGGAATCACGTTGCCATCGATGAAGCGCAGCGCCGTTTTCGTCTGGAAGAAGTCCGCCATGCGGGGCGCGTGTTCCAGGAAGGTGCGCGCACGGGATTCGTCAAAGCGGTCGCCCAGTTCGTGGTGCAGGTAGCCCAGCGGCTCCTCGATGTCCTCGACAATGCCTGCGGCCTGGGCCAGTGGGTTGCGGGGCAGCCACATCCAGCCGCCCGACCAAGCCGTGGTGCCACCGAACTGCGGCTCTTTTTCCACAACGATGACCTTGAGCCCCAGGTGTGCTGCCGTCACCGCCGCCGACAGCCCGCCCGCGCCAGAGCCGATGACCAACAGATCGCAATCAACGGTGGGCTTGGTATCGGCGGCGGGCATGGTCGGTTGAACGCGTCACACCGCGTAAATGGGCTTGCGTCCGTCAGCGGCCGGGGTGCCGCCGGTTTCGGCCGTGAGGGTGAAGAAGGGGGATGCGCCGCTGGCTGCAGCCAGTTGGGCTGCGGTGGAGAGCAGTTCGGGCGCCAGGGACTGCATGCGCTCCGGCGTGAAGCGCACGGTCGGCCCGGCGATGGTGATGACGCCGAGGGCAGGCTGTCCCTGGAAGCGCACGGGCGCAGACATGGCCGACAGGCCCAGACTGTAGGTATCGGTGGTCAGGCTGTAGCCACGCTCACGTGTGGCGTGGACGGCCTCCATCACTGCTTGCAGAGTGGTCGGCGCTGCGGGGCCGAATTGTTCGGGCAAGCCAATGCCTTGCTTCACCACCAGGGCCAATGCTGCGTCATCGCTCATGGTGGACATCCAGGCCCAGCCGGACGACGAGCACGACAGGCGCGCGTCACTGCCCATGTCGGGGTCGTAACGCAGGCCTTGGCGTGCACCCTGTGCGCGAGCGACCCAGGTCAGGCGTTCGCCGTCCACCACCGACAGGCGCACCAGCTCGCCCGACACTTCGGCCAGGCGGTTCAGCAGCGGTTGTGCAATGTCCACGATACCGCTGTTGCTCAGGTAGCTCAGTCCCATGGCCACGAGTTTGGTGGTCAACAGGTAGTCGCCATGGCCGCGTGCCTGGCGCACGTACCCCAGGCGCACCAGATCAGCCAGCAGGCGGTGCACCGCGCTGCGCGGAATGTTGAGCTGGTCGGCGATGGCCGCCAGTTCCATTCCCTCGCCGTGTTGCGAGAGCAGTTCCAAGATGCCAAGGGTGCGTTCGAGTACGCCGTTCATAAAGGTTTCTCCGGTTCCTATTTACCCAGGCAGGCTACAGGAAGCGTCCCTGCGCCATGGCGCCGGCGCCAATGACGGCTAGGCGGGTGGTGTACATGAGGGCTGGTCTCGCTGGCTGTCGATGTTTTTCGGTGAGTGTAATTAAAAGCAGAACAAAATTCAATAGTTGAATGATATTCCATTTTTATGTATGATCCAGCTCACACAACAGCCACACCACTGAGAGACATGACCGAGACACTCAACGGCGCCACGCGGATTCACTACATCGTGGGCGACCCCATTGCCCAGGTGAAGTCGCCCGCTGGCGTCACCCAGGCGTTTGCTGACCATGGCCGCAATGCCATCTGCGTTCCAGCCCACGTTTCTCCGGCCGATCTGGCTGGGTGGGCAAAGGGGATCTCCAAGGCCCAGAATGCAGATGGCATCATCGTCACGGTGCCGCACAAGTTCGCCTGCCGTGAGCTGTGTGCCACGGTGTCGGAGCGGGCGGCGTTTCTGGGTGGTGTGAACACCATGCGTCGCAACCCTGATGGCACCTGGCATGGCGACATGTTCGACGGCCTGGGTTACGTGGAAGCCATGCGTGCCAAGGGCTGCGAGCCCCAGGGTCAGAGGGTGCTGCTGGTGGGCGCAGGGGGCGCCGGTTCCGCCATTGCCCACTCGCTGGTGGTGGCGGGTGTGTCTGAGCTGGCCATCCACGATGCTGATGTTGCGCGCCGCGATTCGCTGGTGCAGCGCCTGGCTGGTCTGGGCCTGGGGCGGGTGTATGCCGGGTCGCCCGATCCGTCGGGTTTCAACATTGCCATCAACGCCACGCCCATTGGCATGAAGGAAGGCGACCCCCATCCCATCGACTCCAGCAAGTTCACCCCCGCGCAGTTTGTGGGCTGCGTGATCACCGCCCCGGCCGTTCCCCCCATGATTCAGGCGGCACGAGACGCAGGCTGCCAGACCATGATCGGCGCAGACATGTTTGCCCGGGTGCGTGATTTGATGGTGACTTTTCTGCTGGAGCCTGCAGCATGAAGCTCGTCCGCCAAGGGTTGCAAGGCATCGCCGATGGCGATAGCTTTGATGTGATCGTGGTGGGCGCGGGCGGTGCAGGCCTGTCTGCCGCGTTGTTTGCAGCCATTGACGGCGCAAAGGTATTGATCGTCGAGCGCACCGAATATGTGGGTGGCACCACGGCCTGGTCGGCAGGCACCACCTGGGTGCCGGGCACGGCGCACGGCCAGCGCGTCAACCCTCACGACACGCTGTATGCCGCCGCCACCTACCTGGACAACGCCGTGGGCGAACGCACGCCCGCCGTGCTGCGTCACGCCTTCCTGACCCACGGTGCCCAGGCCGTAGCTCACATCGAAGCCAACAGCGAAGTCAAATACCGCCCGTACCCCAAGCACCCCGACTACATCTCTGACCTCGGTGGTTCTACCCTGAATGGCCGCGCGCTGGAGCCCTTGCCCTTCGATGGCCGCTTGCTGGGTGAGCTGTTCGGGTTGCTGCGCCCGCCGATCCCTGAGTTCACCGTCCTCGGCGGCATGATGGTGGACCGCACCGACATCAACCACCTGCTGGCCATGACGAAATCGTGGTCGTCACTCAAGCATTCTGTGCGGATTGTGTTGCGCCATTTGGCCGACCGCCTGCGTTACCCGCGTGGCACCCGCCTGGTGATGGGCAATGCGCTGGTGGCGCGGTTGCTGTATTCCCTGAAGCAGCGTGGCAACGTGACTCTGGCCATGGAAACCGAGGTGAGCGCATTCGCCACCGGCACGAACGGTGTGGAAGGCCTGACGCTGCGCAGCGGCGGTGCTACCCGCCGTGTGCACGCCCAAGGCGGTGTGGTGCTGGCCAGCGGCGGCTTCAACCGCCACCCGGATCTGCGCGCCCAGCTGCTGCCCGGCATTCCTGAAGAGTGGTGCCCGGCGGCGCCCGGCCATACCGGCCAAATGCACGACCTGGCCCAAGGTCTGGGAGCTGCCTATGCCACAGGCGGCATGAGCCCGGCGTTCTGGGCGCCTGTGTCCCTGCGCAAACGTGCCGACGGCAGCACCGCCGTGTTCCCGCACTTCGTGATGGATCGCGCCAAGCCCGGCATGATCACCGTCAACCAGGCGGGCGAGCGCTTCGTGAACGAAAGCACCTCGTACCACCTGTTCGGCCTGGCCATGCAGGCGGCGAACAAGACGACCCCCGCCGTTCCCGCCTACCTGGTTTGCGACGCCGAAGCCCTGCGCACATATGGCATGGGCATGGTGCGCCCGGGCGGCAAGGGGCTGGCCCCCTTTCTGGCCGACGGCTACCTGACCCAGGGCGGCACCTTGGACGAACTGGCGGACAAACTGGGCATGGACGCCCCCAAGCTGCGCCGCAGCGTAGACCAGATCAACGCCTACGCTGACTCCGGTGTGGACCCTGACTTTGGCCGTGGCACCACCGCCTATCAGCAGAACCTGGGCGACCCGAACTGGCCTGGCAAGAACCCCAACATCGGGCCGCTGCGCCGGGGGCCGTACTACGCCGTGCGCCTGTTCCCGGGCGACATTGGTGCTTCCACGGGCCTCGCTACCGATGAAAACGCCTGCGTACTGCGCGGCGGTAAGGACCCCATCGCTGGTCTTTACGCCGTCGGCAATGACATGCATTCCATCATGGGAGGTACCTATCCCGCACCGGGCATCACGATTGGTCCGGGGCTGGTGTTCGCGTACCTGGCGGCACGTCACGCGGTTCATCGCGCCCGTGCTTGAAGAACGCACGAAATGTCCAGTCAGATGCTGGTTTCATCGCTTTCGAATCTTTCTTCGGCATTCAAAATGCAAGCCAATTCATCAGCATCGATTTTCGTGTTTACCCTGAATTCAATCGATCATCGAACAGTCGTGAGCGATGATCGACCAGCAAGAACAATTCCCATGCGGCCATTCGACACCACCGTTCTACATTCGTGTCAGGCCCATCTTCGGTTATGCCTTTGAGTCCGGGCCACAGGACTTTTCTTCAACTTCCCCAGGAGACATGCTCATGCAAAGCAACAAACGACAGTTTCTGAATGTGGCCCTGGCAGCGTTGGCTGCCGCCACCTTCGGACAAGCCCAGGCGCAAAGCTATCCGGCCCGCGATGTGACCGCGGTGATCCAGTGGGGTGCGGGCGGTGGCACCGACGTGGCCATGCGTGGTTACGCTCCTTACGCTGAAGAAGCCCTGGGCCGCAAGATCGTGCTGCAAAACAAGCCAGGCGCGGCAGGCGCTATCGGCGCGAACTTTGTGCTGCAGCAACCCGCCGACGGTTACACCCTGTTGATGGGTGCCGAGCCACAGTCGCTCTACCGCGTCATGGGCGTGGCCGAATTTGATTACGACAAGTTTTACCCGATCAACATCGCCGCCGTGGCCAACACCATCCTGCTCGTGGCCCGCCCCAACGCGCCGTGGAACAACATGCAGGACTTGTTGAGCCACGTGCAGTCCAACCCGAACAAGGTCAAGCAGTACCTGGCGGGGCAGGGCACCGTGCCATTCACCATGAACGCCATGATGAGCACGCTCACCAAATTTGACACCATCAAAGTGCCGTTTGACGGTGATGGCCCCGCCATTGCCGCGCTGCAAGGGGGTCACGTGGACATCGGGTTCATCGCTTCGGGCGCAGTGATTGAGCACGTCAAGGCCGGCCGCCTTAAAGCCCTCGCTGTGGTGGACTCCAAGCCCTACCAGGGCATCGCCCCTGTAACCGACGCCCCGTCGCTCAGGGGTATTACCAAGTATCTGCCCTGGGGTTCGTGGTACGGCGTGTTCGTGCGCAAGGAAACACCCGACGACGTGAAAGCCAAGCTGGTTGCAGCGTTCAAGAAAGCCGGTGATAACCCCGCTTACCGCAAGATGATGGAAGGGCGTGGCACCACTGTGCTGAATATCAGCGGCGCTGAAGCCGAGACGTTCATCAAGAAGTTCCAGTCCACCACCGCCTGGCTGTACCAAGGTGCTGGAGCTGCCAAGGTCGATCCTGCGACGCTGGGCATCCCCAAGCCCTGATTCCGGCCTTGGCACCGGCCGGTCAATGCCGGCCGGTCAATGGCCTTAGGTTCTGGTGACTCTCAGAGTCACCAGGGCTTCTTTTACCCTCGGAGTCATCGCATGCACTCAAGTCACCCCAGACTGCCAGGCGAATTGAGCTTCATGGTGCTGATCGTCGCATTCAGTACCTTCATGCTCTGGGCGTCATACAACATCTCAAAGTTCGAATCGATTTCATCTGCAGGCGCCTTTCCCATGGTGTGTGCTGCTGCGATGCTGGTCACCGGCTTGATGAGCCTCCTCAAAGCTGCACGGTCCAAATTGGTGCTGGAAGGTGACGAGACCTTGGTTCAACAGTTCGTGCACAAATTGGCGCCACCGCAACTGGTCATGTTTGCGGTTCTGATCACTCTGTATATGTTCCTCTTGGAGCGATTGGGTTTTCTGGTGTCTTCGTACCTGTTTATGGTCGGCGCAATGCAACTGTTGGGTAGCCGTCGCGTTGTGCTGAATTTGCTCATCAGCGCTGGCATGCTGGTCGCCATATACATCGTGTTTCAAACCGCATTTTCTGTCGTGTTGCCCTCGGGTACCTGGTTGGCCCCATATCTGCCGGAGTACCTGAAATGATGGAAGCCATTGGTTATTTCTTCATGTCCTGGGTGGACATCAGGATGTTGCTGCTGACGGCGCTCGGCACGTTCGCAGGCATCTATATCGGTGCCATCCCGGGCCTTTCGGTCACGATGGCAGTGTCCATCCTGATTTCGTTCACGTTCAAGTGGGACGTCAACGAAGCTCTGGCTCTGATTTCTGGTATCTACCTGGGCGGTGTGTACGGTGGCTCGCGCAGCGCCATCCTGCTCAACATCCCGGGCGCGCCGTCGGCGATCGCCACCGGTATGGACGGCTATCCGCTGGCGAAGCGCGGCGAAGCGGGGCAGGCCATCGGCTTGACCACCGTGGTTTCGGTGTACGGCGGTTTCATCGGCATCCTGGCGTTGGCCGTGGCGGCGCCGCTGGTGTCCGACCTCGCCCTGATGTTCGGTCCACGCGAATACCTTTTGCTGGCGCTGTGGGGCATCTTGCTGGTGGGTAGTCTATCGGGCGAATCCCTGTCCAAAGGCATTTTCTCGGGTGCTTTGGGTGCCTTGATTGCCTGCGTGGGCTTGGACCCTATGACCGGCGAGCAGCGCCTCACGTTCGGCAGTTTGCAAATGTCGGCCGGTATCTCCTACATCGCAGCCATGATCGGTTTTTTCGGCGTGGCCGAGGTAATTGCCCAGGTGCACCAGCTCAAATTGAAGGCAATCAAGCAAAACGTGAGCAAGATCATCCCGTCCTGGGGCTTGGTGCGCAAGCACCTGGGGCTTGCCACCCGAACATCCAGCATTGGGGTGGTGGTTGGGGCATTGCCCGGCGCAGGCGGTGACATTGCTGCTCTGATGGCCTATGACCACGCCAAACGCACCGTCAAGAATCCCTCTCGTCCGTTCGGTGAGGGGGCATATGAAGGTCTCGTAGCGCCCGAATCGGCCAACAACGCTGCTGTGGGTGGGGCTTACGTGCCCATGCTGACGCTTGGCATTCCAGGCGATGCGGTCACGGCCGTCATCATCGGTGCACTTTACATCCACGGCCTCAAACCGGGCCCCATGTTGATGATCGAGACCCCGCACCTCTTCTGGTTCGTGGTCGGCTCGCTGGCTCTAGCGAACATCTTTCTCCTTATCTTCGGTCTGACGGGCATTAAGATCTTTGCCAAGATCGTCGAAACGCCCAAGCCTCTGCTGCTGCCATTGATCCTCGTGCTGTCTGCTGTGGGTGCGTACGCCATCAACAACAACCCGGTGGACGTGTACTGGATGCTGGGCTTCGGCGTTCTCGGCTATTTTCTCAAGATGTATGGCTTCCAGGTGGGGCCAGTCATCCTGGGCATGATCCTTGGCCCACTGATGGACCGAAGCTACCGCCAGGCCATGATGTCGACGGGCAACGATGTGGGCTTGTTTGTGACGGAGTTTTTCACGACACCGCTGTCAGCCATCATTCTTGCTGCACTGACATTCACCATCGTCAGCCAGACGTCTGCGTGGAAGCGCTGGCGCAACAAGGGCCAGGTCGCTGTGGGATAATTAGCGACGAACACAGCGGTTGCCGTGACCCGGTAGCCGCTCCGGCTTTGCCTCGACCGGAACCCCAGCAAACCCTTGCAACACAGGGGTTTCTGGGGTTTTGTCTTGGCCCCTCTCTGGTTTATGGCTGCTTACGCGACCCTCGGTCGTTCCCGTCTCTTCCGTCTCTGGTCGCATTGGTCGCCGCATGGCACGCAGGCCGATGATGGCGACGTCGCGCAGCAATGGGCCGCTTGGCTCGACCCCCTGCAAGCGGTGCGTTTGCGGTCTGCTCTGGATGCGATCGATACCGCCAATTACTCAGTGGTCTCTGAGTTGCCCTCCTCGGCGCTGCAGGGGTTTACCGCCGAGTTGCGCCGCATTCAGGCGGCCTGGGCTGTGGCTGTCGATCCGGCCGTGTTGCAGCCCGAATCGGAAGCCACGCTGGCTGCGGTAGAAGCCTTGTGGCCCGGACATGCCAGCTTGTCTGGATTTGAACGATACCGCCGTGTGCACTTGGAGTGGCAACGCCAGATGGCTGTGATGGTCACGCCGTTGCGCCATCAGCTGCGCCGCGTCTTGGCCCGTGCGGGTGGAAGCTGGCAGCGACTGGCGCTGCTCGACGCTCTGCTGGAGTCGCAATTGGAGCCGCAAGAGGCAAGGGCTTTCGCACAGGTGCTGGTGTGGCTGGAACGCCGGTATGCGCACGCCAGTGAACAGGACGCCGCATCTCTCAAGCCATTTTTTGTGGACTGGCAAGCGCTGGTCGATGCCGAACTGGATCTGCGTTTGCAGCCGGTGCTCGGCATGTTGGACAGTTGGGAGCAGGAACACCCATGAAATTCAATCAAAACACCACCTACCACGGCGCCTTGGCGCTGGGCAGCCTGACCTTGCTTTGGATCGGTGCCAGCTTTGTGGGCAGCAGTTTCACTGCGCTTCTGATGACCTGTGCGATAGCGGTGGTCTTGCTCACCGGTGCCTGGGAGCTGCGCCGCTTCAGGGCAGACAGCCTAGCACTTGGCAGCGCCGTTGCCCGACAAGTTCAGTCGCCCATCGAATTGGGCGCGTGGCTTGCGCAACTGCCCCCCAGCATGGTCACAGCAGTGCGCTTGCGGCTGGAGGGCGAGCGGGTGGCCTTGCCCGCACCGCTGCTGACACCCTACCTGGTCGGTTTGGCGGTGATGCTGGGCATGCTCGGGACTTTCGTGGGTATGGTGATGACTTTTTCTGGCGCCGTTGGTGCGCTTGAGGGGTCGGCCGATCTGCTGGCGATTCGCGCGGCACTGGCCGCCCCCATCAAAGGTCTGAGCCTCTCGTTCGGGACCTCGGTGGCGGGTGTGGCTGCCTCTGCGGCCTTGGGCTGGATGCTGGTGCTGGCGCGCCGCGAACGCATTGAAGTAGGGCGCCGCCTCGACACCATGGCGCAAGCCCAGTTTGCGGCACTCACGCCCGCCCACCACCGGCGCGAGATGCTGGCCGCGCTGCAGCTTCAATCTGTCGCTTTGCCTTCGCTGGTTGATCGCTTGCAAGCCTTGGCGGACAGCCTGGATCGCCGCGACGCGCAGACCCAGGCGCAGCTGCTCGACCAACAGCAGCGTTTTCAGCAGCAGGTGCACGCTGTGTACGCCCAGTTGGCCGATGATGTGGGCCGTTCCTTGCGCGAGAGTTTGAGCGGCGCCACCCGCGCTGCCGCAGACGCCTTGCAAACCCCAGTGCAGGCCTTGGTCCGCGACGTGACTGAACTGACCCAGCGTCAGTTGCAGACCCAGTCGGAAGCGATCCAGCGTCAGCAGCACGCCTGGGTACAAGCGCTAGACAGTCAGGTGACCGAGCTGTTGCGCCAGTGGCAAGGCGGTATGGCGCAGCACCAGCACCGCCTGGATGTCGCCGACGAACAACGCACCCAATGGCTGGTACAGCTGCAGCAGTGGCAAACCGCTGTCCAGGCCGATGCTGCACAACAGCGAGAACAATGGCAGCTCGCCGGCCAGCAGTGGGAAGCACGTCTTACGGCTCACGCGGAGCAAGCCGAGGTGCTGACCGCGCGCATGGCGCAAAGTGCCAGCCATTTGGGCAGCCTGAGCGGCAGTTTTGATCAAGGCGTGCAGCGCTTTGGCGAATCCAGCGAGCGCCTGCTGGCCGCGCTGGAAAGGGTCGATGGCGCGCTTCAGCAATCCATGGAGCGCAGCGATGAGCAACTGGCTTACTACGTTGGCCAGGCGCGCGAGGTGATCGACCTGTGCCTGGCCTCCCAACAGCGGGTGGTGGATGATCTGCAACGGTTGCGCCAGCACCAAGCGCCATCTCGTCAGCAGCAGGAGACCGTCTGATGCACGGCGTGGACAGCCCCCTGGAGGCCGACGAGGCCTCGGCGCCGATCTGGGCCGTTTTCGGTGATTTGATGGCCGGTCTGCTGGGCGCATTCGTGCTGGTATTGATCGCCGTGCTCGCGTTGCAGATCGATCTCGCTGCCACGCTGGACGCCGAGGTGCGCAAACGTCAGCAAGAGGAGCAGCGCCGCATCGCGTTGGAAAAGGCCTTGGCCATTCCTCTGGAAAGCGGGCGTGTGACCCTGAACGAAGGGCGCATTGGCATCGCAGGCAGTGTGCTCTTCGCGCGGAATTCCGATCAACTGCATCCTCAAGGCCGCGAGTTGCTTCACAGCCTGGTGCCACCTCTGCAAGTCTATTTACAGGAGCGCAACGAGGTGCTGATGGTGAGTGGCTTCACCGACGACAGCCCGATCTTGGAGGGCAACCGCCGATTCGCCGATAACCTGGAACTGTCAGCCCAGCGCTCGCTTACCGTCACCCGTGCTCTGATCGACTCTGGTCTGCCCGGCGCCCGCGTGTTTTCGGCCGCTTTCGGTGCTGAACAACCCGTGGCCGCCAACACCGACGAAGCGGGCAGGGCATTGAACCGGCGGGTCGAAATCGCGCCGGTGCCCATGGTGATGCCGGCCAGCAAGCCATGACTGCTCAGCCACCCGCTCATTTGCCCCGTCGTGGACTGACCGCCTTGCGGGCGCTGAATCAGCACCTGCGCAGCATCAGTGCATCGGTAGGGTCCGAAGGGGCAGCCCAGGCGCCCATGCGCAGCGTTCAGCGCTTTGGCCGGTCCTGGTCGCGTTGGGCATCGCAAGAACGCATCTCCCGAGCTTTGCAGCAAGGCCCCGATAACGCGGGGCCACTGAATTCGCACCGCCTGGCCATTCGCGCCTTGGCCCAAGCGCAGGAGGTATCGCCTGGCTACGCCGCACACCTGCTGGCGCAGCTCGAGGCACTGCATCTGTTGCTGAACGGCACCGCAGCCGAGGTGCCGTTCAAGCCGGCTGCGTCGCCACCCGTGGCACCTGGGAACGCACGGGCCACGCGGCGCCGGCGAGTGCAATAGCTTTCCAGGCCAGCATCACTTGGGTTGATGACGCGCAGGCACCACCACGACAACCAGCAGGCTGGCGACCGTGGATGCGATCAGCGCACCCGCAAACGGAGCCAGTGTCGGGATGCTGCTCGGGAACGTGGCCGCCCAGACGCCTTCGAGCAGGCTGCCTGTTTGCCACCAGCCCGGCAGCACTGCGCCCACCACACCCGCCACAGCACCTGCCAACGCGGCAGGGGGCGTCATGCGCTGCCACAAGCCCAGCAGCACCGGCACCACTGCGGTGGCGCACAGCAAGTCGGCGATCAAGAACAGCCGCAGAACCGAAAACCCCTGCAACGCCACCAGCACCACCGGTACCATCAGCGCCACAGTCACCCAGCGCGCGGTGGTCAGGCTCATTCCGGGGCTGCTGGTCACCACCACCGACGCGACTGCGTTCTGCAGCGTGTCCACAGACGAGGCCACCAGTGTCACTGCCAGCAACAGCACGGGTATCGTCAACCAGGTGGGTGTTCCCTGCAACAGTGAAAAGAACGGGATGGGCGGGCTGCCAATGTCCCGCCCCAGGGCAACCGCCAGCACGCCCAGGCCGCCGACCAGCGCCACCACCAGAACCGTGGTCCATCCACCCAACCAGGCGCCGCGCCGCAGCGCATCGTCACTCTCGGCCGACCACACGCGCTGCCAGTAACCCTGATGGAACAGGTTGGCCGCTGTCACGGCGATCACCAGGGTGAGTGCCACCGACAGTGAGTCTCCCAAAGGCGCGCTCGGCCATTTCATGACGGTCGGCATCGCGGGCAGGTGCTGCAGAGTGACACCCATCACCAACGCCAACAGCGCCAACAGCAGCCATGCTTGCCAACGGTCGGTCGCGATGCTGGCCCGCAGTCCACCCCAGGCCGTGTAAATCAGTGTGGTGACCGCCACTGCCACCACGGTCCAGGACGCCGGTACGGGCGACAGCATGGCAGTCACGGCACCGACGGCCGTGAGCTCCGCTGTCAGGAAACACAACATGTACAGCACCGACAGCAAAGTCACCCACCAGCGCAGACCGCTGCCAAAGCGAGTCTGGGCGTATTCGCCGATGCTGCGCCCCTGTGGCATGCGCCGGCGTATGGCCGGCCCACACCATGCCAGCACCAAAAAGGGAAAAGCCGCACCCAGCGCATAGCCAGCAACCGCCACCGGGCCCACAAAGGCCCCCACCTCGGGCGGCGCGAACAGAATCCAAGCTCCAAGGCCTGAAGCTAGAAACGACAAACCCAGGGCCTGAGCACCTTGGGAATTGCGGGCCGTGATGTATTCATCAAGCCCATCCTGTGCAGACCGGGCGCGCAGCCCGATCCAGACGAACAACAACAAAGCCGCTCCAAGAGCGGCCACATTTGCGTACAGCATGTCGCGCTTCCTCCGCCGGTACGAACCGGATCAGGTTCCAGGGTCTGCGCCATCGGTGGGTACCGAACGCACTCTCAGCCCCTAGCGGGGCTCCCCTGGCGACTGGGGTTAAAAACCACTATTTTAGTCGCACGCAGCAATGGCAGCTCTACAATCAAGACCGATGAAAATTCTTCTGTCCAACGACGACGGCTATCAGGCCCCCGGCATCCAGGCGCTGTTCGAGGCGCTGAGCGAAGTGGCCGAGGTGGAGGTCGTGGCCCCCGAGCACAACAACAGCGCCAAATCCAACGCGTTGACTCTGCACTCCCCGCTGTATGTGCACAAGGCCGCCAATGGGTTTCGTTACGTCAATGGCACACCGGCCGATTGCGTGCACATTGCACTGACGGGCTTGCTGGGTTATGTGCCCGATCTGGTGGTGTCCGGCATCAACAACGGCGCCAACATGGGCGACGACACCATTTATTCCGGCACCGTGGGCGCGGCCATGGAGGGGTATCTTTTCGGTGTTCCCGCCATCGCATTCTCACAAACCGAAAAAGGCTGGCGACACCTCGACGTGGCGGCCCAAAAGGCGCGTGAGTTGGTGACCTTCCTCGCTCCGTCCATCGCAACGCACTCGCAGACCTCCAGCAGTGGGCAGCATGGCCCTTGGTTGCTGAACGTCAACATGCCATGTCTGCCCGAGGCGGAGATGCGGGGCTACAAGGTGGCTCGATTGGGTCGCCGCCACGCGGCCGAGCCCGTGATCACCCAGGTCAGTCCAAGGGGCGAAACCATGTACTGGATCGGCGCCGCCGGGCCGGCCAAGGACGACGCCGAAGGCACTGATTTTCACGCCACCCACCAAGGCTACGTGTCGATCACGCCGCTGCAGATCGACCTCACCGATCATGGTCGTCTGGCCTATTGGGCGCAGTCCATGGCACAGGTGTCTGGTCAGTAAGGGGCGCTGCGTTGACGCGCTCTCGCCCTGCGTTTCCCGCCGCTTTGGGTTCGGTGGTGGGGTCGTCGGCTCCCGCCTCGCCTCGGCCGAACGCGGTGGTCGGGGCACGATCGGTTGCACAGCCATGGGCGGTGCCTGTGGGCGCAGGTATGGATTCCAGCGCTGTGCGCCAAGCCATGGTGCGCAAACTCGCGGCTCAGGGCCTGAACGATCAGGCCGTGCTGCAGGCTTTCGCGACCGTCGAGCGGCACCGTTTCGTTGACTCAGCCCTGGTGGCGCAGGCCTACGAGGACACCAGCTTGCCGATCGGTCTGGGGCAGACCATCTCCAAACCCAGCGTTGTGGGACGCATGTTGGAGTTGCTGTTGGCCGGTCGCAACCAGCCCACGGGTCGTGTGCTGGAAATTGGAACGGGTTGTGGTTACCAGGCCGCGTTGCTGTCCTGTTTGTGCCGCGAGGTTTACAGCATGGAACGATTGCGCGGATTGCACGAAAAGGCCCGCGAAAACTTGCGTCCCATGCGCCTGCCCAACGTTCACCTGATTTTGGGCGATGGTATGGCGGGGTACCCCGCTGGCGGGCCGTACACTGGCATCATCGCAGCGGCAGGTGGTGCCGATCTGCCAGCCACCTGGCTCGATCAGTTGGCGGTGGGCGGTCGGCTGGTGGCCCCGGCAGAATTGGTGCCAGGCAAGCAGAGTTTGGTCGTGGTTGATCGAACCCAACACGGCTACAGCCGCCAGGTGCTGGAGGCGGTGTGGTTCGTCCCCCTAAAATCAGGCTTGGCCTGAAGGCATGCTGCACCTGCGGCAAGGTGCTGATTTCACACACATTCGAGGTTATTGCATGGAACAATCGGTCCCCCGTTGGGAACGAAACCTGATTTTGACGCTTGCGTCGGTGATCACTGTGGCGATTGCAGGTTGCGCTGCACCCAGCAAGCCCGCCCAGCGTGCGCCGGTCGTTGATCGCACAGCTGGCGCATCGCCCGCTGCCAGTGCTGCCGCACCCACCACCACTGCGACCCCCTTGCCCCCTGGTGCTGAAAACGCGGGTAAGCCTGGTTATTACACCGTCCGTCCTGGCGATACGTTGACGCGCATCGGTTTGGACACCGGGCAGAGCTGGCGCGATCTGGCGCAGTGGAACGGGTTGACCAACCCCAATCTGATTGAAGTGGGGCAGGTTCTGCGTGTGGTGCATCCCATCTCGACCGGATCAGCTGTGGCCACCGCGCCCGCCGAGGGAGGAACTGCCACCAGCGCCGTGTCTGGCTCCAGCGTACAAGGGCGGCCTTTGGACGCCACTGCGGCGCCTGCGCCTGCCAACGCCACTGCGGCCCCCAAGCCCGCCAGCAGCGACGATGTGAGTTTTGCGTGGCCGACCCGAGGTCAGGTCGTCGATAACTTCGACGAGGCACGCTACAAGGGCATCGGCATTGCCGGACGCGTGGGCGAGCCCGTGCTCGCTGCGGCTGATGGTCGCGTGGTCTATGCGGGTGCGGGGGTGCGCGGCTACGGTAACCTGGTCATCCTGAAGCACAACAACACCTACCTCACCGCTTACGCCCACAACCAGGCCATCCTGGTGAAAGAAGACCAGACCGTGCGTCAAGGTCAGAAGATCGCCGAAATGGGCAGCAGCGACAGTGATCGCGTCAAGCTGCATTTCGAGGTGCGCCGTCAGGGCAAGCCGGTGGATCCCCTCAAACACCTGCCGGCACGCTGATGGCTGACGCACTGCAAAGCACCAGCCACGACCCTGTGGTGGAGAACACCGCACCAGCACCCGAAGCCACCCGGCGGCCTGAAGGCTGGCTTGAGGTGAGCTCGCTGGACCTGGAAGCGCAGGGTGTGGCCCGCAAGCCTGATGGCAAGGTCGTTTTCATTGACGGTGCGTTGCCCACCGAGTGGGTGAGCGCTCAGACCACCCGCCGCAAGAACCAGTGGGAACAGGCAACCCTGACCGAAATCCACCGGGAATCTGCGCTTCGCGTTGCGCCGCGCTGCCCACACTTTGGCTTGCACGCTGGCGCCTGCGGTGGTTGCAAGATGCAACACCTGGAGCCGCTGGCCCAGGTTGCCGTCAAGCAACGTGTGCTGGAGGACAACCTCTGGCACCTCGGCAAAGTCAAGCCGCTGTCCTCGTTACGGCCCATCGCAGGCCCCGCTTGGGGTTATCGCTATCGAGCGCGTCTGTCGGTGCGCTATGTGGCGAAAAAGGATGCGGTGCTGGTGGGTTTCCACGAACGTAAGAGTCGTTATGTGGCTGATATGCAGCAGTGCGAGGTGTTGCCGCCGCATGTCAGCGCGTTGCTCATGCCTCTGCGTGGATTGATCATGGGGATGGAGGCCCGCGAAACCTGCCCCCAGATCGAACTCGCCTGCGGCGAGGCGGTGACTGCTCTGGTGTTGCGACATCTGGAGCCTTTGTCGTCGTCCGACGTGCAGCGTCTGCGTGAATTTGCCCAACGTCACAGCACGCCGGACCAGGTGATTCAATGGTGGCTGCAACCCAAAGGGCCGGACACAGTGCATCTGCTGGATGCTGACGCTGGCAGTGCCCCTCTGGCCTACAGCCTGCCCGAATTCGGTATTCACATGCCATTTCGGCCCACCGATTTCACCCAGGTCAATCCGTTCATCAACCGGGTACTGGTGGCGCGCGCACTCAAGTTGCTGGAAGTGCAGCCCCACGAGCGGGTGATCGATTGGTTCTGTGGGCTGGGTAACTTTACTTTGCCCTTGGCCACCCAGGCGCGTGAAGTCCTGGGGATCGAAGGCAGTGAGGCTCTGGTGGCCCGCTCTGGGGCGAACCTGGCGCACAACGTCGGCCGTGGCGCACGCCTCTCGCCAACCCGATTTGTCGCCCGCAACCTGTTCGACATGACCCCGGCCATGCTCGTCGCCGATGGTGTGGCCGACAAATGGTTGGTCGATCCTCCGCGCGAGGGTGCGTTTGCCTTGTCCATGGCCTTGGCCGAGTTGCATCAGGCGCAATTGGCAGGCGGGGTTGCGCCGGTCATGCCCGATGGCCAGCCCTGGCAAGCACCGCAGCGAATCGTCTATGTCAGCTGCAACCCCGCCACATTGGCGCGCGACGCAGGTTTGCTGGTTCATCAGGCCGGCTACCAGTGCACGGCCGCCGGCGTGGTCAACATGTTTCCGCACACGGCACATGTCGAATCCATCGCCGTGTTCGAGCGGCAGGTTCAGCCTCGGGGCTGATGTCGGTTCAACGGGTTGGCTGAGCTGCAGGCCGCGTTGGCGTGTTGGGCTGGGCCACCGTCCCGGTCGGGGCAATGATTTCCTCGCCGGGGGCTTGACCTGTCAACGGGGGAGCTGGTGGCGGATTGGCGGGTTGACCCGGAATTTCATTCTCGCGCATGTACGCATCCATCTCGCGCCAGCCCGTGAAAATGGCCGCCTTGGAGGCTTTGGGATTGGTCAGATAACAATCTTCGATGCTGCGTACCGCATGACGGCAGGCGCTGCCGATGGCCCGTCCCTCCGCCTCTTTGCGTTCGGCAACCTTGCCAGGCGTTTCCAGTCCCAGCGCATCACATCCTCCCAGTGCCACGGTGGCCACCAACAACCAGGCCGATGTGTGAAGCCTCGTGGATGTCAAGCCTGAAACAGAAGTGTGAAGCCGCGCCATAGTTCAATTTTCGGCCATTCCGGGGTCAACTTGAACCCAGTTGTGCAAGAAAAAGGGGGGCTGAGCCCCCCGATGTGTGTGACACAAGCGGCGTTTTATTCCCGGTCGCCGCCAAACAAGCCCAGCAAGGCCAGCAGGCTCTGGAAGATATTGAACAGGCTGAGGTACAGACCCAGGGTCGCGGTGATGTAGTTGGTCTCGCCGCCGTCCACAATCCGCTTGAGGTCCACGAGCAGGAAGGCGCTGAAAATGCCGATTGCCATCACGCTAAGCACTGCCATGCCGATCGGGCTGCCGACGAACACGTTGATGATGCCGCCGATCATCAGCACCACCGCGCCCATGAACAGCCACTTGCTCATGCCTTCCAGGTCGCGTTTGACGATGGTGGACAGGTTGGCCATGACGATGAACACGCCAGCGGTACCGCCAAACGCCGTCATGATCAGCTCTGCGCCGTTCTGGAAGCCCAGCACCATCGCCAGCATGCGCGACAGCATCAGTCCCATGAAGAAGGTGAAGCCCAGCAGCACGGGCACGCCAGCAGCAGAGTTTTTGGTCTTTTCGATCGCGAACATGAAACCGAATGCTCCGCCCAGAAACACGATCAGGCCCATGCCGCCGCTCAGGGAGGCGGTGATGCCGGTCGACACCCCGATCCATGCACCCAGTACGGTGGGCAACATGCTCAAGGCCAGCAGCCAGTACGTGTTGCGCAGTACCTTGTTTCGCTCGACGGTGCCAACGGCAGTGCCGAAGCGGGTGTAGTCACGAACTTGGTCGGTCATGCAAAAATCTCCTCTAGGTTGACAACGATTGTAAAGTGCCAATGCGGTTAAGCTTGCAGCTTTGCTGTTGTTGAGCCTGCGGGCCAAGGAAAGTTCATGAAATCGAAGATCATTTTGGAAATGTCTGACGTCAAGGCGGTGGCGGCTGCTGCAGAGGCCGAAGCTCTGAAAAACAACTGGGCCGTTACCATCGCCATCGTGGACGATGGCGGCCACTTGTTGTGGCTGCAGCGCCTCGACGGCACGCCCGCCGTATCGGCTCACATTGCACCTGCCAAGGCACACACGGCAGCGCTGGGTCGTCGCGAAAGCAAGGTGTACGAGGATGTGATCAATCAGGGGCGTACCTCGTTCCTGAGCGCGCCGGCCATTCAGGGCATGCTTGAAGGTGGTGTACCGATCATCAAAGACGGGCAGTGCATCGGCGCCGTGGGGGTGAGTGGCGTGAAGTCCAGCGAAGATGCCCAAATTGCCAAGGCTGGCATCGCTGCCTTGGGTCTCTGAGCCGCGGTCATTTGGTCAGAATCAATTTGCCCTGTCGCGTGGCTTGAAGCCGGTACACACTGCCCATGTGCCGGATGAGGATTTCCCGTTGACCTTGCAACAGGGCAGTGCTTTCCAGCACGGTGGAGTTATCGGCACTCATTCGAGTGGTCCCGGCCCGCTCTACCGATGGATCGGTGTCTGGTGGTGAGGTGCTCATCATGTGGCTCGCGCTCAGGGCTCGGTCACGAAGGCCAGCTTGCGCACACCTGCACGCTGGGCCGCCGCCATCGCTTGTGCCACCCGCTCGTACCGCACCGCCTTGTCCCCCCGGATGTGCAGGTTGGGTTGAGGTGATTGCTGGGCTGCGGCCTCCAGTCGGGCCTGAAGTTCTTCATCGCTGATGGCCGTTTCATTCCAGTGGTACTGACCTTGACCATCCACACTCAGGCGGACGGTCTCGGGCTTGTCCGGGTTCGCTTGGGTGCTGGCCTGCGGTAAGTCAACGTTGACGGAGTGCTTCATCACCGGCACCGTGATGATGAAGACAATCAGCAACACCAGCATCACGTCGATCAGCGGGATCATGTTGATCTCGCTGAGCACGTCGTCATCATCACTGCCGTAGGTGGAAAATGCCATGGTCGGATTCCTCACGCTTGCTTGATGGGGCGCACTTTGGCGTCATCCCGCGATGGGGTGCCCACGCGGGCACCCGTCACGAAGTAGGCGTGCAGGTCGTGCGCAAACCGGTTGAGCTTGTGCAGCAACGCTTTGTTGCCGCGCACCAGTGCGTTGTAGCCCAGCACTGCCGGGATGGCAACCACCAAGCCAAGCGCTGTCATGATGAGTGCTTCGCCGATCGGCCCTGCCACTTTGTCGATCGTGGCCGAACCTGAGGCACCAATGCCCAGCAGCGCGTGGTAGATGCCCCAGACTGTGCCAAACAGACCCACAAAAGGGGCGGTAGACCCCACCGATGCCAGGATGGCCAGACCAGCCTGAAGGCGAGCGGTGCAATCGTCCACCGCATTGCGCAGAGATCGTGTGACCCATTCGCTCACGTCCAGGCTGTCGTGCAGCTGGCGGGGGTGTTCACCGTCCAGGTGAAGGATGTGGGTGGTGGCCTCCCGGCCTTGCAGCGCGAGCAGGTAAAACGGGTTGTCCACGTCAGCCCCCAGCTTGCTGAGGCCCTCATCGAAGTCTTTGCTGTGCCAAAAACTGTCCACAGCCCTGGCCTGTGCGCGATGGCGGCGCAGGTTGAGCGCCTTGATGGCGATGACAACCCAACTCGCCACCGACATGATCAACAGAACGATGGCGACGCTGCGTATGACCCAGTCGCCTTGTTGCCAGACGTGGCTCAGGCCAAATTGCATTTCCATGATGACGAATTACTCCAGAACGAAATGGATGGGGATGTTGAACCACATGGCCTCCGGTACGCCATTGCGTTTGCCTGGCACGAAACGCCAACGCAATACCGTTTTCAAGGCCGTCTGGTCCAGTCGCTCAAAACCGCTGGATCGCTGAATCTCGGCCTGGGAGGCAGTGCCATCGGTCTCGATGCGCACGCGCAGCACCACGCGGCCCTGCTCACCCAGACGCTTGCTCAACGGCGGGTAAGGCGGACGAGGGTTGTTGAGGTAGTCTGCCTGCGTCGAAGGCAACTCGATTTTGGGTGGGGCGGACGCGGCCAGTTGCGCTGATGCATCCAATGAAGCACTGGCCGCCAAAGCAGACGGTGCTGATGCGCTGGTGGTGGCAGGCGGAGTGGCCTGAGCCAGGGGCGCTTCAAGTGGTTCAACCGCAGCCGGCGCCACGACGGGCGGGGTGAGTTGCTGAGCTTGTTGATGGGCTCTGGGCAACGAAGTCGAATGTGGTTGGGCAGACGTTGCTTTGGGTGTGGATACCACGGCAGGTGGTGGGGAGGGGGCCTGTGAAGGCGAGGGCATGACCCACTCCATCAGCACTTCAGCGGCAATGGTCTCGTCGCGTTGCTTGCCTTGCAGACCTTGTTGCAGCAGCCACAGCGCCCCAGCATGCGCTGCCACAACGGCGGTGAAGACGGCAAAATATTGGCGTTGCATAGGCAGGAAGGTGGGCTGCGGTGTCACGGCTTCAGTACCCACCAGCCAGCAGTCACAGCCAGCACCAAAGCAGACAGCAAAACGAACATCATGACCATCTTAACAAGAGATTTTTAGTTATTGTAAACGATAGTGAGTCGCATTATCAATAACGGCATCGTCTCCGCAAGCAGTCTTGAGTTGCCTCAGCCAGCGACGAAACACCACACAACACCATCGTTCCCCAAAGTTCGTCCAGAAGCAACCTAAGCACATGGGCCACGCCCGCTGCACCGCCGTTGGTCAGTCCCCAAACCAGAGGTCTGCCGACCAGTACACCTTGAGCGCCGAGCGCAACGGCTTTGAACACATCGGCGCCCCGGCGCAGCCCACCATCCACGAGCAGCGCACACCGTCCTTGCAGTTGGTCGGTGATGGCTGGAAGGCAGTCGGCCGTCGGAGCGACCGTGTCGAGTACCCGGCCCCCGTGGTTTGACACGATCACCCCCGCTAGGCCCATATCTGCTGCCAACACAGCGTCGGCAGGGTGGGAGACACCTTTGAGCAGCATAGGCAAGGGGCTGTAGTCACACAGCCAGGCTACATCGTCCCACGTGGGGGCGGCGTTCAACAGTTGCAGCGGGCTCGCTGATGCCGCGTGGCCAGGCCAATGTGGCCGGGAATAGGGCGTTTGGTGCATCGGATGGCGTCTTTCACGGTCGCGCACCCCTTGAATCGGCGCATCCACGGTGAGCACCAGTGCCTCATAGCCCGCTGCGGCGGCTTGTTGGGCGAGTGCGAGCGTGGCAGGGCGATCGCCGCAGTGGTAAAGCTGGAACCAGAGCGGGCCGCGTTCGGTGCTGCCCAAGGCAAGGGGGGCCACCGTTTCCAGGGCCGTGTTCGTCTGCTGACTCAATACCATGCCACACCCCAGCGCTGAGGTTGCAAGCGCCATGGCCGCTTCACCGTCCGTGTGGGCCAGCTTCAGTTGAGCCATGGGCGCTGCCAGCACGGGCGTCGGCCAGGTTTTGCCGAGCAGGTGCGTGGTCGTGTCAATGCCGTGCAGTGAACGCAACACCCGAGGTTGAAGTTGCCACTCTCTCCAAGCGGCCTGGTTATGGCGCAGCGTGTGCTCGTCGCAAGCGCCACCTGCAAAGTAGGCCCAGATGTCGGGGCTCAGGCGGGTTTGTGCTGCCTGTTCATGATCGGCGACAGTCAGGAGTTCCTGGTACATCAACTGTCGGCCCATTGGCGCAGGAGGTTGTGGTACACCCCTGTGAGAGCCGTGGTTTCCGCGGTCTCACCGAGACGTTCTCGCAGCCTCAGCAGGTTCATGTCCAGCTCGAAGAGCAGGCGGCGTTGGTCGTCGCTGCGGACCATGCTTTCGACCCAGAAGAACGACGCGATGCGGGCACCCCGCGTCACGGGAGTGACTTCGTGCAGGCTGGTGCTGGGGTAAAGCACCGCATCGCCGGCAGCGAGTTTGATACGCTGGGTGCCGTAGGTGTCGTGGATGGTCAGCTCGCCGCCATCGTACTCGTCGGGTTCCGACAAGAAGAGGGTGCACGACACATCTGTGCGCACCCATTCCTGTGTGTGCCTGGAAAGAAGAATGGCACCGTCAATATGGGCGCCGTAAGCGGGGTGTTCGGGCCGGTAGCGGTTGAACAGCGGGTTGTAATAGCGACGGGGCAATGCCGCCGAGAAAAACAACGGGCTGCGCTGCATGGCTGCCAGCACCTGGGCTTGGAGTTGTTGCGCGATGGGATGGTCTTGCTTCACCTGTTCGTTGCGCTTGACCTGCACCGCTTGCACGCCCGCACTGGTTCGGCCATCGATCCACACGTCATCGTCGGCCAAACGCTCGCGCAGGGTGCGAACTTCTTCCTTGCTCAGGATCTGGGGCAGTTGCAGCAACATGGTCAGAACACGGTCTTGACGGAGAGCATGACCTTGCGCGGTGCGCCCGCCGTGTAGAAGCCACCGTACAGGGCGTCGGCGTAGAGCTGGTCGGTCAGGTTGCTGACGTTGAGTTTCACGGTGGTGTTTTCGTCCACGGTGTACTCGACCATGCCATCCCATACGGTAAAGGCCCGTGCCGTGTTGACTTTGCTGGTCAGGGGTGTTTGCTCGCTCCTGTAGTTGGCACCCAGGCCGATGCGCCATTGCGAGGCCACTCGGTACGTGGTCCACGCGCTCAGGCTGTGTTTGGGAGTCAAGCCGGGGCGATCGCCGACGCCTGGGTTGTTGCCCGTGCAGGTGCTGGCATTGCATTCGTCAATCTTCGCGCTGGGAATCCACGTGTGGTTGTAGAACACTTCCCATTTGGGCGTGATGCGCCCTGCGGCACTCAACTCCATGCCGGTGGCATGGCGCTTGCCAGACAGCAGCATTTGAGTAGCAGCACTGTCGGGGTCGGTGTTACGCTCGTTGTATTTTTCCGAGCGGAACACCGCAACGCTCAGACTGGTCCGTTGTTCAAACAGATCCCATTTGCCGCCGACTTCGAAGTTGCGGCTTTTCTCGGGCGGCGTGTTGGCCATACGACCGTTGTTGGTGTTGCCTGCCAAGTTGCCCAGCGCAAACTGGTAGGTGTCGCCAGAGGTGTTGTACGACTCCCCGTATGACACATAGTACGAGGAGGCCTCGTCAGGCTGGAACAAGGCGCCGACGCGGGGGCTCCACAGATTCCCTGTCAGGGTGCCGCTGTTGCCCGCAGTGTCCTGGTAGCGGGCATTGAAATGATCGAAGCGCACCCCACCCACCAACTTCACGGTGGAGGTGATGCTGGCGACGTCTTGCACATACAGACCGAGGCTCTTGGCGTCAAAGCTGTTGTAAGACCAGGTACGCGTATCAGCGCGGTATGCGCCATCGTTCGGGTTGCCCACGGTGGTGAGGCGGGTGCTGGCTGTGTCAGCAGTGGTGGCCAAGTTACCGCCACCGTTGCTGTTGTTGCGCAGCGCGTCTTCCACCGTCAGGTCCACCCCCGCTGTCAGGTGGTGCTTCATACCGCCTAGGTCGAACTTGTTGCTGTAGTCGCTTTGTACCTGGGTGATGTCGCTGATGCCCCGGCGCCCTTTGAAGTTGTTGCGACTCAGTACGGTGTCTGCCATGGGCAAGTTGGTCAAACTGATCGCTTGACCATCTGGCTGGCTGGTTGCACCGGCGAACGAGACAACGGTAGCCCACAGATCCCGCTCATATTGGCCATGCCGCAGCGTGGTTTTGAGTTCTTCATGTCCGCTGAAACGGTGGGTGTGCGAGACCGACAACGCGGTTTGTTCGCTCCGCAGGTAGTCGCTGGCCAGGCCATAGAAGTTTTTGGCATCCAGCGTCGGCACGATGTAGCGGGTGGCGTCGCCCGCAACGCCGGTCAGCAGCTGGGGGCTGTTGTAGTTCGGGCGTTCCTTGGTTTTCAGGTGATAGAGATCGACCTGGAATTCGTCGCGCTCGCCGATGCCCGTGCGCCAGCTGGCGGCAATGCCTTTTCGGTCATTCTGGGCTCCCCAGTTGTTGGCGTCTTGCTCCATCGCATTGAATCGAATCGCGCTGCTCTGGCTGAGTTGTTTGTTCAGGTCCACTTGCCCCCGCGTGTGGCCGCCGCTGCCCACAATCAGTTCAGCCTCGTATCGGTCCATCAGGAAGGGTTGCTTGGTCACTTGGTTGACCACCCCGCCGGTCGAGCCTTTGCCAAACAGCATGGACGCTGAGCCTTTGAGCACTTCCACTCGATCCGTGGCAAAGGTGTCCCGCGTGATCAGTTGACCCTCGCGCATGCCGTCCCGGTGGATGTCCCCGGCTTGGCTCAGCGAAAAACCGCGCAGGCGCACATCCTCTTCGCCCGTTTCGCCGGCCAGAAAGGTCACGCCCGCGGTGGCCTTGAGCACGTCACGGAAGTCGTCAAGGTTGCGGTCGTCCAGCAGTCGCTCCGTCATCACGGTCACGTTCTGGGGGATGTCGCGCATCTGTTGCTGGCCTTTCCCAATGCGGGTGTCCGTGGCGCGCAGTGTGCTTTTCGCTTTGATTTCGGACGGCTCTGCCCGATCGGTCACTGTCACGGTGGACAACGTGGCCTCGGCTGTGGGGAAGGTTTGTGCCATGGCGCTCAGCGAACTGGCCAGCAGCATGGCCCCCAAAGGCAGCAGCACAGGTTTATGTGTTTGTGGCAGTGAGTCAGCGGTGGGCAGACGTCGTGCAACGTCAGCCGAATCAATCAAACGGTCCATGTTTCAGCAGGTCAAGCAAGGTTGTTGGCTGGCTGAAACGACGAACCGTTCTGGCTGGCTGGATAAAGTACGACCAGATTTTATATGCAAATGCGAATCGTTTGCAATGGTGGTTGTCCAAATGACCGGCACGCAAGAAACATTGCTTCTGCCGCTCTCTTCTCATGGCGGGAACATGACTGGAAAGCGAAGGAAAAACTATGGGTTGGATAGAAACTATTAATAGTCAAAACCGATTGTCTTCAGCTATGATCAGAAGTTGTCCCGTTTTTCGATAACCATCAATCCAAGGAAATCAAATGTCACTGATCAACACCACTGTTCAGCCTTTCAAAACTCAAGCCTTTCACAACGGCAAATTTGTCGAAGTCACCGAGCAAAGCCTCAAGGGCAAGTGGTCTGTGCTGATTTTCATGCCTGCCGCCTTCACTTTCAACTGCCCCACCGAAGTGGAAGACGCGGCTGACAACTACGCCGAGTTCCAGAAAATCGGTGCTGAGGTTTACATCGTGACCACCGACACCCACTTCAGCCACAAAGTTTGGCACGAGACCTCGCCCGCTGTGGGCAAGGCCAAGTTCCCGCTGGTGGGCGACCCGACCCACGCCCTGACCAACGCTTTCGGTGTGCACATTCCAGAAGAAGGCCTGGCACTGCGCGGCACCTTTGTGATCAATCCCGATGGCGTGATCAAGACCGCCGAAGTCCACAGCAACGAAATTGCTCGTGACGTGAAAGAAACCCTGCGCAAGTTGAAGGCAGCCCAGTACACCGCCGCCAACCCTGGTCAAGTTTGCCCCGCCAAGTGGAACGAAGGCGCCAAGACCATCGCCCCGTCGCTGGACCTCGTCGGCAAGATCTGATTGGGTAGCGCCGAACCATCGATACCGATGGTGGGCGGAAGGGCGCTGCCAGTGGCGGTGCCCTTTTTTATTGCATGACCGACATTGATTGCCCTTTTCTATTGATAGTTTTTAAATAACAAATATTCAATACAATAGTTTTTATTTAAAATCTGTCCATTGCAGCGAAAGCTCCAAAGTTCTACAACTCTCAGATCCGACCTTTAGGAACCCCCATGCTTGATGACACCCTCAAAGCCCAATTGCAAGCCTACCTGCAGCGCGTGACCCAGCCGTTCGACCTGGTGGCATCGTTGGACGAATCTGCCAGCGCCCAGGAGATGAAGGCGTTGCTGGAAACAATCGCAGGGCTGTCGGACAAGATCACCGTGCGCACCGACGGTAATGACACGCGCAGGCCGTCGTTCAGCCTGCAGCGCAGCGGCACTGACATGAGCCTGCGCTTTGCGGCCATTCCGCTGGGCCACGAGTTCACCTCTCTGGTGCTGGCGTTGTTGTGGACCGGCGGCCACCCGCCCAAGGTGGAGCCGGAGGTGATCGAACAGATCAAGGGCTTGGACGGCGACTATAACTTCGAGGTCTACATGTCCCTGAGTTGCCACAACTGCCCAGACGTGGTGCAGGCGCTCAGCCTCATGGCTGTGCTCAACCCGAAGGTCAAGACCGTGGTGATTGACGGCGCGCTGTATCAGCAGGAAGTCACGGACCGCGAAGTGATGGCCGTGCCCATGGTGTACCTAAATGGTCAGGTGTTTGGTTCTGGCCGCATGCTGATCGAAGAGATTGTGGCCAAGCTGGACACCAACTCTGCTGAAAAGGAAGCCGCCAAGCTGAGCGCCAAGGACGCCTTCGACGTGCTGATGGTGGGAGGCGGTCCGGCCGGGGCCGCGGCTGCGGTGTACGCTGCACGCAAGGGTATCCGAACTGGTGTGGTGGCCGAACGCTTTGGTGGCCAAGTGAACGACACCATGGGGATCGAGAACTACATATCGGTGCTGGAGACGGACGGCCCGAAATTTGCCGCAGCCCTGGAAGCCCAGGTGCGTCACTACGAGGTGGAAATCATGAACCTGCAACAGGCAGCGAAAATTGTGCCTGCAGGTCTTGACGGCGGTTTGATCGAGATTCACCTGGCGAATGGCGGCGTTCTCAAGTCGCGCAGTGTGGTGTTGTCGACCGGTGCCCGTTGGCGCAATGTGAACGTACCCGGTGAGCAGGAATACAAGAACAAGGGGGTGGCTTATTGCCCGCATTGCGACGGCCCCTTGTTCAAGGGCAAGCGCACGGCGGTGATCGGTGGGGGCAACTCCGGCGTCGAAGCTGCGATTGACCTCGCTGGCATTGTTCAGCACGTGACGTTGATCGAGTTTGCAGACCAGCTCAAGGCCGATGCCGTGTTGGTCAGCAAGCTCAAGAGCCTGGCGAACGTGACCATCGTGACCAACGCTCAGACCACCGAAATCACGGGTGACGGCAGCAAGGTGAACGGTATTCGTTACAAGGACCGCGTGAGCGGTACCGAGCATCACATCGAACTGGAAGGCATCTTTGTGCAGATCGGTTTGGTGCCCAATACCGAGTGGCTCAAAGGGACGGTGGATTTGAGCCGTTTTGGCGAGATTGTGGTGGATGCCAAGGGCCACACCAATGTGCCAGGCGTGTTTGCGGCTGGTGACTGCACCACGGTGCCGTACAAGCAGATCGTGATTGCTGCGGGTGAGGGTGCCAAGGCCGCATTGAGTGCCTTTGATTACCTGATCCGCACGCCCGCACCAGTGACTGAGGCCGTCGCTGCCTGACTTCCGGGGCCCGGACACCCGGGCCATGCCTTTGGCGTTTGCGCCGAAAAAAATGCCGGGCACTGCCCGGCATTTTTGTGTCCGCCGATGACGGCTTACTTGAGGTCGTCGGCGATGACCTGCACGATCCGCTGTGCGTTGGCAGAGCGTTCTGGCTGACCGTTGGCATCCAGCACTGAAACGGTCGTCTGGTTGTTGGCGCTGCGCACCGCGATGCGGTATCGCACGGGCGCGATGTCGGTCTTTGGGCTGCTGCTGAACAGCCGGCCGAAGAAGCCGGGCTCCTTGCCCTGGACCGTCGCGTCGGGCGCCACGTAACGCACAAAGTACACACCTTGCGAACGGTCGCGGTCTTCTACGGTAAATCCAGTGCGGTCGAGTGCCAAGCCCACGCGGCGCCAGGCGCGGTCAAAACCTTCCTCGATCTGGACCACCGGTTGATTGTTCAAGTTGGTCACGCGCGACGAGGTTTGGGCGGCACCCGCAGCCAGCAAGGCTTTGGATTGCTCCTGGCTGACACCCAGCTTCACCATGAGACGTCGCAGGAATTCGGCCTCGAGCTCCACGTCGGCAGGACGTGGCTGCCAAACGGTGGAGTCTTTGCGCTCGGTCGAGTACACCTCTACCATGCCTCGGTGGCTGATGTAGATTTCTGTACCACCGTTGGCAGTACGTTCCAGGCGGGTGCGGAACTTGTCGCGCTCACCAGTGGAATACAGATTCTCAAACACGCGCCCAATGGTGGAGCGGATGATGTCCTGTGGCAGTTTGGCGCGGTTTTCGGCCCAATCGGTCTCCAGGACGCCAAGGTTTTCCTGGTCTAGCGTCAGCAGAAAGCCGTTTTCCTGCCAGAAGTCGCGGACAGGGCCCCACAATTGGTCCGCCGGGCGATCCACCACCAGCCAACGCTGGTTGCCCGCGCGCTCAATGCGCACATCGCCAATGCTGGTGGCCGCGGTGACGGTTCGCTGAGTGGGCTGCGCCACTTGGTAGCCACTGGCTGTCACCACATTGCCCGGCACTGAGTAGCGCGATTCGCGGTTCAACTGGCTCAGATCCGGAGGCACTTCAAGCGAATTGACTTGCTTGGCGCTTTTGTAGTCGATCTTGTCTTCCTGCAGGACAGAACAGCCGCTGGCCAGGGCCACAGCCATGGCGATGGTGCTCCAACGAGCCGGACGTTGGTAGCGGGAGGCAATGTCAAATTTCATGAAGGACCTGTCGAAAGAAAACGGTCAAGAAGGAGTCAGAGCAGGCCAGCGGATTGCAGTGCTTGCTCCACCACCGGTTGGTTGGCGGCGGTCAGTGGGGTCATGGGCAAACGCATGGTTGGGCCGCTCAGGCCCAGGCGGGTCATGGCCCACTTCACGGGGATCGGGTTGGCTTCCACGAACAGATGCTTGTGCACGGGCATCAGGCGCATCTGGATAGCCATGGCGGTTTTGACATCACCTGCAATGGCAGCCACGCACAGCTCGTGCATGAGTTTGGGAGCGACGTTCGCGGTCACGCTCACGTTGCCCTGGCCACCACACAACATCAGGGCGACAGCGGTTGGATCGTCGCCCGAATACACGGCAAAGTCTTCAGGCGTCTCACGGATCAACCACTGCGCGCGTTCGATGTTGCCAGTGGCCTCCTTGATGCCGACGATGCCTGGTACCTGGGCAAGGCGCAGCACGGTTTCGTGCCCCATGTCAGCCACAGTGCGTCCGGGCACGTTGTACAAGACGATGGGCAGGTCGCCAGTGGCTTCGGCAATGGCCTTGAAATGCAGGTATTGCCCCTCCTGTGTGGGCTTGTTGTAGTAGGGCACCACCTGCAGCTGGCAGTCAGCCCCGACGTTCTTGGCATAGCGGGCGAGCTCGATGGCTTCAGCGGTGGAATTGGCTCCGCAGCCGGCCATGATGGGCTTGCGCCCCGCCGCTTGTTCGACCGCCACACGAATGATTTCGCAATGTTCCTCGACGCTCACGGTCGGCGATTCGCCCGTGGTGCCGACCACGCCAATGCAGTCGGTGCCTTCTGCGATGTGCCAGTCGATCAGCTTTCGCAAGGTGGGGTAGTCCACGCTGCCATCTTCATGCATGGGAGTGACCAGTGCCACGATGCTGCCGGTGATCGGTGTCATATAGAAAGTTGTGATCCAGGTTGCGACAAATAAACCAGCTGTACATTCTACCCAGCGGCGCGCAGGGGATATCGCGGCGGCGTGTCAGGGGGGGCATCGGAGGGCCGGACTGCGCAAATTCGCTGCACATACCGTTCCGGCTGGGTCAGAAAACCATCTTCGTAGGCCACCACTCGCCAGCCAGCACAAGCCCGCAGCAGTTCGCCAGGCTGCAGCAAAAAATCGGGTCGAGATGGCTTGCCCACCGAAGCGTTGCCGTCTGCGAAGGTTTCGTATATCAGCACACCGCCCGGCGCCACGCTGGCCAGGATCTGTGGCCACAACGGTCGCCACAGGTAATTGGTGACCACCACGGCATCGAAAGTCTGGCCTGCCAGCGGCCATGGTGCTCCCTCAACGTCCGCCATGACGGTTCGAACCATGGGGGTCAAGTCTGCGAGGGTGGCCAACGCGTCGGCGTCGCGGTCCACCGCCGTGACCTGGCAACCCTGGCGAACCAGCCAGCGGGTGTGTCGGCCGTGGCCACAAGCCAGGTCCAGTGTCCTTGGACCACCGGGGCGTCCGTCAGGGATCAGGTGTGTCCACCGACACACCCACTCGGAAGGGGAAGAGGTGGAGTGCGTCATCAAAAGCACGCCCAGAGCTTATCGGCCATGTCGATCATGAAGTCGGGATGGGTATAGAAACTGAAAGTGCCGAGCAGCACGAGCACGGCCAGCAGCCAGGCCATACCCACCCCGATGAAGTTGCGTCCACTCACGCCGATGCTCCTGCCACCTGTTGAGGACCACGCTGAATCGGGGTTTCGCGCACTGGCCAGTTGACCACGGCGGCAAACACTCCCAAACCGATGGAGATGTACCAGACGATGTCGTAGCTGCCGGTCCGGTCGTACAGCAGGCCACCGAGCCACACCCCCATGAAGCTGCCGATCTGGTGACTGAAAAACACAAAACCGCCGAGCATGGACAGGTGGGCCACCCCAAACACCTGTGCGACGATGGCGTTGGTTGGCGGGATGGTGGACAGCCACAGCAAACCCATGGCCGCTGCAAACGTGTACACGCTCCATGGGGTGAGCGGCGCCAGCAGAAACAAGCTGATGGCGACAGAGCGTGCCAGATAAATGAACGCCAGGATCTTGCGCTTGGCCAAACGCTGACCCAGCACCCCGGCAGCGTAAGTGCCAAACACGTTGAACAGGCCGATGATGGCCAGCGCGTAACTGGCCACCTGGGGCGAAAGTCCGTTGTCTTTCAGGTAGCTGGGCATATGCACACCAATGAAAACCACCTGGAAGCCGCACACAAAATAGCCGGCCATGAGCAGCTGGAAGCTGCGATAGCCAAACGCTTCGCGCAGAGCCTGGCCGATACTTTGGCTCCGAGGTGGCTGGCTAGCACCAGCAGCGTAACCCGGTTCACGAAGACCCGCGGCCAGCGGTGCGATCAGCAGCACAGCCGCAGCCAACGCCATCAGCGCCTGCTGCCAGCCAAACTGCGAGATCAGAAAACCCTCGACCGGCACCATCAGAAACTGACCGAAAGACCCCGCCGCTGCGGCCATGCCCATGGCCCAAGACCGCCGTTCGGCCGGAATTTGTCGCCCGATGATGCCGTAAATCACCGCGTAGGTGGTGCCTGCCTGCGCTGCACCAATCAACACGCCGGTGGTCAGCGTGAAGAGCAGGGTAGAGCTGGACACCGCCATGCCTGCCAACCCGAGCGCGTAGAGGATGGCGCCACCGATGAGTACCCGGTAGCCCCCGAACCGGTCGGCCAGCATGCCCGCAAAAATGCCAAAAACACCCCAGGACAGGTTTTGCACTGCCATGGCAAAAGCAAAGGTTTCTCGGGTCCATCCCTGGCTTTGAGTGATGGGTTGAAGCCACAGGCCAAAACCGTGGCGGATGCCCATCGACAGCGTCACGATGATGGCTCCGCAGGCCAGAACTTGCAGAACTGAAAGCCTGCGCACGCCGTCAGGTGTGGATTGAGGGGTGGTCAATGACATGGCGACACTGTAGCGAATTTGGCAGGAGTCTGCCCGTCTGGCAGCGCGTGTGCCCGCTATCTACAATCGGAAACCATGGCAGAGAAAACCGTAGCCCCTGGCGGGGTCAGCACCGCTTACGCGGAATCGTCCATTCGCGTGCTCAAGGGCCTGGAGCCTGTGAAGCAGCGTCCGGGCATGTACACCCGCACCGACAACCCCCTGCACATCATCCAGGAAGTGCTGGATAACGCTGCTGACGAAGCCTTGGCGGGCTTTGGCAAAAAGATCAAGGTCACCTTGCACGACGACGGTTCGGTCAGTGTGGAGGACGACGGCCGCGGTATTCCGCACGGCCTGCATCCCGAGGAAAATGCGCCAGTGCTGGAGCTGGTGTTCACCCGGCTGCATGCGGGTGGCAAGTTTGACAAGGGCAAAGGCGGCGCGTACAGCTTCTCAGGTGGTCTGCACGGTGTGGGTGTGAGCGTGACCAACGCCCTGGCCACCCGGCTTGAAGTGACCAGTCACCGCGATGGACATCTGGCCCGACTGGTGTTCGCCGCTGGCGATGTGGTGGAGCCGCTGAGCCGCCGTGCGCTCGAAGCGGGCGAGCGCAAGCAGGGCACCACCGTGCGCGTGTGGCCCGACGCCAAATACTTCGAATCAGCCGCCTTGCCTTTGGGTGAGTTGGTGCACTTGCTGCGCAGCAAAGCGGTGCTGATGCCGGGTGTTCAGGTCACTTTGGTGAACGACAAGGCCAGAGACACCCAGACCTGGCAGTACAAAGGTGGGCTGCGCGATTATCTGCAGCAGACGCTGAACGGGGAGCCAGTGATCCCGATGTTCGAGGGCGAGGGCTACGCTGACGCGGGTCACGAAAGCTTTGCCGAAGGCGAGGGCGCCGCCTGGGCGGTCGCTTTCACCGAAGACGGCGTCCCGGTTCGCGAAAGCTATGTCAACCTCATTCCTACCAGCGCGGGCGGCACGCACGACAGTGGTCTGCGCGATGGTCTGTTTCAGGCGGTGAAGGGATTTATCGAGTTGCATGCGCTGTTACCCAAAGGCGTAAAGCTGCTGCCTGAAGACGTGTTTGCCCGGGCCAGCTATGTGTTGAGCGCCAAGGTGCTGGACCCGCAGTTCCAGGGTCAGATCAAGGAGCGGCTCAATTCTCGTGACGCTGTGCGGCTGGTCAGCAACTTTGTGCGCCCGGCGCTGGAGTTGTGGCTTAACCACCATGTGGAATATGGCAAGAAGCTGGCGGAGTTGGCCATCAAGGCCGCGCAAAGCCGCCAGAAGGCCGGTCAGAAGGTGGAGAAGCGCAAAGGCAGTGGCGTCGCCGTGCTGCCGGGCAAGCTGACCGACTGCGAAAGCCGCGATCTGGCCCACAACGAACTGTTTTTGGTGGAAGGGGACTCTGCCGGAGGCAGCGCCAAGATGGGCCGTGACAAGGAGTGTCAGGCCATTCTGCCGTTGCGTGGAAAGGTGCTCAACACTTGGGAGGTGGAACGCGACCGTCTGTTTGCCAACACTGAAATCCACGACATTTCGGTGGCCATCGGCGTGGATCCGCACGGGCCCGGCGACACGCCTGACCTGTCCGGGTTGCGCTATGGCAAGGTGTGCATTTTGAGTGATGCGGATGTGGATGGCTCGCACATCCAGGTGCTGTTGCTGACGCTGTTTTTCCGCCACTTCCCCAAGCTGATCGAGGCGGGGCATGTGTATGTGGCGCGTCCGCCGCTGTTCCGGGTGGACGTGCCCGCTCGTGGCAAAAAGCCCGCCGCCAAGGCCTACGCGCTGGACGAAGGCGAACTGACCGCCATTCTCGACAAGTGCGCCAAGGAAGGTGTGCCGCGCGAGAAGTGCCAGATCAGTCGCTTCAAGGGGCTGGGTGAGATGAACGCCGAGCAGCTGTGGGACACCACCCTGAACCCCGACACCCGCCGGTTGCTACCTGTCCAGCTGGGTGATCTCGATTTTGCGGCCACCGAGGCTCGCATCACCCAACTCATGGGCAAGGGCGAAGCGGCTTCGCGCCGAGAGCTGATGGAACTGCACGGTGACGCGGTGGATATCGACGTGTGATGTCGACCGGTATTCCTCAGAAGCCGTCCGGAACGTCCGGTTCCACGAGCACTTTCAGCAAATCCAGTGACTCTTGCCACCCGAGGTAGCAGTCGGCTGGTGCTATCGCTTCAGGTATGCCCGATTGAACGATATCCAGCTGCGTCCCGCACGACACCGGCGTGAGTGTGATGGTTGTCGTCATTTCGCCCGGCAGAAAGGCGTCATCAAAGGCATCTGTGTGAGTGATGCGCTGGTGCGGCAGCAGTTCCAGATAGGTGCCGCCGAACGAATGCACGTGTCCGGTGGCCCAATTGGTGAAAGACATGCGGTAAGTCCCGCCCACCCGGGCATCGATCGCATGAACTTGGCAGGTGAATCCGTGTGGTGGTAGCCACTTGCACAGGGCGGCGGGGTCCAGAAATGCGCGGTAAATCCGCTCGGCCGGTGCCCGCAGGACGCGGTTCAGTCTGACGGTTCCAGTGGTCATAAAGGTCTCGGTCTGTGGTTGGGGTTCAGACCGCGTCCAGACGGTCGGGTGGAGCAAAACCGGCGCTCTGCACCAGCTCAGCCAGCAGCCGGTCAGCGCGATCGTCAATCTGGACCAATTGTTTTTGCCAGTCACTGACAAAGCCGTCGGTCACCGTCTGGTCGATGAACCGTTCCAGCGCGTCGTAATAACCGCCCACGTTCAGAATGCCGATGGGTTTGTCGTGGTAGCCCAACTGACGCCAGGTCCACACCTCGAACAACTCCTCAAAGGTGCCAATGCCGCCGGGTAACGCCAGGAATGCGTCGGCGCGTTCGGCCATCATCTGTTTGCGCTGGTGCATGGTTTGCACCACGTGCAATTCGGTGCAGTCCTGTTTGGCGAACTCTTTGATCACCAGGCTTGCGGGGATGACGCCCACCACCCGGCCGCCGGCCTGCAAAGTGGCATCGGCCAGCAAACCCATCAAACCATTGTTGCCACCACCGTACACCAGCTGGCCATGATATTCTCCAATCCAGCGGCCTACCTCTTGCGCTGTTTCGGCCCATTGCGCATCTCTGCCAGGCCGTGCGCCGCAATAGACGCAAATGGAGAATGCTGGCTGGCAGGTGGTCGGAGTCATCGTTCAGGACTTGATGCTGTTCGCCTTGCTCGGCTGTATATCGATCAGACGGGTGCCCGCCCAGGCGTCGTGCCAAAACTGACGTTGCGGGTGGAACCGGGCCAGGATGGCCCAAATGGCGACCCATCCCCCCACCAGCACTGAAATTTCTGCCGCGGGCAGGCGTCCTAGAAAACCCGCCATCAGCGGCGGAATGAACCAGATCCAGCTCAATGCATAGCGCAGCAAAGCGCGAGATTGACTGATCGCACGCCCTTGCGTGTCCACGACCCGGATGTGCCATGTTTTCATGGCCAGTGTCTGCCCCTTGGCCCAGAACCAAGTGAAATAGATGCCGAATACCAAGAACAAAAACGCCTGCAGCTCGTGCCGGTTGTCCAGCGCGTGGCGGGTCTGGGTCAGCGCGCTGAACAGGTACCCGGCGATGAACACTACACCAAACATCAGCATCCCTTCGTAGAGCCAGCAGGCCATGCGGCGGCGCAGGGATGGGGTTTTGGCAGCGTTGGGGGGGAGGGCGGTTGAGTCAGTCATCGTATCGAAATAAAGGCCGTGCATTGTCTCATTTTGATCGTCGCTGCTCAAAAAGTCAGATGGCTTGATGCGATAATACTCAGTTACCACTCAAACTAGGCAAACGGGTCAAGGTTGCGCGAACGGGTTTCGCCATGGCTTTGGCCTCAAGTCCCGAGGTGGCCTCACAAGGGCGCGTCGAGGGGCACCCAAGGTTTTTCGTCAGAGAAATTCTCGAAAGGTTCATCATGGAAATCAACAAGGCCGAAATGGCCGCTGCGGCCGCAAGCCAATCCCCCGTTACCGAAGAACTCATGGGCGCCGATATCATGGTGCGCGCTCTGCAAGCCGAAGGCGTCAAGCAAATCTGGGGCTACCCTGGCGGTGCGGTTCTTTACATCTACGACGCCCTGTACCGTCAAGACACCATCCAGCACGTGCTGGTGCGCCACGAGCAGGCTGCCGTGCATGCGGCCGATGGCTTTGCCCGCGCCACGGGCGAGGTCGGCGTGGCTCTGGTGACATCCGGCCCCGGCCTGACCAATGCCGTGACTGGCATTGCCACGGCGTACATGGACAGCATCCCGATGGTGATCATTTCCGGCCAGGTGCCCACGGCCGCGATTGGTCTGGATGCCTTCCAGGAGTGCGACACCGTCGGCATCACGCGCCCTATCGTCAAGCACAACTTCCTGGTGAAAGACGTGCGCGACATGGCCATGGTCATGAAAAAGGCCTTCCACATCGCCCGCAGCGGCCGCCCCGGCCCCGTGGTGGTGGACATTCCCAAGGACGTCTCTTTCAAGAAGATTCCCTACACCGGCTACCCCGAGTCGGTGTCCATGCGTTCGTACAACCCGGTGCGCAAGGGCCACGGCGGTCAGATCCGCAAAGCCCTGCAGCTGCTGCTGTCGGCCAAGCGCCCCTACATTTACACCGGTGGCGGTGTGCTGCTGGGCAACGCCGTGCAGGAACTGCGCACGCTGGTGGACATGCTGGGTTACCCGGTCACCAATACCCTGATGGGCCTGGGTGCCTACCCAGCGACCGAACCCAAGTTCCTGGGCATGTTGGGCATGCACGGCACCATCGAAGCCAACAACGCGATGCAGAACTGCGACGTGTTGCTGGCGGTGGGCGCACGCTTCGACGACCGCGTGATCGGTAACCCGAAGCATTTCGCACAGAACGAGCGCAAGATCATCCACATCGACATCGATCCGTCCAGCATCTCCAAGCGGGTGAAGGTGGATGTGCCGATCGTTGGTGACGTGAAGGACGTGCTGACCGAGCTGATCTCCATGATCAAAGAGGGCCAGCAAAAGCCCGACGCGCAGGCTCTGTCGGCCTGGTGGGAGACTATCGAAGGCTGGCGCAGCCGCGACTGCCTGAAGTACGACCGCAACAACACC
>JACCDV010925408.1_pt1 | contig 36977 bp, 42 predicted proteins | sample 7446131 | NCBI WGS metagenome assembly JACCDV01 (sample SAMN15323448, study PRJNA562643) | freshwater metagenome | isolation source: river surface water | place: USA:Blue River Watershed | collected 2017-08-17
GATGCCCAGGTTGGCGTCGAAACGCAGCCCGGTGAGCGAGAGGATCTGGACGCCGCGGTTCAGCATGGCTGCGCTCCGCAGGGCCGCCCCAAGGAGCGTAACGCTCCCTCGGTGGACAGCGAGTACACGAAGTGACAAGCGTGGGGGCTCATGTTGTGCTTCCCTTGATGCGGATGATTTCCACGCCCACGCCTTCGCAGTCCGGGTAGACGTCGGGCTTGCAGCTCGACAGGCGCACCGCCTGCACGCCCGGGTGGGCGATCAGCTCGGCCATCAGGTCGTCGCACAGGGTTTCCTGCAGCACGATGTGGCCGCGCGCCACGCGCCGGGCGATGACCTCGCGCACGTAGTCGTAGTCCACCACCTCGGCCAGGTCGTCGCGGGTGGGCGTGGTGCCGTCCAGCGGCACGAACAGCTCCACATTGAAGACGATGCGCTGGGGTGCGTGCTTTTCAAAGTCGTGCGCGCCGATACGCACGTCCACGACATGGTTGCGCAGGAAGAGGCGGCGGCAGGTGAGGGCCAGGGAAGACAGCGGATCGCTCATGCTGAGGTTCATGGGGCTGGGGTCTCGTCGATGGCGAACATCACATCGCGGGCCAGCGGCACCAGGTGCTGGCCGTTGTCCACGCACAGCGTGCTGCCGGTGATGCAAGGGTTGCTGGCCAGAAACAGGCAGGTGGCGGCCACCTGGGCCGGGTCGATCGGTTCGTGCAGCAGGTTCACGCGGCTGGCGCGGTCGAAGTTCTCCTGCGTTTGCGGGCCACTCAGGAACATCAGGCCTGGCGCCACACCGCACACCCGCAGCGCGGGTGCCAGCGCCTGGGCTTGCAGCACCACAGCGCGTTCGAGCGCCAGCTTGCTGACGGTGTACGAGAAATAGTCCGGGTTGAGGTTAAACACCTTCTGGTCCAAAACATGGATCACGCTGCGTTGGCCGGGGGCTGCCTGCGGCGCACTTTGGCGGGCCATGAGCGAGGCCAGCGACAGGGGCGCCAGCAGGTTGACTTCGAGCTGCTCACGTGCACCGGGCAGGTCCATGTCGGTGCCGGTGTCGGGCTCGAACAGCGAGGCATTGTTGACCAAGCAATCCAGCAGGCCGGTCTGCGCCTCAATCGTCTGCATCATCCGCGCACGCTCGGTGGCCTGGCCCAGATCGGCCTGCACCAGCTTCACCGAGCCCCCTTGCGCCTGCAGCCGTTCCTGCAGCGCCTGTGCGGCATCGGCCGAGCGCTGGTAATGGCACCATACCTGCCAACCCGCCTGCGCAAAGGTCTGGCAGAGCAGGGCGCCCAGACGCAGGGCGCCGCCGGTGACGAGGACGGTTTTCAAGGTGGGTGTTCCGGTCTCAAGTGGGGTGGATTGACGCGGTGAAGATCAAGAGTGGATTATCCCTGATGGTCTTTTTCCTTGTAGGAGGCCGTCCCTGCAGTCGAATGAAACCATCGCCGTGGCTGAACTTTCATTCGCGCTCGGGGGAGCGCTCCCACAGCGAAGTCAGCAAGACCTGTTCCGGGCACTGTGGGTGGCCACCCTTGCGGCCGAAAGGCAGACCCGAAAGTCGCACAAGCCATGCGCGACAATCGCCCGGTGACCGATGCCAGCCCGACCTCTCTGCCCGAACTCCAGCAACGCCTGCACAGCGCCATTGCCGCGGCCGGCGGCTGGCTGCCGTTTGACCGTGTCATGGCCATGGCCCTGTACGAGCCTGGGCTGGGGTACTACACCAATGCCCTGCAGAAGTTCGGCGCCATGCCCGATTCGGGCAGCGATTTTGTGACTGCCCCGGGCCTGACGCCGCTGTTCGGCCAGACTTTGGCGGTGCAGGTAGGAGAGGCGCTGACGCAGACCGGCACCCATGAAGTGTTCGAGTTCGGCGCCGGCACTGGCGCGCTGGCGCTGCAGCTGCTCGATGCCCTGGGCGATGCGGTGCAGCGCTACACCATCATCGACCTCTCGGGCACGCTGCGCGAGCGCCAGGCGCAGATGTTGGCAGCCCATGCCCACAAAGTCCGCTGGCTGGATGCCTGGCCCGAGGCTATCGAGGGCGTGGTGGTCGGCAACGAAGTGCTGGACGCCATGCCGGTGCAACTGCTGGTGCGCAAGAGCGGGGTCTGGCACGAGCGCGGCGTGGTGGCCGAGGGCGAAGGCTTAGCATGGTCTGATCGCCCCACAAATTTGCGTCCGCCGCTGGAGATCGACGGCAACAACGACTACCTGACCGAAATCCACCCCCAGGCCGAAGCCTTCATCGCCAGCCTGGCCGAGCGTCTGCAGGCCGGACGCGGCGGTGCGGCCTTTTTGCTGGACTACGGCTTTCCCGAGGCCGAGTACTACCACCCGCAGCGCCACATGGGCACGCTGATGTGCCACCACCTGCACCAGGCCGACGACAACCCGCTGGACAAAGTTGGCTTGAAAGACGTGACCGCGCATGTGAACTTCACCGGCATCGCCCTGGCCGCGCAGAACGCGGGCTTGTCGGTGCTGGGCTACACCTGCCAGGCGCACTTCCTCTTCAACCTGGGCCTCGCGCAGCGCATGGAAGCTGCGCCGCTGGCCGAGCGCATCCAGGCCGCCCGGCTGGTCAACGAGCACGAGATGGGCGAGCTGTTCAAGGTCATCGGCCTGGGCACCAGCGACTGGCCCGCTCAAGGCTTTGCCCACGGCGACCGTACGCACCGGCTCTGACCATGTTGCGCTGGCTCATCGTTACTTTTCTGGCGCTGATCCTTTTCAGCGGGCTGCAGCCCTGGCTGCAGAAACTGGGCTTTGGCAAGCTGCCCGGCGACTTCCGCTTCCGGCTCTTCGGCCGCGAATGGTTCATCCCTATTACCAGTACGCTGCTGCTGAGCATGATCGCGGCCGGCATCGCCAAATGGCTCTGAGCTCTTGAATACCCTGGGGGCTACCCCCATGTATTTCAGCAGTGCGGGAGCGATCCCCTGATCGCGAACACCATCGCGATCAGGGGATCGCTCCCACAAAGTCCAACCCTCCCGTCTACACCGTCCCCCATGACCACCCCCCTGCACATCGTCTGTCCGCATTGCCACACCACCAACCGCGTGGCCGCTGAACACCTGGGCAGCGCACCCGACTGCGGACAATGTCACCAGCCCCTGTTCACCGGCCAGCCGCTGGCGCTGGACGCGTCCAGCTTCGAGCGCCACATCGGCCGCAGCCAGGTGCCGGTGCTGGTGGACTTCTGGGCGCCCTGGTGTGGTCCATGCAGGATGATGGCGCCGGCCTTTGAGCAGGCTGCCGGCCTGCTGGAGCCCCATGTGCGCCTGGCCAAGGTCAACACCGAGGACGAGCAGCAACTGGCCGCCCGCTTCAACATCCGCAGCATCCCGACGCTGGCCTTGTTCCTCAATGGCCGCGAAGTGGCCCGCCAGGCCGGGGCCTTCCGGTCGGCACAGGACATTGCGGCTTGGGTGCGTTCGCACCTGTGATCAGCTGGATCAGTTTTCTGCCAAGGTCCTGGCAACCGCTGCAGTCCGGCTCGCATTGATCCGTTTACCGATCTGCGGCCCCTGCAGTCCTTCGCTTGACGCAGCGGCTGCAATGTCGGCCGTGACCACGCCCAGTGCGGCCTTCAATGCCTTGGCGAGACGCGTGGATGGCGGGTAGTCGCAGTCTTCCAACCCCAACCGTCCTCGTGCATCTGCCTCACAGGCCTGCAGCACCCGGATAAACCTTTCGGGCTGACGTATGGCGTCGCAGCGGGTTAGCAGGCGCATGACGGCCGCAGCATTGAGTTCGCCGCTGCGGTGGATGTTGCCGTGCTCGCGGGCAACAACCTCAGCGAGTTCCTTGCAATCACCCGGCGCACGCAGACGTTCTGCAACTTTGTTCGCCAGGTTGACGCTGCGCATTTCATGGCCGATGTGGCGCGGCAGCACATCGGCCGGCGTGGTGCCCTTGCCCAGATCGTGCATCAGTGCCGCCCAGCGCACAGCCAGTGGCGCCTTCAGGCGGGCGCACTGGTTCAGCACCATCATCAGATGCACGCCAGTGTCGACTTCGGGGTGGTGTTCAGGCCGCTGCGGCACACCCCACAGCCGATCCACTTCGGGCAGCAGCACGTGGAGGGCACCACACTCGCGCAGCACCTCGAACATGCGCGAAGGCTTGGCGGTCATCAACCCGCGGGCCAGTTCCTGCCAGACGCGCTCGGGCACCAGGTGGTCGACTTCGCCGTCCTCGACCATCTGACGCATGAGCTGCATCGTTTCGTTGGCCACCGAGAAGTCGGCAAAGCGTGCCGCAAAGCGCGCCAATCGCAGGATGCGCACCGGGTCTTCGGCAAAGGCCTCGGTCACATGGCGCAAGACTTTGGTCTGCAGGTCATTCTGACCGCCGTAGGGGTCGACGATGTGCCCTGCCCATTGCGTCACCGGAGCCTGTGCCAGCGCTGCGGGCAGCGCCAGGGCGTTGATCGTCAGGTCGCGCCGGGCCAGGTCTTCTTCGAGCGTGACATCGGGTGCGGCCTGTACCGCAAAGCCCTTGTAGCCGCGTGCGGTCTTGCGCTCGGTGCGGGCCAGGGCGTATTCCTCCCGGCTTTGCGGGTGCAGAAAAACCGGGAAATCCTTGCCCACCGGCAGATAGCCTTGCGCGGCCATCGTCTCGGGTGTGCTGCCCACGACGACCCAGTCACGGTCGCTGACAGGCAGGCCCATCAGCGCATCGCGAACCGCACCACCGACAACAAAGACCTCCATGCCGCGCTCCTAAAACACCCAGAGCAGGGCAGAGGTCATGACCAGGTAGCGCAGGAATTTCCCGATGGCCATGTAGAGCGTGCATGGCCACAGCGGCATCTGTAGCCAGCCGGCCACTGCGCACAAGGGATCACCCACAACCGGCAGCCAGCTGAGCAGGCAGGCTCGGGGGCCAAGATTTTCGAGCCAGTGCAGGGCGCGCAGATGGGTCGGCGAATTTCGCCATTTGTCCACCGCCTTGTGCGCCCCCCAGCCCATCCACCAGCTGACCATGCCGCCCAGCGTGTTGCCGGCCGTCGCCACCAGAACGGCAGGCCAGAACAGGTCGGGGTTGAGCTTGACCAGGCCGAAAACGGCCGGTTCGGAACCCATGGGCAGCAACGTCGCCGACACGAAGGCCACCACGAACACGGTGGAAAGGCCAAATTGCGGCAAGGCCAGTGTGTGCAGCAGCGAAGTCATCCAGGCTTCCATCCGCTGCAGTGTAGCGGGCTGCCGAGAACGAAAAGCCCCCCTTTTTTTCCAGACATTACTGCGCTGTGCTTTTAATGACCTGGTATTTGTCAATGGCAGTGTGTTTCTCAACGGGCAGGGTACTGGTCATTGCGAGCGCAGCGAAGCAATCTTCCTTACCACAAAGAACTTTCAACTGCTGAAATTTTGGGCAATTACAATCGTGCCTCCTTTTTGAGCACCCCGTATTCCCCTGTCATGCAGATCGGCCCTTACATCCTGCCGAACGCGCTGTTCGTCGCCCCCATGGCGGGGGTGACGGATCGGCCGTTTCGCCAGCTCTGTCGCCAGTTCGGCGCGGGCTATGCGGTGAGCGAGATGGTGACCTCGCGCAAGGACCTGTGGCACACGCTCAAGACCAGCCGCCGCGCCAACCACGAGGGCGAGCCGGGACCGATCGCTGTGCAGATCGCGGGTACCGAGCCAGCCATGATGGCCGAGGCTGCCGCCTACAACATCGACCGCGGCGCACAGATCATCGACATCAACATGGGCTGCCCGGCCAAGAAGGTTTGCAACAAGTGGGCGGGCTCGGCGCTGATGCAGGACGAGGCGCTGGCCTTGCAGATCATCGAGGCGGTGGTGGCGGCCTGCGAACCGCACGGCGTGCCGGTCACCCTCAAGATGCGCACCGGCTGGTGCCAGAGTCACAAGAACGCGCTGACGATCGCCCGTGCTGCCGAGCAGGCCGGCGTGCAGATGGTCACGGTGCACGGCCGCACCCGCGAGCAGGGCTACAAAGGACAGGCCGAGTACGACACCATTGCCACCGTCAAGGCTGCGCTGCGCATCCCGGTGGTGGCCAATGGCGACATCACCTCACCTGAAAAGGCCCGCGAGGTCCTGCAGAAAACCGGCGCCGATGCGCTGATGGTCGGTCGTGCCGCCCAGGGCCGGCCCTGGATCTTCCGCGAGATCGGTCATTACCTGACCACGGGCGCGCACCTGGCGCCGCCTTTGGTGGCGGAGGTTCGTCGCGCATTGCTGGAGCACCTGCAGGACCACTATGGCTTGTATGGGGAGTACACCGGCGTGCGCTCGGCGCGCAAGCACATCGGCTGGTATGTGCGCAGCCTGCCGGGGGGCGAGGCCTTTCGCGAGCAGATGAATTTGGTGGACAGCAGCGAACAGCAACTGGCTGCAGTAGCCCGGTATCTGGACAGTTTGGCTGAGCACATGGATCGGCTGCCTGCAGGCCGCAGCGCACCGGCCATGGAGATGGAATCTTGAGCTCCCACGTTCACTGCGTGGACTCACCGCCCCCCGAGGGGGCGCCGTCCTTCTTGGGGCGGCCCTGCGAAGGACGATCATGAGCGAACGACAAAGCATCGAGGCCTGCATCCGGGCCAATCTGGAAGACTACTTCCGCGACCTGGACGGCGACGATCCGGTGGGCCTCTATGACATGCTGCTCAAGGTGGTCGAGAAGCCGCTGCTCGATGTGGTGATGCAGCGTGCCGGCCAGAACCAGTCGCGCGCAGCCGACTGGCTGGGCCTGAACCGCAACACCTTGCGCAAGAAGCTGGTCGAGCACCAGTTGCTCAAGTGATCTTTCGGCCGCAACCTCTCCCTGATCGGCGGCCTTTCTTTTATTTCAGACCTTCAGGAAAACTTTCATGAAAGCCCTTATTTCCGTCTCCGACAAGACCGGCATTGTCGAGCTGGCCCAACAGCTGCACGCCCTCGGTGTCGGCCTGATTTCCACCGGCGGCACCGCCAAACTGCTGGCCGACCAGGGCCTGCCGGTGACCGAGGTGGCCGAAGTGACGGGCTTTCCCGAAATGCTCGACGGCCGAGTGAAGACCCTGCACCCCAAGGTGCACGGCGGCCTGCTGGCGCGCCGCGACACGCCCGAACACATGGCTGCCTTGAAAGAACACGGCATTGACACCATCGATCTGCTGATCGTCAACCTCTATCCGTTTGAAGCCACCGTGGCCAAGGCTGGCTGCACCCTGGCCGATGCGATCGAGAACATCGACATCGGTGGTCCGGCCATGGTGCGCTCGGCCGCCAAGAACTGGAAAGACGTGGGCATCGTGACCGACGCAAGCCAGTACCCCGCCGTGATCGAAGAGCTCAAGGCCAACGGCAAGCTCTCCGACAAGCTGCGCTTTGCCCTGTCGGTGGCCGCCTTCAACCGCATCAGCCAGTACGACGGCGCCATCAGCAACTACCTCTCCAGCGTGAACTTCGAGGCCGAAAAGCTCAGTGAGTCCTATGTGCCCGAGCGTGCCCAGTTCAGCGGCCAGTTCAACGAGCAGTACGTGAAAGTGCAGGACCTGCGCTACGGTGAAAACAGCCACCAGCAGGCCGCCTGGTACCGCGACCTGGCACCCGCGGCCGGATCGCTCGCCACCGGCGTGCAGCTGCAGGGCAGGGAGCTGAGCTACAACAACATCGCCGATGCCGATGCCGCCTGGGAATGCGTCAAGAGCTTTGAAGCGCCCGCCTGCGTGATCGTCAAGCACGCCAACCCCTGCGGCGTGGCCGTGAGTGCGAACCCGCTCGAGGCCTACAGCAAGGCCTTCCAGACCGACCCTACCAGCGCCTTCGGCGGCATCATCGCCTTCAACCGTCCGGTCGACAAAGCCGCGGCCGAAGCCGTGAGCAAACAGTTCGTCGAAGTGCTGATGGCGCCCGATTTCAGTGCCGAGGCACTCGAAGTATTCAAGAGCAAGGTCAATGTGCGCCTGATGAAGATCGTGCTGCCTGCAAATTACGGTCAGGTGCGTAACGCGCTGGAGACCAAGCGCGTGGGTTCGGGCCTGCTGCTGCAAAGCGCCGACAACCACGAGCTGGCACTGGCTGACTTTAAGGTGGTTACCGTCAAGCAACCCACGCCGGAAGAGCTGAACGACCTGCTGTTTGCCTGGAAAGTGGCCAAGTTCGTCAAGTCCAACGCCATCGTGTTCTGCAAGAACGGCATGACCATGGGCGTGGGCGCTGGCCAGATGAGCCGCCTCGATTCGGCCCGCATCGCCAGCATCAAGGCCGAAGCCGCACAGCTCAGCCTGCAAAACACTGTGGTCGCCAGCGATGCCTTCTTCCCATTCCGCGACGGTCTGGACGTGGTGGTGGACGCGGGCGCGACCTGCGTGGCCCATCCCGGCGGCTCCATGCGTGACCAGGAAGTCATCGATGCTGCCAACGAGCGTGGCGTGGCGATGGTGTTCACCGGTGTGCGCCATTTCCGCCATTGATTTCGGCCCTGTCTCCGTCATGGGTCTTGGCCCTGTCACTGCGAGCGAAGCGCGGCAGTCTCCATGGATTGCCGCCTCGCTTCGCTCCTCGCAATGACATGCACCTATGAATTTTGAACACCTTGGCCTGACCCCAGCGTTGCTGCATGCGGTGGCTGACCTGGGCCTGTACGCCCCCACCCTCATCCAGGCCGAGGCAATTCCGGCGGTCCTGAAGTCTCGCGACGTCTGGGCCACCGCGCCCACCGGCTCAGGCAAGACACTCGCTTTTGCCTTGCCACTGGTGCAGCAACACCTGCTGGCGCCGCGCCAGACCAACTTCCGCCGTCCGGTGCGCACGCTGGTGCTGGTGCCCACGCGCGAGCTGGCGGTGCAGGTGAGCGAAGTGTTCACGCAGCTGGGTTACCCGCAGCGGCTCAAGGTGGCGGTGGTCTACGGCGGTGTCTCGATCAACCCGCAGATGATGGGCCTGCGTGGCGGTGCTGACATCGTGGTGGCCACCCCCGGGCGCCTGCTCGACCTGGTCGATCACAACGCGCTGCACCTGCCCGATGTGCAGCACCTGGTGCTCGACGAAGCCGACCGCCTGCTCGACCTCGGCTTTGCCGATGAACTGCAGCGCGTGCTGGCGCTCTTGCCCCTCAGGCGCCAGACGCTGCTGTTCTCGGCCACCTACGGGGACGAGGTGCAGGCCCTGGCGCAAGCGCTGCTGCGGGAGCCGGTGCGCATCACAGTGGACGCGGTGGCCGCGCAAGCCCCGGACATCCGCCAACGCGCCATCGCGGTCGATGAGAAGCAACGCACCGCCCTGCTGCGCCACCTGATCGCCGAGCACGGCTGGCAGCGCGTGCTGGTGTTTGTGGCCACGCGCTATGCCTGCGAACACGTGGCGAGCAAGCTCTACAAGGCCGGCACCTACGCCACCGCCTTTCATGGTGAGATGAGCCAAGGTGCGCGTCAGACCGTGCTCAACGAATTCAAGGCGGACCGCTGGGATGTGGTGGTCACCACCGACCTGGCCTCGCGCGGCATCGACATCGCGCAGTTGCCGGTGGTGGTCAACTACGACCTGCCGCGCTCGGCCACCGACTACACCCACCGCATCGGCCGTACTGGCCGCGCAGGCGCCACGGGCGAGGCGGTGAGCTTTGTCACGGCCCAGGCGCAGGCACACTGGCAGCTGATTCGCAAGCGCGAAAAGCTGGCGCTGGAACTGGAAGTGCTGCCAGGCTTTGAGCCTCAGGACGCGCCGCCTGCGCCGTCCCATTTGAACGATGGCACCGGTGGCATCAAGGGCAATCGCCCCAGCAAGAAAGACAAGTTGCGCGCCGCTCAGGCGCAGGCCGATGCGCTGACTGCGCGAAAACCGGATTAAGCCTCGCTGTCTGGCGAAGCGTCGTCGATCGCTTCGTCTTGTGGTGCTTTGATCGGCGCAGGCACCCGGATGCCGTGCTTGCTCAGAATTTCCACATACACCGAAGCGGCCCCAGTCTTGGCTGCTGCGTCCACGGCTTCGATGACCGCACCCACGCGCACCGTTTCAGCCGTATCGGCCGTCACGCCCACCTTGCAATCAAAGTCCCAGAAGTCGGCACCGGCCGGCACCGGGCGGCTGCGTTCGCGTTTGAAGTATTTGCGGATGTCGTGCTTGACGGCTTCGAGCACGCGGTCGGGGTGCTTGCCCTCGACATGGAGGGGATAGTTTTTTTTCATGGAAGTCCTTGGGGTTCTGACGATCGCCCGGAAAGGACGTGCATGGAAAGGCCGATTATCGCTGCAAGCCGTGGCTTCGAACGGTGTTCTGGTAGCATGCTAACAATAACACTTTGAGACAAGGGTCAGAGCATGGACATCGCATTGGTAGGTGCTGGCATCGGTGGCTTGGCTGCAGCAGCTTGTCTGCTGCGTCAGGGGCATCGGGTGCGGATATACGAGCAAGCCGGACAGGTGAGCGAAGTTGGTGCTGCCGTGCAAATGAGCGCCAATGCGGTCAAGGTGCTTTACCACCTGGGCCTCAAGGAAAGGCTGGAGGCGGTGGCGGTCAAGCCGCGTGCATTTGAATTCCGTCGTTTTGACACGGGTGAACTGCTGCATGAAATCAAGCTGGGCGAAGCGCATGAGCAGCAGCATGGTCATCCTTATTACCAGGTGCACCGCGTCGATCTGCATGCCGCATTGCTGGAGGTGGTGACGCAACTGGACCCGCAAGCCCTGCAGCTGGGCTACCGCGCGGTGCGTGCCGAAGAAGACGCCCAAGGTGCCACTGTGCATTTTGAAGATGGGCGCCAGGTGCGTGCAGAGCTGCTGGTGGGCTCGGATGGCATCAAGTCGGTGGTGCGCAGGCATGTGGTCGATGAGGAGCCGCCGGTTTTCACAGGCCAGGTGGCCTGGCGCCTGGCGATCCCGATCGAGCGCATTGATCCGCCGCTGCGCCCGCCTCTGGTGTCGTCCATCTGGTGCGGTCCAAACAACCATGCCGTGATGTACTACATGCGCTCGGGACAGGTGCTCAACTTTGTGGGGTGCGTCGAGCGTCCCTGGGAGGAAGAGTCCTGGACGTCCCGAAAGCCCTGGGAAGAACTCGACCAGGACTACGCCGGCTGGCACCCCATCGTGCGAGCCGCCATTGAGAATGTGGACCGTGACCAGTGCTACCGCTGGGCGCTCAACAACCGCCAGCCGGTCATGACCTGGTGCACTGGCCGGGTAGCGTTGCTGGGGGATGCGGTACATCCGACCTTGCCTTACATGGCCCAGGGCGCGGCCATGGCCATTGAAGATGCCGCCGTGCTCAGTCGCGCGCTGCAACTTGACATGCCCATGGCCGATGCTTTGCAGGTGTACCAGAACCACCGTGCACCCAGAGCTGCCCGGGTGGTGCGCGAGTCCACCGAGATGGGTGAGCTCTACCACATTGCTGATGCGCAGCAGATGAAGCAGGCCTTCAGGGACCGCAACATTGCCGCTTCGCGGAACAACTGGCTCTATCCCTACGACCCGCTGAAAGTGGACCTGTTCAGCCCGGCGGGCTGAACAGGTCACAGCCCGATGAACAGGCGTCTTATTCGGCCTTGATGCCCTGATCCTTGATCAGTCGGGACCAGCGCTCTGCGTCGCGCTCGACCAGTTGTGCAAAGGCCTGTGGTGTGCTGCCGACCGGATCCATGCCTTGTGACAGGAAAGCCTGCTTGACATCGTCTCCGCTGAGGAGCTGATTGATTTCGCGGTTGTAGAGATTCACGATGTCGGCCGGTGTGCCTTTGGGGGCAAACATGCCGAACCACATGTCCACGTTGACATTGCCGGCCTTGGCTTCGGCCAGGGTGGGCAGGTCGGGCAGCAAGGTGTGGCGTTTCTCGCTGCCGATGCCCAGGGCCACCAGACGCCCATTGCGAATGTGCGGCAGGGCCACATGGATGGGCAGGAACATGGCATCCACCTGGCCGCCGAGCAGATCGGTCACTGCCGGTCCGGTGCCTCGGTAAGGGATGTGGGTCAGGAATACCTTGGCCGTGTTCTTGAAAAGTTCCATCGACAGATGATGGGGTGTACCCACGCCGGGCGAGGCATAGTTGATGCGCCCGGGCTGTTTGCGGGCTGCCTCGACCAATTCGCCGGCACTTTTGTAGCCGGCCCTGGGATGGGTCACGAGCAGCAACTGGCCCCAGCTGGTCTGGGAAATCGGGGCCAGGTCCTTGATGGCGTCAAAGCTCAGTCCCGGATAGAGCGCGCGGTTCATGACCAGTGTGCTCACGCTGACCAGCAAGGTGGAGCCATCGGGCGCTGCACGCACCACCGCTTCGGTGCCGATGTTGCCCGATGCACCTGCACGGTTTTCCACAACCACGGGCCGATTGAGTTTCTGGGAAAGTTTGGGGCCCAGGGTCCGTGCGATCAGGTCGATGCCGGTGCCGGGTGTGAAGGGCACGATGAGCTTGAGTGGCGCTTGACTGCTTGCAGGCTGTGCCATGGCCCATGGGCTGAGCATGGCCAGACCGGCGCCCATGAGCGCAGAAGCGCGACGTCGCGACAGATTCATGCAGGTCTCCTTACGTTAGTATGCCAACGATTATTCAACAATCCTGCTTTGGCTTTTATCCATAGAATCCCTGCCCCATGGGCACACACGACCTTTACCAGCGTCCGGGCTTTTTGCTGCGCAGGGCGCACCAGATATCTGCCGCCATTTTTGAACGTGCTTGTGCCGATCTGGCCCTCACACCTGCCCAGTACGGTGTGCTGTGTGTCCTGCAGCAGCAGCCGGGTATTGACCAGTCAAGCCTGGCGCGCGCATTGGCATTTGACAAGGTGACGGTGTTGCGTGTGCTCAAGGGGCTGGAGGACCGCGGGCTGTGTGAACGCCTGCCTGCGCAGGACAACCGCCGGCAACGTTCAGTCAGGCTCTCGGCCAAAGGCAGGCGTTTGCTGTTGCAGGCAGACGGGCCTGTGCAGCAGGCATACGAGATGTTGATGAGTCCCTTCAGCGAAGACGAACAAGGTCAGCTCATGGCCTTGCTGCAAAAGCTCAACCACGAACTGGACGCGCAGGCGCGTGCCAGTTTTGTGCCTATGACTTCTGTCTCCTGATACCGCCTTGCGGCACGGCAGATCACTGGCCGAGACGCACCTTGATCTGAAAACTCACCGCCCCGTAGAGCCGGTTCTGGAGCGGTGGCACCAGCGCCACATTCAGGCCGAAGCGCTGGCCTTCCCAGGTGGCCACCGGGATGAGGGCCGGGAACCAGCCCCCGTTGAATGCCTTGGGATAACCGTTGAAGGCGCCGCCGACCACGCCCAGTTTGGCGCCTGCGAAGGTCCAGGGCTGGTAGTAGGCGCCGATGTAGCTGGAATGGGCGTTGTCACTGTTGATGAAACGGCCGGCGGTGGCGCTCCAGGTCTCATCGAGCTTGTATTCGAAGCCCAGCCCCGGGTTGGCGTTGCGCAGGCCCTTGCCGGTGTCGAAGTGGGCCGAGCAGAACCCGGCGTTGAGCCAAAGGCGGCTGGCGTCCCATTCGGCCCTTGCCCCCTGGCGCACAGCAGCAGGGCCAGCGCGGCCAGTGCACGCATCACAGCGTGGCGAAGACTTCGGACGCGGCCTGCACGGTGGCGGCGATGTCGGCGTTGGTGTGCGCTGCGCTCACAAAGCCGGCTTCGTACAGCGCGGGCGCGATGTACACACCACGGTCGAGCAGGCCATGGAAGAGTTTGTTGAACTTGGGGCTGTCGCTGGTCATGACCTTGGCGTAGTTCTGCGGCAACTCGGGCAGCAGGAAGAAGCCGAACATGCCGCCCTGGCAGTCGGCACTGAAGGGCACGCCGGCCTGGTCGGCGGCGCCTTTCAGGCCATCGACCAGGCTTCGCGTCTTGCTGCTCAGGCTGTCCCAGAAGCCGGGCTTGGCGATCTCGCGCAGTGTGGCCAGGCCGCAGGCGGTGGCAACCGGGTTGCCGCTGAGGGTGCCGGCCTGGTAGACCGGGCCGGTCGGCGCGAGCTGGCGCATGATCTCCCGCGGACCGCCGAAGGCCGCCAGCGGCATGCCGCCGCCAATGACCTTGCCCAGCACCGTCAGGTCGGGCTTGAAGCCGGGGATCAGTTGGGCATAGACGCTTTGTGCGGAACCCAGCGCGACGCGGAAGCCGGTCATGACTTCGTCAAACACGAACAGCGTGCCGTGTTCGGTGCACAGCTCGCGGCAGCGCTTCATGAAGGGGACGCTGGCACGCACAAAGTTCATGTTGCCGGCGATCGGCTCGATCATCACGCAGGCGAGTTCCTTGCCGTGCAGGCTGAAGGCTTCTTCCAGTTGCTCGACGTTGTTGTACTCGAGCACCAGCGTGTGCTGCACGACTTCGGGAGGCACGCCGGCGCTGGTCGGGTTGCCGAAGGTGGCCAGGCCCGAGCCGGCCTTGACCAGCAAGGCGTCGGCATGGCCGTGGTAGCAGCCCTCGAACTTGATGATCTTGCTGCGGCCCGTCGCCCCGCGCGCCAGGCGCAGCGCGCTCATGCCTGCTTCGGTGCCCGAGCTGACCAGACGCACCATCTCCATTGACGGCACATGTTTGAGGATTTCCTCGGCGAGCTCGATCTCGCGCTCGGTCGGAGCGCCAAACGAAAAACCGTCGAGCGCCGCTTTCTGCACCGCTTCGAGCACGGCGGGGTGACCGTGGCCCAGGATCATCGGACCCCAGGAGCCGATGTAGTCGATGTACTTCTGGCCATTGGCGTCCCAGAAGTAGGCGCCCTGGGCGCGTTGCACAAAGCGGGGTGTGCCGCCCACGGCGCGGAAGGCGCGTACGGGCGAGTTGACACCGCCGGGGATGACATGGGCGGCGCGTTCAAAGAGTTGCTGGTTGCGGTCGGTCATGGTGCGTGTCTCGGGATTCAGTGTTTGGTTTCGTTGAAGGGCACTTCGAAGTAGTCCGCCCCAGGCGAACGGTGGTCACCGTCTGCGTCGGCATCTTCCGGGTTGTGTTCTTCAGGTTGGGCCCAGAACAGGCGGTCAGGAATCACCTGCCCCATGCCGGGGCTGTAGCCTTCGTCGAGGCAGCGATCCAGGTAGCTCAGGGCCTCCCGGGTCGCTTCGGGCAGGTCCATGCCAGTGGCGAGCAATGCGGCCAGCGCAGCCGACAGGGTGTCGCCTGCGCCTGCAAACACCGCTTCGATGCGCTCGAATTTTTCATGTACCACCACCGCTTCCGGGCTGGCCAGCACATTGTCGATATGTTGTTCAGGCAAGGGTACGCCAGTCACCAGCGTGTAGGGCACGCCCAGCTCGCTGGCGGCACGCGCCAGATCGCGTGGACCGGGGTTGCGTTCGCCGTCCCAATCGGGCAGCAGCCAGCGGCGCAGCGTGCTGTGATGACCGACCAGCACGCTGGTCTGGGGCAGCAGCAGTTCGCGGAATGCATCGAGATAGTCGTCGATCCGGTGTTCGTCCCACCAGGACAGGTTGGGCATGTAGGCCACCACCGGCACACCGTCGTAGTCGTCGGCGATTTCGGCGATGGCGGCGATGTTTTCCGGGCTGCCGGCAAAGCCGACCTTGATGACTTGCACCGGCACGTCCTCGGCAATGGTGCGCGCCTGTTCGCTGACGGCTTCCTCGTCGAAGGCAAAAAAGTCGTGAATGCCGCTGGTGTCGCGGGCATAACTGCCGGTCACGACGGGCAAGGTGTGCGCGCCGACCGAGCCCGTGGCCATCACATCTCCGGTCAGACCGCCGGCACCGCTGGGGTCGTTGGCGTTGAACACCAGCACACAGGCCAGCCCCTGGGCGTCACTGTCGCTGGCATCGGGGGAGGGTGTGTCTGCAGGGGTGTCGGTCATGGACGGAAAAATGGCGGGGCTTGCGGGGATGTCACAGGGTGCCCGATACAATCAAGTTCATTCTATTCGACAACTTTTTCTGATCAATATGGAATACAAGACCTGGATGTGCCTGATCTGTGGCTGGATTTACGATGAGGCGCTCGGTGACCCGGAGCACGGTATTCCCGCCGGGACCAAGTGGGAGGATGTGCCGATGAACTGGACCTGCCCGGAGTGTGCGGCGCGCAAGGAAGATTTCGAGATGGTCGCCATCTGATCTTCGTGTCCCCTTGATTTCCGCACGAGGGCTGGGCAGTCCGTCCGGCTCCTCATGCTGCGGGGGGCGCAGAAATCGTCGCCGAACGGACTGCCCAGCCCTCGTGCTGCGTTGACGATGCTTCGCAAGCCGCCTTTTCAGGCGGCTTTCTTTTTGACCACCGCGTAACGCTCCAGAGTCTTCTCGCGCGCTTGGGAATGGTCGACGATGGGTTGAGGGTAGGTCTTGCCCAGCTCCACACCTGCGGACTGCAGCTCCAGCGCGCCCGCCAGCCACGGGGCGTGGATGGCCTTGGCCGACAGGCCGGCGAGTTCAGGTACATAGCGGCGGATGAATTTGCCCTCGGCGTCGAACTTTTCGCTTTGGCTCACCGGGTTGAAGATGCGGAAGTAAGGCTGGGCATCGCAGCCGCTGGAGCTGGCCCACTGCCAGCCGCCGTTGTTGGCCGCCAGGTCGAAGTCGTTGAGGTGCGTGGCGAAATATTTTTCGCCCCAACGCCAGTCCACACCCAGGTCCTTGCACAGAAAGCTGGCCACCACCATGCGCAGGCGGTTGTGCATGTAGCCGCTCGTGTTGAGTTGCCGCATGGCGGCGTCGACCAGCGGGTAGCCGGTGCGGCCTTCGCACCAGGCGTCAAAGAGTTTGTGACCGTGCGGGCCGTGGTCCCAGTGGATGGCGTCGTAGTCGCGCTTGAAGCTCTCGCCCGCGCCCACATGCGCAAAGTTGGCCAGCACCTGGGCATAAAAGTCGCGCCAGATCAGTTCGGACAGCCACACGCCAGCGCCCTCGCTGCCGGCTTGCATGCGGCTGAGCGCCTCGCGCGCGAGCTGGCGGATCGACACGGTGCCAAAGCGCAGGTGCACGCTCAGGTAGCTGGGGCCTTTGACGGCCGGGAAGTCGCGTCGCTGGCCGTAGGCGTCGATGCGCTGCAGAAAGTCTTCCAGCAGGGTTTGCGCACCCGATTCGCCGGCCGGGATGTGCAGGTCTTTCAGGTTGGTCGGCTCGAAGTCGATGTCCGAGAGGCGCGGCACCGGCTGGCGCGTGGCCTCAGGGCGCGGGGCCAGGTGCTGGGCGTAGCGCTCGACCGGATAGGCCTTCAGGTAAAAGTCGCTCACCTTGCGCAGCCAGGCGTTTTTGTAGGGGGTGAACACCGAGAACGCGGTGCCCGACTGGGTCATGACCTCCTGCCGCTCGAACACCACATGGTCCTTGCCGGTGTGAAAGGCGATGCCCTGGTCGGCCAGATGGCCGCGCACCTGGCCATCGCGCCGCTGGGCATAGGGTTCGTCGTCGTGGCTGGCAAAGACCGCCAGCACGCCCAGTTGCTGCGCCAGGTGCGGGATCTCGTGCTCGGCCATGCCGTGCCGCACGATCAGGCCGCAGTGTTCGTTGCCATGGGCAGCGCCCAGTTCGCGCAGTCTGGCGTCCAGCTCGACCAGCGATTCGCGGATGAATTCCACCCGCCGGTCGGCGCGCGGCAGGGCGTCCAGGATGGCCGTGTCGAAGACGAAGGCCACATGCACCTGGCGGCAGTGTTTGAGGGCCTGGTACAGCGCTGCGTTGTCGTGCACACGCAAGTCGCGTCGCAGCCAGACCAGACCAGAGGGGTAAGCGTTGTCCATGGGGTGTCTTCAGGGGGCAGCCGTTAAAATCGTGGCATGTCCGCCGATTCTGCCTTCACCCCGCTCACGCATCATTTTCTGGTGGCCATGCCGGGGCTGGACGACGGGATTTTTTCGCGCTGTGTCATCTACCTGTGCGAACACAGCCCCCGCGGCGCCATGGGGGTGGTGATCAACAAGCCAGCCGACCTGTCGCTGCAGGAGCTGTTTGGCAAGCTGGATCTGCCGCTGCTGCGCGAAGACCTGCGCGCCGCGCCGGTGCTGCAGGGCGGGCCGGTGCACACCGAGCGCGGCTTTGTGCTGCACGAGCCGGTGCACATGGAAGACCCTGCGCAGGACGGCGGTGACATTTACGCATCGACCCTCAAGGTGCCCGGTGGCCTGGAGCTGACCACCTCGCGCGACGTGCTCGAAGCCCTGGGCGCAGGCGCCGGTCCACGCAAGGTGCTCATGACCCTGGGCTATGCCGGCTGGGGCGAAGGTCAGCTCGAATCCGAAATCGGCGAAAACACCTGGCTGACCATGCCGGCAGATGCCCGCGTCGTGTTCGATACGCCGATCGAGCGCCGCTATGACGAAGCCCTGGCCTTGCTGGGCCTGCAGGCCTGGATGCTCTCGCCCGAGGCGGGCCACGCATGAGCGGGTCCATGGAAGTGCCTGCCAGCCAGCAGACCTTTCTGGCGCTGGACTACGGCCTCAAGCGCACCGGCGTGGCGGTGGGCAACCGGCTCATGAAAACCGCCACACCCCAGGGCACGATTGCGGCCGAGGGCGATGCCCGCTTCACCAAAATCGCCGAACGCATCCAGGAGTGGCAGCCCGACGCCCTGGTCATTGGCGTGCCCACCCACCCGGATGGCGGCGAACACGAAAACACCTTGCGTGCCCGCAAGTTCGGGCGTCAGCTGCGCGGCCGCTTTGGCCTGGCGGTCTACGAGGTGGACGAGCGTTACACCACCACCGAAGCCCATTCGCTGGGCGCCAGGGACGCCGATGCGGCGGCGGCCGCGATCATTCTTGAACAGTTTTTGAGGAACTTGCCGTGACCACTCTCGCTCTCGACGCCGAGGCGCTTTACAAGGAGCTGCTGCGCGGTGTGCGCAACCTGTGCCGGACCGATACCCGGCTGGTGGGCATCACCTCGGGTGGCGCCTGGCTGGCCGAGCGCCTGCAGCGTGACCTGGGCATGAGCGGGCAGGCCGGGCAGGTCTCTTCGGTTATGCACCGCGACGACTTCGCACAGCGCGGCTTGTCGGCTGTTGGCCAGACGCAGCTGCCTTTCGAAGTCGATGGCGCTGACATCCTGGTGCTCGACGACGTGCTCTACACCGGCCGCACGATCCGCGCGGTGCTCAACGAGCTGTTCGACTACGGCCGTCCGGCCCGTGTGCAGCTGGCGGTGCTGGTGGACCGAGGCGGGCGTCAGTTGCCGGTGCAGGCTGACTTTGCCGCGGCCCGCGTGGCGCTGCCCGAGACCCAGTCGCTGGCACTGGCCCGCGATGCGGCCGGCGCCTTCAGCTTCCGGGTCGAGAACAAGGCCTGAGGTGAACATGCTCTACAAGCGCAACAACCCCCAACTCAACAAGAACGGCGAGCTGATCCACCTGCTCTCCACCGAGGGCCTGTCCAGGGACCTGCTCACCCACATCCTTGACACCGCCCAGGGCTTTGTCAGCGTGAGCGACCGCGAGGTCAAGAAGGTGCCGCTGCTGCGCGGCAAAAGCGTGTTCAACCTGTTTTTCGAGAACAGCACCCGCACCCGCACCACCTTCGACATTGCTGCCACGCGGCTCTCGGCCGACGTCTACACGCTGGACATTGCCCGCTCGTCGGCCAGCAAGGGCGAGTCGCTGCTCGACACGATCGCCAACCTGAGTGCCATGGCGGCCGACATCTGTGTGGTGCGACACAGCGAATCGGGCGCGCCCTACCTGATCGCCCAGCATGTGGCACCGCATGTGCATGTGGTCAACGCCGGAGACGGGCGCCACGCCCACCCCACGCAGGCGCTGCTGGACATGTACACCATCCGGCACTACAAGAAAGATTTTGCCAACCTCACGGTGGCCATCGTCGGCGACGTGCTGCATTCGCGTGTGGCGCGTTCGGACATCCACGCGCTCACCACGCTGGGCTGCGCCGAAGTGCGCGTGGTCGGCCCCAAGACGCTGGTGCCGGCCGACATGGCGCAGATGGGCGTGCGCGTCTTCAACAACCTCGAAGAAGGCATCAAAGGCTGTGACGTGGTCATCATGCTGCGCCTGCAGAACGAACGCATGAGTGGTGCGCTGCTGCCGTCCAGCCAGGAGTACTTCGAGAGTTTCGGCCTCACGCCGGAGAAGCTGCAGCTGGCCAAGCCCGACGCCATCGTCATGCACCCGGGGCCGATCAACCGCGGTGTCGAGATTGATTCGGCCGTGGTCGACGGCCAGCAAAGCGTGATCCTGCCGCAGGTGACCTTCGGCATCGCGGTGCGCATGGCGGTGATGAGCATTGTTGCGGGGAACGAAGCATGAAAATCCTGATTCAGAATGGCCGCGTGATCGACCCCGCCAGCGGCTATGACCAGACAGTAGACCTCGCGATTGCCGCCGGCCGCATCGTGGCGATCGGCCAGGCGCCGGCCGACTTCAGCCCCAACCGAACCCTCAACGCCCAGGGCTGCATCCTGGCCCCGGGCCTGGTGGACCTGGCGGCGCGCCTGCGCGAGCCCGGCCATGAACACGCCGGCATGCTCGAGAGCGAAATGGCTGCTGCTGTGGCTGGTGGCGTGACCAGCCTGGTGTGCCCGCCCGACACCGACCCGGTGCTGGACGAGCCGGGCCTGATCGAAATGCTGCGCCACCGTGCCGAAAAACTGCACCAGTCGCGTGTGCTGCCGTTGGGCGCGCTCACGCGCGGCCTCCAGGGCGAGGTGCTGACCGAAATGGGTCAGCTCACTGCAGCAGGCTGTGTGGGTTTTTCTCAGGCCGAGGTGGCGCTGGCCAACACGCAGGTGCTGCAACGCGCCCTGCAGTACGCCAGCACCTTTGGCTACAGTGTCTGGCTGCGCCCGCAAGAGCTGCACCTGGGCAAGGGCGTAGCGGCCAGCGGACCCCTGGCCACACGCATGGGCCTGTCAGGCGTGCCGGTGGCCGCAGAGACGATTGCGCTGCACACGATTTTCGAGCTGGTGCGCAGCACCCGTGCGCGGGTGCACCTGTGCCGCATCAGCAGCGCAGCGGGTGTGGAACTGGTGCGCCAGGCCAAGGTCGAGGGCCTGCCGGTCACGGCCGATGTCAGCATCAACTCCTTGCACCTGACCGACGCCGACATGGGCTACTTTGACAGCCGTGCCCGCCTTACGCCGGTGCTGCGCCAGCAGCGCGACCGCGACGCTCTGCGGGCCGCCCTGGCCGATGGCACGCTAGACGCGCTGGTCTCCGACCACACCCCGGTCGATGCAGACGCCAAGGCCTTGCCCTTTGCCGAAGCCGAGCCCGGCGCCACCGGCCTGGAACTGCTCTGGAGCCTGGTGCTCAAGTGGGCGCAGGACGACGGCGTGGATCTGGTGCGAGCCCTCGAGCGCGTGACCGCGGCGCCTGCACGCGTACTGGGCAGCAGGCTGGGCACCCTGCAGGACTCGGTCGGTCGCCTCGCTGTGGGCGGCGTGGCCGATGTGGTGGTGCTGTCCCCCGAAGGCCACTGGCCGGTGACGGACGACGCGCTGCGCAGCCAGGGCAAGAGCACACCGTTCTCGGGCTATGAGCTGCCGGGACGCGTGCGGGCCACGCTGGTGGGCGGGCAGGTGGCCTTCGAGGCCTGAACGGATTCATGCGCACCTGGCGTGCCCTCTGGAAAATCCTGCGCGGCCTGTGGCATCTGCTGGCGGGCCTCTGGACCATTTACCTGCGCTTTCCGCGCATGAGCGTGGAGCAGCGCGAGATGCAGGTGCAGGCCTGGGCACTGAAGCTGCTGGCGCTCTGGGGCATCCACCTCAAGGTGATCGGTCAGCCGGTGCGCAGCGGCCCGGCCCTGATCGTCTCCAACCACATCTCCTGGCTTGACATCCTGGTCATTCACGCGGCGCGCTTTTGCCGCTTTGTCTCCAAGTCCGACATCCGCAGCTGGCCCATCGTGGGGCCCCTGGCGACCGGAGCGGGCACCCTCTACATCGAGCGCAGCAGCCGCAGGGACGCGCTGCGCATGGTGCGTGACATGGCCGACGCCATGAAAGAAGGCGATGTGGTGGCGGTTTTCCCCGAGGGCACCACCAGCGAGGGCAAGGAACTGCTGCCTTTTCACGCCAACCTCATCCAGTCGGCCATTGCTGCGGACGTTCCTGTACAACCCATGTCACTGTGTTTTGTCGATGCGCACACGGGCATGATCACTCTTGCACCCGCCTACGTCGGCGACGATTCACTGGTGCGGTCAGTCTGGCGCACACTCACGGCGCCGCCCATCACGGCGGTGGTGAGTTTTGGCGAGCCACAAAGTGCCAACGGTCGAGACCGGCGTCAGTGGGCGGCCGATCTGCGCGAGGCGGTGATGAGCTTGCGTCAGCAGACCTGAGCTGATTGAGTGTTGGCGGGGTCAGCGATCGAAATCGAGGTTGTTGCAGGCTTCGCACTCGTCCTTGAACACCCCCAGTCTGACCAGCAAGGCGTGGATTTTGCAGCCTACGCAAAATCCCAGTATGGCCTCGAGCCACATGAAGCCCAGGCACAGCCAGACCATCACCAGGGGCAGCCAGCGTGGCAGGTACTGTGCAGTGGTGGGCAGCCAGTCGTGTTGTGTGAGGGCATTAATGGCGCCAGCGAATTTTTCGGGATGGAAGAACACCAGGCACAGGCAGATCATGCTCGCACCTATTGCCCAGGCAAAGCGCTTGGGTGCCAGCGGTTTCCAGACCGGCCGATGGTGGCGGGCCAGCCAGGTGGACAACCAGATCGTGGGGGACAGATAGGACGTTGTCCGGGTCATGCCTGCCAGCATCTCGACAAGGCCGTACAGCAGCACACCGGTCTGAACCGAGTATTCGTAGGTGCGCCGAACTGCCTCGACCATGTACAGAATGCGTCCATCGAAATCTGTGTCGAAGGTATCGCGAACCACATTGCCCGTCACGATCCACCGCGTACCGAACACAATGTCCACCAGCGTGAAGGCCATGAAAATCGGGATCACCAGCATCATGCCTGCGCGGACACGTACGGCCGTTTCATTGATCCAGGGGGTGACATCGTCAGGGTCACGAAACCAGAGCTGGCGCCAAACGGACAAGGGACGCTGTGGCAGAACGGCTGACATGGTTTCTCCTTACCCCTTGGAGTATGGCGGTGCTGGCGATGCGCCTGGGCAAGGGTTTTCCCGCATCCGGAAGACCGGGAACGGACGAAACTTCCAGCAATCGGGCATCAGCTGCCCTGATCGCAGGGCATCTGGCAGAGCTGGCGATCGCGCACCGGGCAGGCCCGGTTGAAGGTGACCACGTGGTCCACCTCGGCACGGATGCCGATCCACTCGCCGACCTTGTGGTCGTGGTGGCTGGGCACATGCGCCATGACGGTGTGGCCGCTGGCCAGGCGCAGCGTGTAGAGAAATTCCGAGCCCCTGAAGGATTTGCGCACGATCTCGGCTTTGACCGGCGCGTGGTCGTCGTGCACGATGTCGTCGGCGCGCAGCAGCACATCGCACTGGCCTTCGCAAAACGCACAGGGCAGGGGGCATTCGGCCACATCGGTCAGTGTGCCGACGGGGGTGTCCACCACGATCTGGCCATTGACCTCGCGCAGCGTGGCCGGGGTAAAAACGCCATGGCCGATGAAGTCGGCCACAAAACGCGTGGCGGGCCGGTGGTAGAGGCTGTAGGCATCGTCCCACTGGTGCAGCTGGCCTTCGTGCATCACGCCGATCACGTCGCCAATCGCAAAGGCTTCGAGCTGGTCGTGCGTGACCAGCAGGGCCGTGGCCTTGGCCGCCTTGAGGATGTTGCGCACCTCGTGGGCCAGGCGCTCGCGCAGGTCCACGTCCAGGTTCGAAAACGGTTCGTCGAGCAGCAGCAGGTCGGGCCTGGGGGCCAGGGCGCGGGCCAGGGCCACGCGCTGCTGCTGGCCACCCGAGAGCTCGTGCGGGTAGCGCCGTTCGGCCCCTTCCAGACCGACCAGCGTCAGCACTTCTTTCACACGGGTTTCGCGTTCGGCCTTGCCCAGCGACTGCAGGCCAAAGCCGATGTTGTGCGCCACGTCCAGGTGCGGAAACAGCGCATAGTCCTGGAACACCATGCCGATGCGTCGGCGCTCGGCCGGTTCGGTGTGGCCTGGTTCGCTGACCACCCGCTTGCCCACCAGCACCTGGCCACCGGACACGGGTTCGAGCCCCGCCACGGCGCGCAGCAGCGTGGTCTTGCCGCAGCCCGAGGGGCCGATGAGTACGCCGATGTCACCTGCGCGCAGGCCCAGCGAGACACCACGCACCGAGGGCGTGTCGCGACCCGGGTACTGCACATCGAGCTGGCGGATATCTAGGAACATGGGTTCATTGTAGAAGCCCCCAACCAGGGTGACGCACACGGCTACCGTCAAACCTTTGCAGCAGTCGGTCGCGCAGTCCGGGCTTGAGCGGTCTGGGCAAAACCGCTCTCTACAATCCGTGCATGCTCCGTTTTGCCACCGCCAGTCTGTCCCGGCTGGGTTCCCTGCTGTTTGTCCTGCTTGCCCTGGTGCTGGCCTTGCCGGTGCTGGCGGTACTGGCGTCCTGGCTGCAGTGGACGCCACAGACGCTGGACCTGCTGCGCGAAATGGCAACCACGGTGCTGCCCGATTACGCCTGGACATCGGCCCTGCTGTGCCTGCTGGTGGCCGTGGGCGTGACGGTGCTGGGCCTGGGGACGGCGGCGATGGTGACGCTGTTCGACTTTCGGGGACGCACCGCATTCGAGTGGCTGCTGCTGCTGCCGCTGGCCATGCCGGCCTATGTGGTGGCCTATGCCTACACCGATTTTCTGCAGTTCAGCGGCCCCTTGCAGGTGGCTTTGCGAAGCACTTTCGGCTGGCAAGGCGCCCTCTGGCCTGATGTGCGCAGCGTGTGGGGTGCAGCGCTGGTCTTCACCCTGTCGCTGTACCCCTATGTTTATCTGCTGGCGCGCACGGCGCTGCTGGAGCGGGTGGCCAGCCTGATGGAAGCCGCGCGTCTGCTGGGCGCGCCCTTGTCCCGCCGCATCCGCGAGATCGCGTTGCCGCTGGCCCGTCCAGCGGTGGCGGCCGGGGTCGCGCTGGCGCTGATGGAAACCCTGGCCGACTTTGGGGTGTCGAGTTATTTCGGCATCCAGACCTTCACCGCGGGCATCTACAAGGCCTGGCTGGCCATGGACAACCGGGTGGCGGCTGCGCAGCTGGCCACGGTGCTGCTGGTGGCCGTGCTGCTGCTGTTGCAGCTGGAGCAGCGCGCCGAGCGGCGCATGCGCTTTGCCCAGGGCCGCGTCTCGCGCCAGGGTACGGCCGAATCCCAGCCGGTGCGTTTGCGCGGCGCCAGCCAGTGGCTGGCCTGGGGCGTGTGCGGCCTGCCAGTGCTGCTGGGCTTTGCGCTGCCTGTGCTGATCCTGCTTCGCTCCTTGCTGGGCAGCGAGGTCGAACTTCCCTGGGCGCGTTTTGGCGACTGGGCCTGGAACAGCCTGCGCCTGGGCGGCGTCACGGCGTTGCTGGCGGTGGCCGTTGCCCTGGCCCTGGCCTTTGCGGTGCGCCAGCGTGCCAGTCTCTGGAACCGCGGTGTGATTCAGGTGGTCGGCATTGGTTATGCCATACCTGGTGCGGTGGTGGTCGTGGGGCTCTTGCTGCCGGTGGGCTGGATCCAGCAGGTCTGGCCGCAGTCCTCGGCCGGAGCCTGGATCACCGCCACCTCGCTGGGGCTGGTCTGGGCCTACATGGTGCGCTTTGGCGCCGTGGCCCTGCAGTCGGTGCAGAGTGGCTATGCCCGCATACCGACCAGCCTGGACGATTCCTCGCGCATGCTGGGTGTGACCGGTTGGGGCCTGCTGCGGCAGGTGCATGTACCGCTGCTGCGCCGCACGACGGTGGCAGCGCTCCTGCTGGTGTTTGTGGATGTGATGAAGGAGCTGCCAGCCACCATGGTGCTGCGCCCTTTCAACAGCGACACCCTGGCCGTGGTGGCTTACCAGCTCGCACGCGACGAGCGACTCGGCGAGGCCTCGCTGCCCTCGCTGGCGCTGGTGCTGGTGGGCTTGATCCCGGTCATTTTGCTCAGCCGCACGCTGGGGCGGCAGCCTGGCTGAGCCCAGCTTGAACCTTGACGCTCAGAAGCCTTCGACCAGCACCACGGTGCGCCGCGCCGATTCCTGGCTGATCTTGAGGATCTCCTGGTACTCGGCCGACTCGTAGAAGGCCTTGGCCTTTTCGGTGGACGGAAAGCGCACCACCACCATGCGCGTGGGGGTCCAGAGGTCGTTTTCCTTGACCGTCATGGCGCCGCCGCGCACCAGGTATTCACCCCCATACTGTTCAGCCAGTGGTTTGGCCTGGCGCTTGTAGTCTTCGTAGCGTTCGGGGTTCGTCAGATCGGTATCAACGACCAAGTAGGCTGTCATGCGGGTTCTCCAGGTGACATGAGGACAGATGCAGCCACTTTAGCAGGCGGTTTGGGCCGCTCGCAGCTTCCGCAGAAGGCGCCGACCAAAGGCAAAACTTTTCCGTCACAATCAGGCCATTGTCAACTTGGATTCCTGCCCCATGGTCAAAAAGACCAAACCCCTGGTCGATGACTCGGACGCCGAGTCTGAAGCCGTCTTTGAAAAGGCCGCCGAAGTCTTTCGCGTGATGTCGGCGCCGATGCGCCTGCGCATCATCAGCGCCCTGTGCAATGGCGAAAAGAACGTCGGCGAGCTGCTGGCCGAGATCGACACCACCCAGCCCAACATGTCCCAGCACCTGAGTACGCTCTACCAGGCGGGTGTGCTGGGCAAGCGCCGTGACGGGGTGCAGATCTACTACCGCATCGTCAACGACAAGGTCGTTTCCCTGTGCCGTGCCGTCTGTGTGCAGATTGCCAGTGAAAGTCCCGCGTCAGTTTGAAGCCGGGTTTTCACGGGAACGCAGAGGGGTTCAACATCCCTATCATCCTCGTATATTGATGCATAAGGAGAGAGCAATATGAAAGCCAAGTTGCTGCTGGCCGCCGCCCTGATGTCGGCCTCGCGGGCCTGGGCCGACATCAAGGTGGTTTATCACCTCAGCGAAGGCATTCCGCAGGCCTCGCGCGCCATCAACAACATCCGCAATCATCTGGCTGCTGACCCCAAAGCCAAGATCGTGGTCGTCACCCATGGTCTGGGCATCGACTTTCTGCTCGACGGCGCCACCAACCAGATGGAGCAGCCGTTTGCCGGCGCCGTGGCTGACCTGACCGGCAAGGGTGTCGAATTCCGTGTCTGCAACAACACCCTGGTGTCGCGCAAAATTGCCGCGGACAAGCTGGTGATGGAAGCCAAGGTCGTGCCTTCGGGTGTGGCCGAGGTCGCCAAGCTGCAGGCCAAGGAAGGTTTTGTCTACCTGCGGCCCTGAGTCGGCTGCGGATCACCCCTCGATTTCTGATGAAGGAGAACCCATGAAGATTGCCCATGGATTGATCGCAACGGCCCTGCTGGCCGCTGCCGGCCTGAGCCAGGCCCAGGCGCCCGACGCCGCGCAGGTGCGCAGCTGGGCCGCCTCGTGCGCCAACTGCCACGGCACCGATGGCCGCGCCCAGCCCGGCATGGAGTCGCTGGCCGGTGCCAACAAGGACGACATGGTCAAGAAGATGCTGGACTTCAAGGCCGGCCGCAAACCCGCGACCATCATGCACCAGCTCGCCAAGGGCTACAGCGACGATCAGATCGTCGCGATTGCCGGCTACTTTGCCGCCCAGAAGAAGTAAAGGAGCAACCCCATGATGCAACGGCGACATTTCCTGCAGACCGGCACCGCCCTCGGCGCTGTCGGCCTCATGTCCGGCTGCGCCACCGTCGGTGGCTGCAGCGGCCCCAAGGTGGTCGTGATCGGTGGCGGCTACGCTGGCGCCACCGCGGCCAAATACATCCGCATGTGGTCCGAGCAGAAGATCCAGGTCACCCTGGTCGAGCCCAACCCGGCCTTCATTTCCTGCCCGATCTCCAACCTGGTGCTCGGCGGCAGCAAGACCATGGCCGATATCACCACGCCGTATGACAACCTGAGCAAGCGCCACGGCGTGCAGATGGTCAAGGACCGTGTGGTCAGCATCGATGCGGCCAAGCGCCTTGTCAAGCTGGCCGGCGGTACCGAACTGACGTACGACCGCCTGATCGTCTCGCCCGGCGTCGACTTCATGTGGGAGACCCTGCCCGGCATGAACAACGCCGCGGCCCAGCAGCAGGTCATGCACGCCTGGAAAGCCGGCGATCAGACCCTGACCCTGCGCAAGCAGCTCGAAGCCATGCGCGACGGCGGCGTCTTCGCCATGTCGATCCCGCTGGCTCCCTACCGCTGCCCGCCCGGCCCCTACGAGCGCGCCTGCCAGGTGGCCGAGTACTTCAGCAAGCACAAGCCCAAGAGCAAGGTCCTCATCCTGGACGGCAACGACGACGTCACCTCCAAGGGGCCACTGTTCAAGAAGGCCTGGGCCGAGCGCTACAAGGGCATCGTCGAATACCGCGGCAAGCACGCCCTGCGCGACGTGGATGTGGCAGGCAAGACGCTCAAGTTCGAGTTCAGTGATGACGTCAAGGCCGACGTGCTCAACGTGATTCCCGGCATGCGTGCTGGCGACATCGCTGTCAAAGCCGGACTGGCCACGGCCAACAAGCGCTGGTGCGATGTGGACTTCCTGACCTTCGAGTCCAAGGTGGCGCCCAATGTGCACGTGCTGGGCGATTCGATCCAGATCGCGCCGGCCATGCCCAAGTCGGGCCACATGGCCAACCAGCACGGCAAGACCTGCGCGGCCGCCGTGGTGGCGCTGCTGACCGGCAAGCAAGTCAACCCGCTGCCGATCTACAACAACACCTGCTACAGCTTTGTGTCCAGCGAAGACGTGGTCCATGTGGCCAGCGTGCACCGCTACGACGCCGAGAAGAAGACCATGCTGACCGTGCCCGGTTCGGGCGGCGTGTCCTCGGCTGCCAACGAGCTCGAAGGCCGCTACGCCCTGGCGTGGGCCCGCAACATCTGGGCGGACACGCTGGCGTAATTGCCGGTCAGAAAAAACGCCGCAGTCGCAAGACCTGCGGCGTTTTTTTCGAGCCTTTCCCTTCATCAGGACATGAGCATGAAAAGATTGCATCGACTGGCGCAGGCCGCTGCGCTGCTGGGCGCCGCCTGCCTGACGGCACCCGCCTGGGCGCAAGCCGACGAGGCCCGTGCCAAAAAGATCGTGGGCGGCGTGTGCTTCGTCTGCCACGGCATGGAGGGCGAGTCCTCCAGCGAGGTCTTCCCGCGCTTGGCCGGCCAGCACTGGGAGTACACCGCCAAGCAGCTGGAGAATTTCAAGAGCGGCAAGCGCAAGAGCACCGCGATGGCCGACATGGTGGCCAAGCTCACGCCCGATGAAATGGTGGCACTGGGCAAGTTCTTCGAGAAGCAGACCGTCACCGTAGAACCCGCCAAGGACAAGGCGCTGGCCGTCGTGGGCCAGTACATCTACCACCAGGGCAACAAGTTCAGTGGTCTGGCTGCCTGCGCCAGCTGCCACGGCGCCGAGGCCAAGGGCACGTCCAGCCTGCCGCGCCTGGCCGGGCAGTTTGCGGCTTACACCGAAACACAGCTCAAGCAGTTCAACCAGCGCGAGCGCACCAACGACAACGCGGTGATGCACGCGATCGCCAGCAAGATGACGCCGCTGGAAATGGCGGCTGTGGCCGAATACCTCAGCGGCAAGTGATCAAGCGCGGTCAGCCGAAGCTGGGCGCTTCCGGCCTGGCCACGGGCAAACCGGCGGCCACCCAGGCGTCGTAGCCACCGGCGATCGACTGCACGTTGAGGTAGCCCATGGCCTGCAGCGACTGTGCGCTCAGCGCCGCTCGGCCGCTGGTCTTGCAGTACAGCACGATGCGCAGGTCACGTGGCTGATAAGCCGGGTTGCCGGCCAGCTTGAACTCCAGCATGCCGCGCGACATGTGTACCGCGCCAGGCAAATGGCCCTGGGCATATTCGTCGGCTTCGCGAACATCGATCAACAAGTCGGCTTGTTGCACAGCCTCCTGTGCCTGGGCGGCAGTGACTTCATGGATGGTGGCCTTGGCGGCAGCGACGAGGTCGAGTGCGGTTTTCATGGGGGGTCTCCGTGAGGATCAAAACAGCATGGTAACCAAGCTTCAAGGCGCGAGTGCCGGGCTGGCTTGCTGTGCAATCGGCGCAGGCACCGGGCCGTCGACCCAGCGGTCGGTGAGCCCCGCGCCCACCCACATGCCCAGCAACGTGAGCCAGGCGGTCAGCGCAAAGATGGCACCACCGGTCACACCAGCGCCCACCGCGCAGCCGCCGGCCAGCATGGAGCCAAAGCCCATGAACACCGCGCCCACGATGTAGCGGCGCATGCTGTAGCCGTCCTTGAATCCCTCGAGCTTCCAGTCGCCGCCGATCACAGCGCCGACAAAGGAGCCCAGAAACACGCCCGGCATCAGCCCGAATTCAAAGCCGATCGGTGGCGATGGCCATTGCAGCACCCGCATCAGCCATTCGGCCGACGGACCGCTGAAGGTCAGGCCCTGGATCTGCACCGGGTCGAAGCTCTCGCGCGCCACCCATTGGCTGAAGCCCCAGGCCGCAGCCACCATCAGGCCGGTGCCGATGCCGCCCACCCACATCCAGAAGGTGCGCACCGGGCTGCGCCAGATGAAGAAGAGCGCGGCCGCGAACCAGATGAGGCCGAAAAGCAGACCCGCTTCATGGCCCATGCCCATCCGCGCCAGCAGATCGCGCGAAGGCCCGCCGTCGACCATCCACCAGCTGCTGATTTCGGTGCGCAGCGGCGAGAGCGCGCCCGAGAGCGCCGATTGGGCAGTCACGGCGAAGATCAGTCCGGAGAGCAGGGCGCGCAGGTTGCCGTTGGCCGAAAGCACCAGCAGCCGGCTGGCGCAGCCGCGGGTGAGCACCATGCCCGCGCCAAAAATCAAACCGCCGAGCAATGCGCCAGAGAGGCTGCCGCGCGCCGCGATCTGGCGCGCACCGTCGCTGTCCAGCCAGCCACCCAGGACCAGCAGCTGCACCGCGATGACTGCCGATGAAAACGCCAGCAGCCAGACGCTGAGTTTTTCATCAAAGCGGCGGTGCCAGAACTCGATCACCGCTGCGCGCAGACAAAAGCGCGAGCGCTGCGCCAGAAAGCCGAAACCCAGACCGATGGCGGCACCGCCTGCGGCCAGCACGGCGCCCGCGCCATATGTTTCCACCCATTGGGCCATGGCCATGCCAGACTCCGATCCATATCCGTTAGAACTGATATAGATCCTAAGGCCAGAAGCCGCCCCAGGATTTGACGCGGGTCAAGCCGAGGGCAGACTCAGACGGCCCAGCCCATGGCCTTGTGCAGGCGCAGCACCGCGGCGGCACCCAGCCAGATGCCGATCAGCGTGAGCCAGGCGGTCAGCGCAAATACGGCCCCGCCTGTCATGCCGGCGCCCACCGTGCAGCCGCCGGCCAGCACGGCGCCAAAGCCCATCAGGATGGCGCCAGTCAGGTAGTGGCCCAGCTTGTTTTCGGTCTTGAAGCCCTCGAATTTGAAATCCCTGCCGATCAGCGCACCGATCAAGGAGCCCACGAAAGTGGCAGGCAGCAGCCCGGCATCAAAGCCGAAACCCGGCACCGAAGCGCTGGAGAGCACCCGCATCAGCCACTCGGCCGAGGGGCCGCTGAAGCTCAGGCTGGAGATGGCGACAGGCTCGAAGGATTGGCTCGCTACAGCCTGCGTGAAGCCCCAGCCGGCAGCGATCATCAGGCCAGTGCAGATGGCGCCCAGGGCCAGCCAGAGCCGTCCGCTGTGCTGTCGCCAGAAAAAGTACAGACCGGTGGCCAGGGCCAGCGTGGCCAGGAGCAGACCGCCCCAGGGCGCGGTGCCTGAGAGCTGCACCAGGTCGCGGCCCGCCCCGCCGTCCACCGGCCACAGGCTGGCCAGGGACTGCCGCAGGGGGGCCAGCCAGCCCGCCATGCTCGCCTGCACCGTGACGGCAAAGACCAGCCCCGAGAGCAGGGCACGCAGGTTCCCGTTGGCCGAGAGGATGAGCAGCCGGCTGGCGCAGCCACGGGTGAGGATCATGCCAGCGCCAAACAGCAGGCCACCCAGCACTGCGCCCGAAATGCTGCCCGGGTTGGCAATGAAGCGGGACTTGGCGGGTTGCAGCTCGCCGCCCAGCACCAGCAGCTGGGTGCCCAGCAGCGCCGCGCCAAAGGCCAGCCACCAGACGCTGAAGCGGTCGCCAGGCTGACCACTGCAGCATTCAAGCACTGCAGCGCGTGCGCAAAAGCGGCTGCGTTGGGCTATGAAGCCGAACACCAGGCCGATCAGGGCGCCACCTGCGGCCAGCACCTGGGCATCGCCCCAGGTTTCCAGAAGGTGCGCAAGATTCAAGGGATACTCCAGTAGATCATTGTTTTCTTATATAAATGGAGGGATGACGAAACCCGCCGAACCGCGTATTTTCGCGGTTTTCCGCAACCGCCTGCTGCCTGCCATGCCATGACCACTTCAAGTACCCGCCGTGCCCTGGCCCTGTCATTGTTGTCGGCCTGTGTCTGGCCGCTGCAGGCCCAGACGCCGCCTGCCGTGCTGCCGCCTTCCCGCTCGCTGCCCGAGGAGCTGGCAGCTGCTCTGCGCCAGGGCCAGCCGCTGGTCGTCATGGTCAGCCTCGAAGGCTGCATCTTCTGCAAGATCGCCCGGCAAAGCCATCTGGTCCCCATGCACCGGCAGGGCCAGCCGATCGTGCAGGTGGATCTGCGCAGCGCCCAGACGGTCATGGACTTCGAGGGGCGGCAGACCACCCATGACGAGCTGGCGCGCCGCTGGAAGGTCTCGATCACGCCCACGCTGCTGTTTTTCGGGCCGCGCGGCCGCGAAGTGGCCGAGCGCATGGAAGGAGCCTATCAGCCCGATTTTTACGGTCCCTACCTGGACGACCGCTTGAGCCGTTCGCGTGCGGCATTGAAGGGCTGAGCGCATGATCCCCATCAAGATCGAATCGGCCTGGCAAGGCACTTCCGACTGCCGCAGTTGCGGCATCCGTGACATGGTGCTGTTTGCTGACCTCAATGAGCAGGACTTCGCGCAGATCCACACGCCCATCGACGACATGGTCTATGCACCGCAGGCGCCGCTCTTTGGCGAGGGCGAGGAGGCCAAAGGGATCTTCACCATCCGCAAGGGCATGGTGAAACTGGTGCGTTCGACCATCGACGGCCGCGAGCGCATCGTGCGCGTGCTGCGTCCGGGTGACGTTTGCGGCATCGAGGCCACAGCGACTGCGCATTACGACACCGAGGCCGTGGCTCTGGTCGAAACCAGCGTCTGCCGGATTCCCCTGGCGGTGATCCATCACCTGGCCTCGAACTCGCCCCGGATTCACCTGCGGCTCATGCAGAAATGGCAGCAGGCGCTCAAGGAGGCCGATGACTGGCTGGCCGAACTGAACTTCGGTACGGCCCGTCAGCGCGTGGCGGGCCTGGCCCTGAAAATGCGCGATCCCGAGAAGCCGCAGGAGACGCAGTTTTTCGCGCGCGAGGACATGGGGGCCATGCTGGATCTCAAGCTCGAGACCGTCAGCCGCGAGATCAGTGCGCTGGTGCGCGAAGGTGCGCTCAAACCGCTGGACCGCCAGGGGCGTCGTTACGAGATCGTGGACGAAGGGCGTCTGGTGCCGGCCTGAGCATCAACGCTCAAGCCAGCAGCATCCCCGTCAGCGCGCAAGCGCCCACCACTGCCCAGGACGGCGCGCGCCAGACCATCAGGGCCAGCAGCGCCAGCAAGGCCAGGCCAAAGTCCCGCGGGCCGTGCACGGCGCCGGTCCAGATCGGGGTGTAGAGCGCGGCCAGCAGCAGGCCGACCACGGCGGCATTGACGCCGGCCAGCGCGGCTTGCGCCTGCGGCAAGCTCCGCAGCTGCGCCCAGAAGGGCAGGGCGCCGATCACCAGCAGCCAGGCCGGCACAAAAATCGCCACGAGTGCCACCAGGCCATCCATCCAGCCACCGAGCCAGCCGTCCGGTGCGGCGGCCGTACCGACAAAGGCCGCAAAGGTGAACAGCGGGCCGGGCACCGCCTGTGCAGCGCCGTAACCGGCCATGAAGGTGTCGTGGTCGATCCAGCCGCGGGGCACGACCTCGGCCTGCAGCAGGGGCAGCACCACATGGCCGCCGCCAAACACCAGCGAACCGGTGCGGTAGAACACATCGACCAGGGCGGTCAACGGTCCCGGCACGCTGGCTGTCAGCAGGGGCAGCCCCACCAGCAGCAGCCCAAACAGCGCCAGCCACAGCGCGCCGGTGCGCCGGCGCATGGGCACCGCCAGGGTGTCGTGTGGGGCCATGGTCGTGGGCGTCATCCAGCGGTGGCCGGCGAGACCGGCCAGTGCCGCCAGCACGATCACGCCCACCTGCACCCCGGTGCCCGGCAGGGCCAGCACAGCGCAGCAGGCCAGCGCCATGATGGCCAGCCGCCAGCGGTCGGTGCACAGCTGCCGCCCCATGCCCCAGACGGCCTGGGCCACCACAGCCAGGACGGCGATCTTGAGACCCTGCAGCAGCCCTGCCGGCAGCGTGCCGGCATGCGCCAGCAGGCCCCAGGCCAGCGCCATCAGCAGCAGGGCCGAGGGCAGGGTAAAGCCCAGCCAGGCCGCCAGCGCACCGGCATGGCCCGCACGCCCATAGCCCAGCGCCATGCCGACCTGGCTGCTGGCCGGACCGGGCAAGAACTGGCACAGCGCCACCAGATCGGCATAGGCGCGGTCGCTGAGCCACTGGCGGCGCTCGACAAACTCGGTGCGGAAGTAGCCAATATGCGCCACCGGCCCGCCAAAGGAGGTCAGACCCAGCCACAGAAAAATCCTGAACACGTTCCAGGGACGGTTCTGCACAGAAGCAAGTGGTTTGTCGGTGGGCGATTCGGTCATGGCGTGGTGGTACTTGATGAGGCCGCCAGCATAAAAATGCGTACCTCTTCCAGACCACCCATTCTCCAGCAGAACGCATTGGAGGTCTTGCGATCCGAGTGGATGAGACAATAAGCGATCTCTCATGCGTTTGCCGTTTTGACGCATTTGCGCCTCCAGGCCTGCGAGGGCCGTCTTGTTTTATTGCCGTCCAGATGCTCACCATGGATTTTTTCAAACAGTACTGGCCCTTGCTGGCCGTGGCCGCCTGGTTCGGCTACAAGTGGTGGCGCAGTCACCGCGTGCGCGCGATGCTGCCGCAGCTCATGGCGCAGGGCGCCACGCTGCTGGATGTGCGATCGGTCGCCGAGTTCGCCGCCGGCAGTGCACCGGGCACGGTCAACATTCCCCTCGATGCGCTGGGCAGCCGCCTGGCTGAAATCCCGCGCGACAAGCCGGTGGTGGTGGGCTGCGCCAGCGGCACCCGAAGCGGCATGGCGCGTATGCTGCTGCGCAAGAACGGCTATGCACCGGTCTACAACATCGGCGGCTGGCGCAACTTTGTCTTGTAAGCCCCAATAAAAACCCCCGGTGCAGCGGGTGCTGTAACCGGGGGTGAACCCACGCCGTGGCGTGGGCGGGTTCAGGCCAGCGCGTGACCGGTGATCAAGCGAGCAGGTCGAAGCGGTCGGCGTTCATGACCTTGTTCCAAGCGGCGACAAAGTCCTGGGCGAACTTGCCTGCGTTGTCGTCCTGGGCGTACACCTCGCTGATGGCGCGCAGCTGCGAGTTCGAGCCGAACACCAGGTCCACGCGGGTGCCGGTCCACTTCACGGCGCCGGTTTGGCGGTCGCGGCCTTCAAAGGTGTCCTCGCTGGCATCGGTCGGGGCCCAGGCCACGCCCATGTCGGTGAGGTTGACAAAGAAGTCGTTGGTCAGCTGACCCACGCGGCCGGTGAACACACCGTGCTTGGCGCCACCGGTGTTGGCGCCCAACACCCGCAGGCCACCCACCAGCACCGTCATCTCGGGTGCGGACAAGCCCAGCAGTTGCGCCTTGTCGACCAGCAGCTCTTCGGCGCGCATGCGGTAGGCCTTCTTCTGGTAGTTGCGAAAGCCGTCTGCCACCGGCTCCAGCACCGCAAACGATTCGGCGTCGGTCTGCTCGGCGCTGGCGTCGGTGCGGCCTGGGGTGAAGGGCACGGTCACGTTGTGGCCAGCGGCTTTGGCAGCGGCTTCCACCGCCGCGCAGCCACCCAACACAATCAGGTCGGCCAGCGACACCTTCTTGCCACAGGTAGCGGCACTGTTGAAGCCGCGCTGCACTTCTTCGAGCACCGCCAGCACCTTGGCCAGTTGGGCCGGCTGGTTGGCTTCCCAGTCCTTTTGCGGTGCCAGGCGCACACGGGCACCGTTGGCGCCACCGCGTTTGTCCGAGCCACGGAAGGTGCTGGCCGATGCCCAGGCCGCGCCCACCAGCTCGCTCACGCTCAGGCCGCTGGCCAGAATGCGGGTCTTGAGTTCGGCGATGTTGGCGGCGTCGATCAGCGGGTGGTTCACCGCCGGCACCGGGTCTTGCCAAATCAGGTCTTCGGCCGGCACTTCTGGGCCCAGGTAGTTGGCCTTCGGTCCCATGTCGCGGTGGGTCAGCTTGAACCAAGCGCGGGCATAAGCGTCGGCGAACTCGTCCGGGTTGGCCAGGAAGTGGCGCGAGATCTTTTCGTAGGCCGGGTCAAAGCGCAGCGAGAGATCGGCTGTGGTCATGAAGGGCGGGTGCTTCTTGTTGGGGTCGAAGGCGTCGACCACCATGTCCTCGGGCTCGACGTTCTTGGCGCGCCACTGGATGGCACCGGCCGCCGTGGTCATCTGCTCCCACTCGTACTTGAACAGCACCTTCAGGTAGCCCATGTCCCACTGGGTGGGGTTGGGTTTCCAGGCGCCTTCAAAGCCGCTGGTGGTGGTATCGGCGCCCTTGCCGGTGCCGTGCTTGTTGATCCAGCCAAAGCCCATTTCGTGCAGGGGCGCGCCTTCGGGTTCGGGGCCGACCAGGGCCGCATCGCCTGCGCCGTGCATCTTGCCAAAGGTGTGGCCGCCGGCCACCAGGGCCACGGTTTCGTAGTCGTTCATGGCCATGCGCGCAAAGGTCTCGCGCACGTCCTTGCCCGAAGCCACCGGGTCGGGCTTGCCGTCCGGGCCTTGCGGGTTCACGTAGATCAGGCCCATCTGCACGGCGGCCAGCGGGTTTTCC
>JACCDV010177231.1_pt1 | contig 36974 bp, 30 predicted proteins | sample 7446131 | NCBI WGS metagenome assembly JACCDV01 (sample SAMN15323448, study PRJNA562643) | freshwater metagenome | isolation source: river surface water | place: USA:Blue River Watershed | collected 2017-08-17
CCATCCTGGCGCTTGCAGACGGCACGGTCTTTATCGGCAATTCCATCGGAGCCACCGGCTCCACCGTCGGTGAGGTGGTGTTCAACACCTCCATCGTCGGTTACCAGGAAATCCTCACCGACCCCAGTTACTGCCAGCAGATCGTCACCCTGACGTACCCGCACATCGGCAACTACGGCGTCAACGTCGAGGACATCGAAGCCGACAAGGTCCATGCCGCAGGCCTGATCATCAAGGACCTGCCGCTGCTCGCATCCAACTTCCGCTCCAGCCAGTCCCTGTCCGACTACCTCAAGTCCAGCGGCACCGTGTCGATTGCCAACATCGACACCCGCAAGCTGACCCGCGTGCTGCGCACCAAGGGTGCCCAGAACGGCGCCATCGTCGGCCTGGCTACTGGCGAGAAGGTCACGCAGGCCCTGATCGACCAGGCCATTGCCGCCGCCAAGGCAGCGCCAAGCATGGCCGGTCTGGACCTGGCCCAGAAAGTCACGGTGGCCCAGGGTTACGAGTGGACCCAGACCGAGTGGAAACTCGAGTCCGGCTACGGCACGCAGACGGCCCCCAAGTTCCACGTGGTGGCCTACGACTTCGGCGTGAAGAAGAACATCCTGCGCATGCTGGCCGAACGTGGCTGCAAGGTCACGGTGGTGCCCGCCAAGACGCCTGCTGCTGAAGTGCTCAAGCACCAGCCCGACGGCATCTTCCTGTCCAACGGCCCTGGCGATCCGGAGCCTTGCGACTACGCGATCACCGCTGCCCGCGAACTGATCGAAACCGGCATCCCGACTTTCGGCATTTGCCTGGGTCACCAGATCATGGCGCTGGCATCTGGCGCCAAGACCTTCAAGATGAAGTTCGGCCACCACGGCGCCAACCACCCGGTCAAGGACCTGGACAACGGCCGCGTGAGCATCACCAGCCAGAACCACGGCTTTGCCGTGGACGAGAAATCGCTGCCCGCCAACCTGCGCGCCACCCACGTGTCGCTGTTCGATGGCACGCTGCAAGGCCTGGCCCGCACCGACAAGCCCGCGTTCTGCTTCCAGGGTCACCCCGAAGCTTCGCCCGGTCCGCACGACATCGCCTACCTGTTTGACCGCTTCATCGGTCTGATGGAGAAGCGTGGATGAGCTTTTACGGGGTCACCGACATCTGGACCTACGTGTTGGGCGCCATTGGCATCATTTTGTTGCCCGGCCCCAACTCGCTTTACGTCCTGTCGGTAGCTACTGCGCGCGGCGTCAAGGCTGGCTACCAAGGTGCTTTTGGTGTGTTTGTGGGCGATACCATCCTCCTGGCGCTGACTGCTTTGGGGGCTGCAAGTCTGCTGCACTCCTACCCTGAGCTCTTCCTGGTCATCAAGTATCTGGGCGCAGGCTACTTGTCCTGGGTGGGATTGAACCTGCTGTGGACAGCCTGGCAAAAATGGCACCACAGGACGACTGAGCTGTCGCCCGGGGTCCAGGCGCCGGCCAATTTGCAGCATCCCTTCAAGCGCGCATTGGTGATCAGTCTGCTCAACCCCAAAGCGATCTTGTTTCTGCTGTCTTTCTTCGTGCAGTTCATCGATCCGGGCTATGACATGCCCGCCGTACCCTTTCTTATCCTGAGCACCATCATCATGGTGTTCAGTGCCCTCTACCTTTCTGCGCTCATCTTTCTCGGTGCGCGCCTGGCCCAGGTTTTTCGCACCCGCAAGCGATTGACGGCCAGCCTTTCCAGCGCTGTGGGTGGCTTGTTCCTCTGGTTTGGAACCAAGCTGGCCACCGCGAGTCTGAACTAGTCACCTGTCCGGTTTCACCATGCCAAAACGTACTGACATCCAAAGCATCCTCATCATCGGCGCCGGCCCGATCATCATCGGCCAGGCCTGCGAGTTCGACTACTCCGGCGTGCAGGCCTGCAAGGCCCTGCGCGAAGAGGGCTACAAAGTCATCCTGATCAACAGCAACCCCGCCACGATCATGACCGACCCGGCCACGGCCGACGTCACCTACATCGAGCCCATCACCTGGCAGACGGTCGAGAAGATCATCGCCAAGGAGCGCCCGGACGCGATCCTGCCGACCATGGGTGGCCAGACCGCGCTCAACTGCGCGCTCGACCTGTGGCACCACGGCGTGCTTGACAAATACAAGGTCGAGCTGATCGGCGCCACGCCCGAAGCCATTGACAAGGCCGAAGACCGCCAGAAGTTCAAGGACGCCATGACCAAGATCGGTCTGGGTTCGGCACGCTCGGGTATCGCCCACAGCATGGACGAAGCCTGGGCGGTGCAAAAGACCGTGGGCTTCCCGGTCGTGATCCGCCCCAGCTTCACGCTGGGCGGCACCGGCGGCGGCATTGCCTACAACGCCGAAGAATTCGAGACCATCTGCAAGCGCGGTCTGGAAGCGTCGCCGACCAACGAGCTGTTGATCGAAGAGTCGCTCGTGGGCTGGAAAGAGTACGAGATGGAGGTCGTGCGCGACAAGGCCGACAACTGCATCATCGTCTGTTCGATTGAAAACCTGGACCCGATGGGTGTGCACACCGGTGATTCCATCACCGTGGCTCCGGCCCAGACGCTGACCGACAAGGAATACCAGATCATGCGCAACGCCTCGCTGGCGGTGCTGCGCGAGATCGGGGTGGACACGGGTGGCTCCAACGTCCAGTTCTCGATCAACCCCAAAGACGGTCGCATGATCGTCATCGAGATGAACCCCCGCGTCTCGCGTTCGTCGGCACTGGCGTCCAAGGCCACGGGTTTCCCGATCGCCAAGGTGGCGGCCAAGCTGGCCGTGGGCTACACGCTCGACGAGCTGCGCAACGACATCACCGGTGGCGCCACGCCCGCATCGTTCGAGCCCTCGATCGACTACGTGGTCACCAAGATCCCGCGTTTCGCCTTCGAAAAATTCCCGACCGCCGACAACCGCCTGACCACCCAGATGAAGTCGGTGGGCGAGGTCATGGCCATGGGGCGCACCTTCCAGGAATCCTTCCAGAAAGCCCTGCGCGGCCTGGAAGTTGGCGTGGACGGCATGAACGAGAAGACCCAGGACCGCGAAGTGCTCGAAAAAGAGCTGGGCACCCCCGGCCCCGAGCGGATCTGGTACGTGGGCGATGCTTTTGCCCAGGGCATGAGCGTGGAAGATGTCTTCGCGCTGACCAAAATTGACCGCTGGTTCCTGATCCAGATCGAAGAGATTGTGAAGATCGAGCTGGAGCTCGAGCGCCATCGCCTGGGCGATCTGAGCGCTGACGAGCTGCGCACGCTCAAGAAGAAAGGCTTCTCGGACCGTCGCCTGGCCAAGCTGCTCAAGAGCACCGAGGGCGAAGTCCGTGCCCGCCGCCATGCGCTGAACATTCGCCCCGTGTACAAACGCGTGGACACCTGCGCCGCAGAGTTTGCGACCGACACCGCCTACATGTACTCCAGCTACGACGAGGAGTGCGAGGCCGAACCCACCGACAAGAAGAAGATCATGGTGCTGGGCGGTGGCCCGAACCGCATCGGTCAGGGCATCGAGTTCGATTACTGCTGCGTGCACGCCGCGCTCGCGATGCGCGAAGATGGTTACGAGACCATCATGGTCAACTGCAACCCCGAGACCGTGTCCACCGACTACGACACTTCGGACCGTCTGTACTTTGAGCCGCTGACGCTCGAAGACGTGCTCGAGATCGTCGACAAGGAAAAGCCGACCGGCGTGATCGTGCAGTACGGTGGCCAGACGCCTCTGAAGCTCGCACTCGGCCTGGAAGCCGCTGGCGTGCCGATCATTGGCACCAGCCCCGACATGATCGATGCGGCCGAAGACCGCGAGCGTTTCCAGAAGCTGCTGCAGGAACTCGGTCTGCGCCAGCCGCCCAACGCCACGGCCCGCACAGAAGCCGAAGCCTTGGAGCGCGCCGCCGAACTGGGTTACCCGCTGGTGGTGCGCCCCAGCTATGTGCTGGGTGGTCGCGCCATGGAAATCGTGCACGAGCAGCGCGATCTGGAGCGTTACATGCGCGAGGCCGTCAAGGTCTCCAACGACTCGCCCGTGCTGCTGGACCGCTTCCTGAACGACGCCATCGAGTGCGATGTGGACTGCCTGCGCGATCCCGCTGGCAAGACCTTCATTGGTGGCGTGATGGAACACATCGAGCAAGCCGGTGTGCACAGCGGTGACTCCGCCTGTTCGCTGCCTCCTTACTCGCTGTCTGCAGAAACTGTGGCCGAGCTCAAGCGCCAGTCGGCCGCCATGGCCGGTGCCCTGAACGTGGTGGGCCTGATGAACGTGCAGTTCGCCATCCAGCATGTGGGCGGCAAGGACGTCATCTACGTGCTCGAAGTCAACCCGCGTGCCTCGCGTACCGTGCCGTACGTGTCCAAGGCCACCGGCATCCAGCTGGCCAAGGTGGCGGCACGCTGCATGGCGGGTCAGACCCTGGAACAGCAAGGCATCACCAAAGAGGTGACACCGCCTTACTTCAGCGTGAAGGAAGCCGTGTTCCCGTTCGTGAAGTTCCCGGGCGTGGACACCATCCTTGGCCCCGAGATGAAGTCCACCGGCGAGGTGATGGGCGTCGGCAAGACCTTTGGCGAAGCCTTCGTCAAGAGCCAGCTGGGCGCGGGCACCAAGCTGCCGCGCTCGGGTAAGGTGTTCCTCACGGTGAAAAACGGCGACAAGCCGCGCGCCGTGCAGGTGGCCAAGGAACTCGTGGCCCTGGGCTTCGAGTTGCTGGCCACCAAGGGTACGGCGGCTGCGATTGCCGAGGCCGGTGTGCCGGTGACCCAGGTCAACAAGGTGACCGAAGGCCGCCCCAACATCGTGGACATGATCAAGAACAACGAAGTCGCCATGGTCATCAACACGGTGGAAGAGCGCCGCAACGCGATCGCCGATTCGCGCCACATCCGCACCTCGGCCTTGCTGGCCCGCGTGACGACCTTTACGACCATTGCCGGGGCCGAGGCCGCCGTGCAGGGCATGAAGAGCATGGACAACCTGGACGTGATTTCCGTGCAGGAAATGCACGCCCAGCTGGCCACGGCCTGAGAGTTGCAACCCATCCGGGCCGCGGTATCATGCGGCTCAATCACCGCCGAGGCTGCCTCGGCGGTTTGTTTTTGGAGAGAGACCGATGTCCACCATCCCGATCACCAAACGCGGTGCCGAAAAACTCAAGGATGAGCTGCACCGCCTGAAAACCGTGGATCGCCCCGCCGTGATACAGGCCATTGCCGAAGCGCGTGCCCAGGGCGACCTGAGCGAAAACGCCGAATACGATGCCGCTAAGGACCGCCAGGGTTTCATCGAAGGCCGCATTCAGGAAATCGAAGGCAAGCTGTCGGCGGCGCAGATCATTGACCCCGCATCGGTCGATGCAGGCGGTCGTGTGGTCTTTGGTGCCACGGTCGAGCTGGAAGACGAGGACAGCGGGGACCAGGTCAAGTACCAGATCGTGGGCGAAGACGAAGCCGACCTCAAACTGGGCCTGATCAACATCAGCAGCCCGATTGCGCGCGCCCTGATTGGCAAGGAAGAGGGCGATGTGGCCGAGGTGCAGGCGCCGGGTGGGGTACGGCGGTATGAGATCGTGGCGGTTTCTTACCTTTGACGCAAAGGGGCATGCCATGACAGCCAAGGACGACACAGCCCAAAGGCTGCTGGCTTATGCCCGCAAGCAGTGGCGTTCCTTGGGTTTGGCATTGGTTTTGTTCATCCTGGGGGCCGCGGTTGAACCTGCCATTCCGGCGCTTTTCAAAAAGCTGATTGACACGGGGTTCAAGGGCCAGCTGGATTACCCTTTGTGGGCAGTTCCAGCGATCATCATCGGCTTGTTTCTGGCGCGTGGCGCCTTGAACTTTTGCGCTACCTATATGGTTCAGTCGACCCTCAGCCGCATTGTGCTGCAGTTGCGGTCTGACTTGATGAAGGCCCTGTTGCGCGCCCGCTCGGACCTGTTTGCCAGTCTGTCACCCGGGCAGGCTGCCAACAAAATCATCAGTGATCCAAGTGCGGCATCGCAAGTTCTGGGTAACGTCCTCATCGACATCGTCAAGGAGTCGGCCATCTTGCTGTGCCTGGTGGCCTATTTACTTTACCTGAACTGGCAGCTGACCCTGGTGGCCTTTGTTTGCATGCCGCTGCTCGGTGTGGCTGTGAATAAAGCCAAAAAGCGCCTTGACCGTGTGGGGCAGGCGCAATATGAATCGCAACAAAGGCTCATCAACATCGTGGACGATAACACCCGTGCTTGGCGGGTGGTGCGCACTTTTGGCGCGGCCAATTTTGAATGGCAGCGCTTTGCCGACGAAGCCCAGCGACTGCGCCGCATGTACATCAAGCAAGTGACCACCGGGGCTCTGGTCACACCGCTGACGCAGCTTGTGGCCGCAGTCGGTGTTTCCATCATCATCACACTGGCGCTTTACCAGGCCAGTCAAGGAGCCAGCACGGTTGGCGAGTTCGTGTCCTTTATCACCGCGTTGCTGATGACCATTTCGCCCATGCGCTATCTGGCAAACATCATGCAGCCCGTGGCGGGTGCCTTGGTGGCCGCGCGCGGCGCTTTCGCGCTGCTCGATGCGCCCGCCGAGGTCGATACCGGAACGCGCGAGTTGGACCTGTGCCGGGGAGATATCCACTTCCAGCAGTTGACGGTCCAGTTTCCGGCAACCAGTACCCCTGCGCTCAACGGTTTTGACTTGCACATCCAGCCCGGGCAGACAGTCGCGCTGGTGGGCGCATCGGGGGCTGGAAAAACCACGGTGGTCAACAGCCTGTTGCGGTTCAATGACATCCAAAGTGGTGCTATTTTGCTCGATGGCATCCCGATCACAGAGCTGCGCCTGGCCAGCTTGCGCCAGCACTTTGCTGTGGTGTCGCAAGACATCGTGCTTTTCGAGGGCTCGCTGGCGCAAAACGTGGCTTATGCCGCTGCCGATGGCATGGACAGGGCCAAGGTTGAAGCTTGTCTCAAGGCCGCTAACCTTTGGGTCCATGTGCAAAGTTTGCCGCAAGGCATGGACAACCCGATTGGTGTCAACGGCAGCATGCTCTCGGGCGGTCAGCGCCAGCGGCTGGCCATTGCACGGGCGCTCTACCGCGATGCAGCTGTGTGGATTTTTGACGAAGCCACATCAGCCCTGGACACCGAGTCTGAGGCGGTGGTCCAGCAGTCCATTGAAAGTCTGAGGCACAGCAAGACGCTGATCCTGATTGCGCACCGTCTGAGCACGGTGCGCAATGCGGATTTGATTTGCGTGATGGCGCAAGGCCAACTTGTCGAGATGGGGACGCATGAGGCCTTGTTGGCACGGCATGGCGCCTATGCAGAGCTGGTCAGGCGCCAATGATTTGAGTTAGTTATTCAAAGTCTTGAGCATCGACCGGTGTACCGCTGGCTATGGCGCGTACAGTTCGCTTGCCTATCACGGTGTCGAAGTACTTTGGAGGCAGTCCAAATCCGGGGCGGACACTCCGAACCGCATCGGGCGTGATCACTTCATTGGCCTGCAAATCCTTCACGAAATAAAGCGATCGACGGAATTTTGCATTGCCTTGCTCACTGGATTTTCGTCCGTAGTCCACTTTGCCCAAGGCTGCCCAGGCAGTTTTGGCACCGTGACATAAGGCCGCCATCTCGGTCGGTTCTAGGGAGAAGCTGTCATCCGGCCCGCCGCCACTTCGGTCCAAAGTGAAATGTTTTTCAATGATGCTGGCACCCAGCGCCACACTGGCAATGGCGGTGGTGTTGTCCAATGTGTGGTCAGACAGACCCGTGACCAGACCAAAGCGCTCAATCATGTCGGGGATGGTGCGCAGGTTGTAGTCTTCCGACGGGGCGGGGTAGCCGCTCACACAGTGCAAAATGGCCAGCTCTTTGCAGCCGCCTTCGCGGGCAGCCTCAATCGCTTCTGATATTTCCTCGGCATCGGCCATACCGGTGGAAATGATCATGGGTTTGCCAGTGCTTGCCGCGTATTTGATCAAAGGCAAGTCAACTGCCTCGAAAGAAGCAATCTTGTAGGCGGGTGCGTTCAGGTCTTCCAGCAGATCAATGGCCGTGTTGTCAAAAGGCGAGCTGAAGATGGTGATGCCGAGCTTGCGAGCGTGTTCAAACAGAGGTTTGTGCCACTCCCAAGGTGTATAAGCTTCTTGGTAGAGGTCGTAAAGGGTACGACCATCCCACAAACCACCGCGAATTTTGAAGTCTTCACTGTCGCAATTGAGCGTAATGGTGTCTGGTGTATAGGTCTGCATCTTAATGGCATCCACACCGGCTGCGTAAGCAGATTTAATTATTTCATATGCGTTATCGATGTTGCCATTGTGATTGGCTGACATTTCAGCGATAATATACGGAGCATATTGAGGGCCTATGCTTCGTCCATTGAGTATGATTTTTTTTGACATAATTAATATTGTTTGGTTGGTTGTTTTGAAACAGTGTCAGAGAATTTTTCCAGTTGAAGTCGAATTATTGGTATCCAGCGCCTAATCTGGTCGAAGCTTGTGCTTTCATCTAGCCAAAATTGTAGTGCTTGATATGCTAGTGCTTCACTACCTACAGTTCGTTGCGCAGCATTGTTTAGCCACCAATGCGCGGGCAAATACCAGTGGCTCACATGTAACCCAGCGGTTCGCAGGGATTCACCTAATTGTTGGAGTTGGGTAAAGCTGTGGCAGTTCACCCAACGACTTGCAAAGCGCCATGGTGCACATCCGGCTTTAGTGTTCATTCCAACAGGCCGCAGCCCGGTACCGGTGATGCCTTCTTGCCAGAGTTCAGATTTCTGTTGCCTCAACGCGAGTGCTTGAGGATAATCAATAAGTTTTTGAGTAATTGAAGCAGCCCAACTATCTTGCCACGGTACTTTGATGGTGGCTGCGTAACCGTGTAATAATCCGGCAAATCCGCTATTGTCTCCAGTGCTAACAAGCAATTCTCGCGCATGGTTGTATCCTTGTCGGAAGCGGGTTTGCACATTGCGCCGCACCTCATCACTTTCTATGTGAATTGTGGATAGTATTTCTTGGCAGTGCTGTGCAAGTTGTTTATTATGAATAAGTAAAGCTCCACCACCAACTTCGATGTGCTTGGTGGCACCAAATGAGATAACACCAATATCACCTTCGCTTCCGGCTATGCCGCTTGATGTGTGAGTGCCCAATGCTTGAGCCGCATCATCAATAAGTAAGCACTCTGGTTGTGGAAATACACTTCTGATGCTGGCAGTGTCCGCTGGGTTGCCATACAGATGAACAACGATGGCAATCGTGGCGCCAGATGCCTTGGCTTTTTGCCACTCAGTTTTATCACATAACCCAGTGATGGGATTAGTATCACAAAAAACTGGTTGACAGTTACTCATTAATATCGCGGCCAGCACATCTTGACAAACCGAAGCAGGGACGGCCACTAATGCTTTTTTTCCTTGAGTCCAGGCAATTATGGCTGCATATATACCAAGTGCGGCACGGCCAACTGGGATCACATATGCTGTTCCCATGGATTGCCGGATAATATTGATCATCCGTTTAGTGGACATTTTGATTAAATATTTGATTTATTAGTCGGGAAAAGTTATCTTGATGATTTCTTACAATGGTTTTAGAAATTTCACTCATATTTATAACTTTATCTGGTGATAATATATGTCTCTGGATGGAAAAGAGCCAATCTTCAGCTTGAAGAGTCTCTGCATCCCCTAAATACTCAATGGCACCAAGCTTATGCAATGCTAATGCATCTTCGCGCTGATTTTCTGCATTGACCGTTACCAGTGTAGGTAGGCCCATGGCACAGCGTTCCCATGCGGATATACCACAAGTACCAAGTGCAAGGTCAGCCAAATTCATTTGTTGAGCCATGTTGTCACAAATATCCATTACTTGAATGCATGGATGTCCACGTGCCGTATCATAGACTACATTGCGGTGAGGATGTGAAAAACCTAAAATGACAATTGTTTGAATATTTGGAATATGTTTTAGGGCCTGTAATGCCTTGGTTGTTTGGTTGGTATTATCATTTCCACCCATGTAGACAAGGATGCGTCGTACAATCCCATCGCGTGTGCGCAATGGCTCTTGCTTATGTTGAGGATTCAACAATACATGCTGCGGGCCAGTTAGAATTCTACAGTGTGCAGGAACTAAAGATTTGTATCGTTGGAGCGCATTTTCTCTAAGATTTTGGTCAAGTAGTATATCGCAATCATGTGGACGATTTGCTAAATCATCTATAACCATTATCTGATCGCAAATACCTCGCATACCATGTTCCCAGTCTTTGCTTAAATTGTAATGATCAACGATCAGCCAATTGACTTTTTGAGAGCCTATGGCAGAAAGGGTTTGGCGCATGTCATCCAGGATTTCCAATTTGTTATCGGTTATATTGTGGATTGGAGTTGTCGGATTGTTCAATTCTTTCACATCATAGCCACGTTGTTTGATATGAAAATTCAGGTCTCCTGGTTGATTTTTGCAGATGAAAATACAATTGGCATGTCGATTGCGTAATTCGTCTGCCAATGTTAGGCAGCGCATAACATGACCAGATCCAATAATCTCTGATGCATCTACGCGAAAAATTATCGTTAATGCAAATTTGTTTTTGATCGACATAATTCTAATGTTTTATGTATTATGAATGATCTGCATAACCCTTACTTCAGAGTTAATTACTGTTTAGACTTTGATATACCAAAACCGGTGCTAAATATACCGCCGATTGAGTGTGTCGTAGCTTGTTCCTAGGCTTGCAAATTTGGAGTTTGACTGCATCCACGCCGGTTTTTTCTAACTCTTCAGTGACGCACAAAATGGTGTCCGGCTTGCTATTGTGGTTGACCGATAACTCAGCAATGATATACGGGGAGCACTCTAATCCATTTGATTGATTGCCGATTTGAATTTCAATAATCATCTTTCTATCCATTTTTCGTAAATTTCTGATATTTGTCTAAATCCATTCTTCCGAAAGAGTTCGTGCGAACGCTCATTCTTGTCCAACACAATGGCAATGATTTTATTCGTTTGACGCATGTGTTGAGTGATCCAGTTTTCCAATGCCTGTAAAAGTGCAGAACCATTGCCTTGACCATGTCCTTTTGGAGTTAAATAAATAGATATTTCTCCACTGTCAAGATTCTCGTCGAAGCGGACGACGCCAACTGGAATTTCATTTTTGTAGCCAATGAATAAATATTGATTGGATGAATTGATAATTTCATTAATCCAGCGCTCGTGCTGCTCCTCTGTAATGATTTCTTGTGTCCTTGACCAAGCGCGAACATCGGGCTGATTACGCCAATGCAAGAGGTCATGCTTGTCCCCTTGTGTGACAGAACGGAGCAGAATACTTCCTGATCTGAAGGGGAGTGGGCGCGTCAAGACATTGTGCAAAGACAGTTGTCTTTGTTGCATCAATATGCTACATGCCTTAGATATGGCTTGATAGCGGTCGGGGTCCGCAAGCAGTTCATCAAGCGTTGCGCGCATGCGGTCAATCGTGACGTGCTCTGCTTCACCTAGATTGACGACGGCATGAGCTTGTGCCAGTTGCTGTGTGGGTGCTCGTTGATTTTTCGCCAAAATGCTGACAATGCTGGGGATACCCAATAAACACCTTTCCCATGTTGTGGTGCCACACGCGCCAAAAGCCAGATCGGCCTTGGCCATGATTTGCGCCATGTTCTTGACTTGCAGATGGACTTGGACGTTCTGAGCAAAAGAAGTCTGCGCTCTCAATTTTTCCAGGTAGGGATAGGTTTCACCCACAACAATATCGATATTGAAATCCTTGTAATTTTCGTGATTCAGCGCATCCAATGTTAGTGCGGTTAGATTTTTGATGTCGGATGCACCATAATAGATAAAAATATTTTTGATTGGCCAATTTTTAGAATTCAGGCTGCGTGCCGCCTTATGAAATTCTTCTCGAAGTAATGCATGAGCAGGCCCAAGTAGAGCAGTGCAATGAGGTGGAACAAGATCTTTATAGCGTGGGGCTGGGTTTTCAAAATAGTTTTGATCTAGCAATACGTCACAGTCATGCTGGCGATCTGCCAGATCGTCAATCACACACAAAAGACGGACGCAGTCATGGATGGCTTGCTCCCATTGCTTGTCTATAGCGTAATGGTCGACGATGAGCACATCAACGCCGCCAATCTCATTGATGGCTTGACGGGTTTGCTCGGCATCTGTTCTCCAGTCGGCCCCCAGCCAGTTGGCATGGGTGGGAAGGTTTGCTGCATCCTCACACGAGTTACCGCCCTCTGTATCTTCTAGCAAATGAAGACGGAATCCATTTTCATTGATGATGGATCGCAGAGTGTCAGGTATTTTTCGGGAAATAAAATGCACTTGTGCAGCACCCGAATTTTTCAGCTGCCGGGCCAATGTTAGGCAACGCATAAGATGACCGCTTCCAATCTCGGTGGATGCATCGACTCTGATGGCGTAGTATTGTCCGCAACTGGTATTTTTTCTTGATATTTCACGAGCAGGTCGGCGACCTTTTCTCAACCAGTTTAATGCATGGTCTCCAGTATTAAATATAAGATCCAATATGCTTGCATATGGAATGAACGGAGAAAAGCATTGTTTGTATGTGGGGTGGCTGTAATTTTGAAGCCTTATTTCTATGTTCTTTTCGCTAAAGCTGACTTGGTCTTCAATTAGGTAATTTTCTGCCCCGGAGGGAGATATATAAACTGTCGCTCCTACCTCGCTGCATATTTCTGCTACATATGCACCACGCTTCCCATCTGCTAAAAGTTCGCTTGATCTAACTGTTTTCTTTGACAATCCAATTGTGTTCAATATCCAATAGATAATTGAAATGTTAAGATCAATTAACTTTCCTGAACTGGAGCCTAACTCAATTGATTTTTCAAGGCTGGGGAAAAGTTTCTCGAAATAAGGGGCCTTGGAGTAATAGGACTTTAAGGTCCGATTCAGTTTGGTAATGGCATGCTTGTCTGCCAATTCCACTTCATTAATGAGTTGTGCACCTTTACCAGCTGTTTTAACTGGCATAGAAATCATCGCAAGCCCTGAAGGGCCACGCAATTGATTTCGTTGCTGCCAACTTTGCTTCGAAAATTGAACATCGTCTAGAATGACGAATATGTCAGCTTGATCAATAAGATCGAAAAAACCTGCCCAAGGCATGAAAGTGGGCTGAAGGATGACGCAACGTTTAGAACTGCGTTCAGGCGAGGTTTTCATTTCAATGGTAAGCCAGATTGACAAGACTGGAACATCAATTCGGCTTGCAGCCAGTCTTCTTCAGTATCAATGTCTTGAACCCTGTGCCTGGGCAAAACGACAGGAACGGAACCTTCCGAAAAAATGACCTCTTTGTTCAAAAAGGCCGATGTCTGCCCCCAATAAAACTGTCCCGCATCGTGATAAGCTTCTGTCAAATCCTGCGATCTTGTGAAAATGTGCTCCGGATACATGGCGCTCACCCGGTTGCTCGCTGTGATTTTTAATGCACGCTGAACTGGGAAAGCGAATGTGGTTACAGAGAAAGCGTAATTTGCATTGGAGTTTTTCAAAGCTTCAAATCCACGCCTCAGGTCTTCGGCCATAATAAATGGGGCAGTGGCATAAATGCAACATGCCATGTCGGGTGTTATACCGTTTTCTTGATACCAAAGCAGGGCGTGTTGAATGACTTCAATGGTGCCGGTATGGTCATCCGATAATTCTTTTGGGCGCTGAAATGGAATTTCTGCTCCGTAGAGTTTGGCAACGGTGGATATTTCTAAATCATCCGTAGAAACAATCACTTTGTCAAAGCAACCACTTTCCAAAGCAGCTTCTATCGACCAGGCAATCATGGGCTTACCCGCAAAAGGTTTGATGTTTTTGCGTGGTATCCGTTTGCTGCCACCTCGTGCAGGAATGATGGCCAGTCTCATGCTGAAATCACCTTGCGCAAAACATCAACCACCTGATCCTGTTGCGCGTCACTCAAGGTCTGGAACATTGGCAGACTGATGGCCTCAGCGTAGTACTGCTCAGACTGAGGAAAATCCCCCGCCTTGAACCCCATGCGCTGGTAATGCGGCTGGGTATGCACCGGGATGTAGTGCAGGTTCACACCAACGCCCTGTTCACGCAGCTCTTCAAACACCTTGACGTGAGTCTTTTTAATTTTTTCGGGTTGCAGCCGGATCACATACAGGTGCAGTCCCGAATAGCTGTCGGGGTGTTGCCAGGGAGTGGTCACTGGTAAGTTGGCCAGCAGCTGGTCATAGCGCTTGGCCAGCTCGTGACGGCGTGCCACGTAGGCATCGAGTCGCTGCATCTGGCTTGTGCCGAGGGCTGCTTGCAGCTCTGTCATGCGGTAGTTAAAGCCCAGGCCAATTTGCTGGTAGTACCAGGGACCATCGGGCGCATGAGTCATTTGTGCTGTGTCGCGTGTGATGCCGTGGCTGCGCAACAGTGCCATTTCGGCGGCCAGGGCATCGTTGTTCGTCAGGGCCATCCCGCCCTCAGCGGTGGTGATGATCTTGACCGGGTGAAAGCTGAACACGGTGATGTCGCTGTAGCGGCCACCGCCGATAAATTCATCTTTGTATTTGCCGCCAATCGCGTGCGAGGCATCTTCGATGATCTTGAAGCCATACTTCTGACCCAGCGCATGGATAGCTGCCATCTCGCAGGGCTGCCCACACAGATGCACGGCGACCAGCACCTTGGGCAACTTGCCGACCTTATCGGCGGCGACAAGTTTGGCTTCGAGCGTTTGGGGGCACAGGTTGTAGGTGCGCGGATCGATGTCCACAAAGTCCACCTGGGCACCGCAATAGAGACCACAGTTGGCCGATGCCACAAAAGTCACTGGTGTGGTCCAAAGCCAGTCGCCAGGACCCAGGCCCAAAGCCAGGCAGGCGATGTGCAGGGCCGACGTGGCACTGTTGACCGCCAAGGCGTGTTTTGCACCCACATGCGTGGCAACGGTTTGCTCAAACCTCGGGACCGCCGGGCCTTGCGTCAGGTAATCTGACTGCAAAACCGCCACGACTGCGTCGATGTCGGCTTGGGTGATGTCCTGGCGACCATAAGGGATCATCAGATGCTCCCGATTTTTTCGCGGTTGGCATCGATCCAGGCTTGCAACTCGGCATCCGTCATCCATTCGCTGTTGTTGTCGCTGGCGTACACAAAACCCTCGGGTACTTTTTTGCCATCCTTGATTCGCTCAGGACTGTTGCCCCAGTTGTTGATGGTGGGGAGAATCTTGAAGTGCTCGGGGTATTCAAAGGTGTAGTAAGCATCTTCTGCCCCGATCATCTGCTCATGGAGCTTTTCGCCAGGGCGGATGCCCACCACTTCTTGCTGGCACTCCGGTGCGACTACACGAGCAAGGTCGGTGACCTTCATGGATGGAATCTTCTTGACGTAAATCTCGCCGCCCACCATGTCTTCAAAAGCGTGCCAAACCAGTTCCACGCCTTGCTCAAGTGAGATCATGAAGCGCGTCATGCGTTCATCGGTGATGGGCAGCACGCCTTTGTCACGGATGGACAGAAAGAAGGGGATGACCGAGCCTCGAGAGCCCATGACGTTGCCGTAACGAACCACCGAAAAGCGCGTACCGTGCTCACCAGAATAGGCGTTGCCTGCCACAAACAGTTTGTCGGAAGTCAGCTTGGTTGCACCATACAGATTGATGGGGCTGCTGGCTTTGTCTGTGGACAGGGCCACCACGCCCTTGACCTTTTTGTCGATGCAGGCATCTATCAGGTTCATGGCACCGTTGACGTTGGTCTTGATGCATTCAAAGGGGTTGTATTCTGCGGTGGGCACGATCTTGGTGGCAGCAGCATGGACCACATAGTCCACGCCATCGAGTGCGCGGTACAGGCGATCTTTGTCACGCACATCGCCGATGAAGAAACGCACCCGCTTGTCGCCTTCAAACTTCTTGGCCATGTCCCATTGCTTCATCTCGTCGCGCGAGAAGATGATGATCTTTTTGGGGTTGTACTTGGCCAGAGTCAGCGGCACAAAGGTGTTGCCAAATGAGCCAGTGCCGCCAGTAATGAGGATGGTCGAGTTCGATAGCATGTGGACGCTCTGAGATGCGAATCAGTGGGTGAGTGGGGATGATGGAGCATCATGCATGACGATGCCGGTGTTTTTCATGATTTGTCTTAATTGGACGAGGGATTCAGACGTTGCATTCTTAAGCAGGTTCATGCCAAAGGAGTGGACCGGGATGCGGGCCCCAAACATCTGTTTGGCCAGCAACAGGGTGGTGGAATCGACTCCGACAATGGCAGAGTAGGGGGCTTGCAGAAGGTGCTGTTCCAGTGGAACGGTGATCTCAAGCACCTGGCTTCCGGCAACTTGAAACTCATGCTCGGGGTCTCTGGGGTGAGGTTTGTAATATACCTCCTGTACCCCTTGTGCCTTCAGCCAGTCAGCGATCATCATAGAGATCTGCCTGACTTGCCGCGCATCCAGAAGGCCGATCCCGCAGAGGGGCTGACCTACGATCAGGACTTTAGATGCCCTCCCCTTTTGCTGGAGACCGCTTGGGTTGTCCCACAAACGAATGGGGTGCACCTTGTGTTTGGCGTATGGTGAAGGCAGGTCTGGCAGTGTGTAGATGCGATCCACAAAACTTGCATCGCTGCCGATGCGATCACCACTGAAGCACCAATAATTGAGCAAGGGCGAGGTGAGGCGGCGCAGCTTGCGCAAGTATTGACCAAGTCGCTTGCTCAGCGGCATGGGCCTGCTGCTCAGGTTCATGACGCCATCCGGAAGAATTCTGGCTTTGATGTCCGGATTGCCGCAAAGCACGCGAAGTCCATGCAGGTAGTAATTGATGGCCTCTGTATCAAAGACGGGGCTGTGAAAATGGACTTCATCCACTTGGCCGACCAGCGCGGCCAGGTTTTTAATATTTGAGATCAGGCGACGCTGTTTGCCGAATAAGCCCGGAAGTGGCTCAAAGCGTGGCCATGGGGCATAAATAATTTCTTTCCATATTTTTATGTCTATCAGACTGGTTAGGCCACTTCTGTAATACAAAATAATTTGTCGTTCACATGTGTCATGATGCTCTCTGATTTGGGATGCGCATAAATAATGAAGTGGGCTGGCAACACAATAAATGCTTACCATCTTCTTGGTTGAGAATTTTTCTGGATCTTTCGCGCTCATTAATTCGAATATCAATTTAACTCAATGATTTCTATGCCCTTGTGTTGAGCATCTTTGTACATGTTTCCAATGGATTCTTGGCGTTCTGTAGTGCAATTATGGATTGGTATTTTGAATAATCTAACTTTTGCATTGATCAACGCGGTGATGGTGTCAATTGCACTGCTACCCATTGAAATAAATTCTTCTGGCAAAGGAGTTGGTTTTGTTAATTCAATTTCAAGGATGTTATCCAATCTTTTTATCTTAAATCCGAGTTCTTCGGAGAGTATTTTAAGATAATCATCGGACTCTTTTCTGTGGGGTATATAGGTCACATTTCTCATGTCGACCTTAAGGCTGATCTGCCTCATGAACTCGGAGTAGTCGTCTGGATTTCTCAGGGCCTCATTCCTGATGTTGCTGCCAATGAACCAAATGTCATTTGATTGTGGCTTGTTGGATAAGTTAGATTTTGTGAAACTCAGGGTATTCTTGATGATGTCGATTTTTTTTGGACTGGTATTGTTTTTATATATTGAGAAAAATTTTGATCGATACGCGAATGTTGGCAGCATTCCAAATGCGGACATGATCCGGGTCGCCCATCGGGGTCTGAACTTGAAGTTCTTTTTCTGAAGGTGCAAGGTTCTTTCGGAGATTTGCCGAATGCGGTGATGCGTTGCTGTACCATCATCCACCCAATAGATTTCATTCAATTTCCAGAATTTATTTATAAAAATATTGATAAGGTGTGTGGTGTCGCCAAGAAATAAATTTTCGAACTCTCTGTAATTCTTAGAAATTTCTCTGAGAATGCGCCATTGATTTTTTGTGGGGTAGAGTGAGAAGAAGTAAACTTTTGACCAATAGGGGTATAGGGCCAGAATATTTGCCATCAGGTCTTTGTCGCGCTCGGCGCGCCATGCACATATCAGGATGGTTTCTTTTTCGCGCAAGCAAAAGTGCTCGCTGGCTTCTGTACAGTTGAGAAGCTGAAGCGGACTACGACACAAAAAAAGATGTGGAAGCTCGGAGGACATGTCAACTTGATAATTCTTCAAGATGCGGGCGACGAATGGATGTCGTTCTGGCGTGGTTTTTAAAGCTTAGCTTCCACCAAACACCCAGTAAGGAATCGCCTCGGGCTACGGCCTTGCGCGGTAAGCACAGGATGTCATCGGCCGATGTGGCAGCAGCACGGTGACAGGTGGTCGCAGAGGTATAGCCGGCGAGAGCACTGGCATACAGTGTCTGTAAGTTGTGATTGCCGTATGGATAGCAAAAATGTTGAACAGAGACACCTAGAATATTTTCCAATTCATATTTGCTGTCGGTCAATTCGGCCTGCACAATATTCGCTGGGTGCTCTGTCAGCCGCAGATGGCTTTTTGAATGTGATCCCACGGTGAAACCCAGGTCCTTCACTTCGCGCAATTGAGCAGCAGTCATTAGTGGCGCAGGTTCGGGGCCCACACCTGCATCCCATTGTGACGTGCGTCCCAGCAGTGAACTCACGGCATAAACAGTGGCTGGATATCCGTGCGCGAGCAGAACCGGTACGGCATTTTCCAAAAAGTCCACATAGGCATCGTCAAAGGTCAGGACCATGGGTTTGGAGGGCAGCGGCCCCAAACCCCGCAAGCCCGCTACAGCCTGATCCAGCGATATGACGTTATAGCCCAGCCATTTGAACATCTGCATTTGCGCCTTGAAGCGCGGCAGGTGGCAGTAGGCTGCACCGTGCTTCTGGACACGCCCAGGGAAGTGGCCGACGCGGTGGTACATGAGAATCTGTACGTTAGGAATGGTCATGTTGCGTAGTCGCTGAGCGATAGACATCCAATGTAGCGTCGATCATGGCATTTTCGGTGAATGCGGCTTCATACGTTCGCCGTCCCTCCATCCCCATGTGGTGCAAACGATCGGGATGCTCCAGTGCCTGTTCGATGCACTGCGACAGGGCAACGTGATCATCAGCAGGGACGAGCCAGCCCGTGACGCTATCCTTGACGACTTCAGGAATTCCACCCACTCGACTGGCGACGACAGGTAGGCCGCATGCCGCTGCTTCAATCAGTGTCAGGGAAAGCGCTTCACGTCGCGAGGGGGCCAGCAGCAGATCGGCGTTCAGCATCAGTTCGGGGATATCGGTGCGATGTCCGAGAAATTCCACGCAATCGTCCAGTCCCAGTTGTTGGCAGAGACTTTGGATTTGCGGCCCTATGCCTGCGGCATGGTCTCCGGCTATCAGCAGTCTCAGCGGCAGATGTTTCAACTTTGACAGCGCCCGCAAGGCGGTGTCGTGGCCTTTGGCGGGCACCAGGCGTGCGACCATGAGCAGGGTGAATCTGTCGCTTTGTGCAACAGATGTACCTTGGACTGGCGTGTAGATCTTGCTTTTCAGCGGATCCGGAATGCCATGATGGACGACACGGATGCGTGCCGCGTCGTAGCCGCATGCCTGAAGAAAACGGCTCACGGCGTGTGACACTGCAATGATTTTCCGGGCACGTCCGAAATGTTTGCCTGCGTTGTCTGAGTGTGCAGTGGCGACGCCCACAATGCCGCTGAGCCAAGATGCCCAGCCGGCATAAAACGCTCCGCGGGTGAGGTGGCCGTGAATGAGGTCGGCCCCCATGCGCTTGGCATACCGGCTCAGGCGCCAGATCGATGACAGGTCATACATGCCCCGCATGGGCAGGTCAAACACCGCAAAACCCGCATGAACCAACTGTTGCCCGAGCCAGCCGTGCGCGGGACCTGCGTAGTGAACTTCGTGACCTGCAGCACGCAGTGCCCGCATCAGCATGAGCACGTGGTTTTCGGCGCCACCGCTTCGCAGGCTGCGCAACACCATCACGATTTTCATGTTCCGAGCACCTCGCGGTAAACGGCCAGGTTGCCATCGCACATGGTATCAGTCGAGAACTCGCGCAAGATCAATTCACGACCGGCCTGACCCATCCGCGATCGCATCGCTGGATCAGCCAGGAGGGTCTGCATGGCGCAGGCCAGGCCGGACACATCGCCGGGCTGGATCAGCAGGCCGTTGATCCCCTCGCGTACTGCCTCGGGCATGCCACCGGCACGGCTCGCAATGATGGGCAGCAAGGCGGCGCTTGCTTGCAGCAGGGCGATGCCCAGCCCCTCCATGTCGGCGGGGTGCACCAGCAGGTCCAGGCTGCCCAGGGTCTGGGGAAGATCGTCCTTGAAGCCCATCATGCGCACATGCGGTCCCAGGCCACGCTGATCGATTTCCTGGCGCAGTTCGGCTTCGAGAGGGCCGCGACCGTAGATCAGGATCTGCAGATTCGGAAAGCCACTCAGCACAGAGGGCAGGGCAGCCAGCAGATGCCGGTGTCCTTTGCGCTCGATGAGTTGCGCGACCATGCCGACCAGCAAGGTGTCTTCTTCCATCCCCAGCGAGCGGCGGAAGGCGGCTTTGTCATAGGGTTGCAGGTAGGGCGATGGGTCGAGCGCGCTGCGCACGCAGACCACCTGTTGCGGTGGCAGGCCCTGTGCCAGCATGACTGCGCGGATGCCCTCCGAGATGGTGATGATGCGCTGAACGTGGTGGTATTTGAGGCGTGCTATCCAAGGCTTTTCCGCATTGTCCACCCGGCGCGAAATCACGCAGGGGATGCCGGCCAGCCTGGCGGCCAGAGGCCCCCAGACATCTGCACCACGGCGGCTGTGAACATGAAGCAGGTCGACCTGTGTGCTGCGGATCACACGCAACAGACGCCAGACCAGACCCGCATCCAGATCACCTCGCATGGGCAACTCGACCACCTGCGCCCACGCATGGGCCGCCTGTGCGATGTGGGCGCCTGGAGGGCAGGCCAGCACGTTGGTCACGCCTCGTGCATGAAGGCCTTGCAGGATGTACTGGACTTGTCTGGCACCGCCGTACAGATGCCGACCGGCTTCAATGTGCAGGATCTTCATGAATGACCTGGGGCCTGCATGGCGGCGCGTGCACGCGCCATGACCATGTCGGCAGAGATGTCGCTCAGGCAGGTGAAAGCGCCGTTGCAGGTGGGCTTTCGACGGCATGGAGAGCATGGCAGTCCCAGCCAGATGACCTGTGCGTTGTCGCGACCGGTGTCGGTGTACGGACAGGTGGAGCCGAAAATGGCCACAGTTGGACGTGCAAAAGCAATGCCCATGTGGGTCAGGCCGGTGTCGACCCCGATCAGCAGATCGGCCTGCTCGACCCAGGCAGCGGCTTCGTCCAGCCGCGTCAGGCCTGCCAGGTTGACCAAGCCCGGAACGGCATTGGCCAGCTGCTGGGCCTGCGCACGATCTGCAGGTCCCCCCAGCACCACGGGAGTCATCTGCCACTCCTGCGAAATTTTCTGTGCCAGCTCTGTCCAGGCGGCCATGGTCCAGTGTTTCTGTGGCCTTGTCGTGAAGGGCGTCAGGATCGCCAGACGCCGCTGCGTCAGGCCGAGCGACTGCCGCCGCTCACGCATTTGCCTGCGGGTTTTGTCACCCACATGCAAACGTGGCAGGAAGTTCTGGTCGTCCTTGCCCAGGGTCTGTGCCAGATGCAGGTATTCAGAGCTGATGCGCTCGGGTGGCCCGCCTTTGGGGATGACCAGGTGCATCAACCATTGGCTGCCTTCGCGCGACCCCAGGCCAATGCGCAGCGGGGCTGCGCTCAGCCAGGTCAGCCAGCCGCTTTTGAGCAGTCCTTGCAGATCGATGGCTACATCGAACCTGTGCTCGCGAAGCAACCGGGCGAATGAACGGACTTCCCGCCAGAGTTGTCGCCACTGGCGATCGCGCCAGAGGCGATGCCATTTTGCGCGGGGCCAGACGATCAGTTCGTCTATGCAGGGGTCGGCAGACAGCAGCGGCTGCAGGCCGTCCTGGACCAGCCATGCGAGGTGCGCATCGGGTTCGCTGCGCTTGATCGCTCGGGCAAACGGAGAGGCGAAAACGATGTCCCCGATGGCGGAGGTGCGGACAATCAGGTAGCGGCGTGCCATGGCATCAGGCAGGTTGTGCTTGCAGGATGAGGTCGACACAGGCTGGCAGGCTCCACCGTGAGACGGAGGTGGAGGCGGCGACGGACAGCGGGTTGTCTGATGCCACCAGATAGCTTGTGCCTACGCCGGCGGCCCTGGCCGCATCGATATCCGAAGGTTTGTCGCCAATCAGGAAGGAGCCGGGCAGGTCGATACCGAGTTCGCGTGCCGCTTGCAAGATCATCCCGGGTGCAGGTTTGCGGCAGTCGCAATCCGTGGCATAGGGCGCCAGCGCCCCTTCGGGATGGTGGGGGCAGTGGTAGACCGCATCGACCGCAGCGCCCGCACTGGCCAATGCCTCCCGCATCTGTGCGGTCAGTTGCTGGTATTGCGCCTCGCTGTAGTACCCGCGTGCGATGCCGGACTGGTTCGTGACCACCACGAGCAGATAGCCGGCCTGCTTGAGCCGTCGCATGGCATCCACGATGCCGGGTACAAATTCAAAATCTTCCCAACGGTGAACATAGGCGCGATCCAGGTTGATCACGCCATCGCGGTCCAGGAAAACAGCTTTTCGCAGAGGTTGGCGGATACGTTCTACCAGGCGGGTGGTCGAAAAGCCGTTGACAAAGGGTATCGCCATCGATTGCCCTCCCCAGCTGCGAACGAGCCGGGTTTCTTCCAGTGTTTCCATGTCGTAGTCGCCGCCCTTGACGTAGATGTCGGGGTGCACCTTGCGAATCAGCCCGACCGGAGTCGGGGTGTCGAAAAATGTGACCAGACCGACCGAAGCCAGTCCAGCAAGCACGAAGGCGCGGTCAATGTCGCGGTTGAGGGGGCGATCGGGGCCTTTGCCCAGCGTGCGGGCAGAGGCATCCGTGTTGACGGCCACCAGCAGCGAAGCCCCCAGAGCGGCTGCGCGGTGCAGGTAATCCACATGCCCGCGGTGCAGCACATCGAAAACACCATTGGTCATGACCAGCGGGCGTGGCAGTTCAGTCAGTCGAGAAGGCAGGTCCTGCTCGTCGCAGATCTTGTCGCCAGGTGCACTCATTGGTTCAGTTCTTCGTAGGTCAGGCTGGCCGTACCAAACTTGGCGACGACCAGTCCACCGGCCTTGTTGGCCAGGTTGACGGCCTGCACCCATCCCATGCCGCAGGCCACCATCAGGGTGAGTACGGCAATGACCGTGTCGCCCGCGCCTGTGACATCGGCCACTTCGCGGGCCTGGGCCGGGACATGAACGGTGCTTCCGTCACGTCCGAAGAGGGTCATGCCTTCTTCCGAGCGGGTGAGCAGCAGGGCTTGCAGGCCCAGCTGCTCAAGCAGGATCTGGGCACGGTTCTGGAGGTCCTGTTCGTTGCGCCATGAACCAATCACCTGCGTCAGCTCGGCGCGGTTGGGGGTAATGATGCTGGCGCCTGCATAGCGGCCGTAGTCGCTGCCCTTGGGGTCCACCAGCACAGGCTTTCCGGCTTGACGGGCCAACTCAATCATTTGGGGAATGTGTGCCAGACCGCCCTTGCCATAGTCCGAGAAAAGCACGGCATCGTGAGTAGCCAGAAGCCGGGTGTAGTCATCAAGCATGGCGTTCAGCACTTCGTGGTCAGGCTTCTTCTCGAAGTCGATGCGCAACATCTGTTGGCTGCGGCCAATCACACGCAACTTCACGATGGTGTCCATGCCAGGGTCTTCGCCCAGTTGGGCGTCGATGTCATGCAGCGCCAGCAACTGGCGAAGTTGTCTGGCCGCATCGTCGGCACCGACCATACTCAGTAGCGTGACCTGACCACCCAGGGTGCGGATGTTGAGTGCGACGTTGGCTGCTCCGCCGAGCCGGTTTTCCTCGCGTTGAATGTGGACGACGGGCACCGGTGCTTCCGGAGAGATGCGGGATACATCACCATGCCAGTAGCGGTCGAGCATGACATCGCCCACCACCAGAATACGGCTGTGGCCGATGCGGTCGACACTAGGAAGAACGTGCGTGCTCATGCCAATCCCAGCCCCTGCTCGATGAGGCCGCATAGGGTGTGACCGATCAGGATGTGGGATTCCTGAATGCGTGCGGTGACCTGGCTGGGCACGACAATGCTGTGTTGGCACAGCAGGCGCAGCTGGCCGCCATCCCGTCCCAGCAGCCCCAAGGTGTCCATGCCCAGCTTGTGGGCTTCTTCTACAGCACGGATCACATTGCGGGAGTTACCCGAGGTGGAGATGCCGATCAGCAAGTCCCCTGCACGCCCCAGTCCAGCGACCTGGCGTGCGAAAACCTCATCGAAGGAATAGTCGTTGCCGATGCAGGTCAGCGCCGAGGTGTCGGTGGACAGGGCTATGGCGGCCAGTGGTCGGCGGTCGTGGATGAAACGGCCGGTCAGTTCAGCAGCCAGGTGCTGGCTGTCCGCGGCGGAGCCGCCGTTACCGCATAACAGAATCTTGCCACCGGCGAGCAATGTCTTGCAGGCGGCTTGCCCAGCTTGTTCAACGTCTGGCCCGAGTGATGACAGGCGCTGAAGCAGGCTGATTTGTTGCTGTAGGTTGTTGAGGAGCAAAGAGGTCATGCTCAATCCGATCCAAACAAATCACGGGTGAAGATTTTGTGGGCGACATCCTTCAATTCGGGATGCATCCGGTTGGCAATGATCAGATCTGATGCCTTTTTGAATTGCTCCAGATCATGTATCTGTGTGACATCCAGGCCTTCTGGGGGGGCCTCCAGTTTGGGCTCATGGAGGATCAGTTTGATCCCAGCGTGGCCAAGCCTGTCCATGACGCCCAGCATGCTGGAGGAGCGGAAATTATCGGAGCCTGCCTTCATGATCATGCGGTAGACCCCGACAGTGGCAGGTCTTCGCGCCAGAATCGCACTGGCCACGAAGTCCTTGCGTGTCTCGTTGGATTCCACAATGGCGCGTATGAGGTTCTGGGGAACATCGTCGAAATTGGCGAGCAACTGCTTGGTGTCCTTGGGCAGGCAGTAACCTCCGTATCCGAAGGATGGATTGTTGTAATGGCTGCCGATACGCGGATCTAGACCCACGCCCTCGATGATCTGACGAGACTCAAGGCCGTGAGACAGTGCGTAGCTGTCGAGTTCGTTGAAATAGGCCACGCGCATAGCCAAAAATGTGTTCGAAAACAACTTGATGGCTTCCGCTTCGCCAGCGTGGGTGAGCAAAATCGGCACGTCTTGCAACAATGCGCCCTGTTTCATCAGATCCGCAAAAAGACAAGCTTGTGGCGTCTGTGCGCCTACAACGATGCGGGACGGATACAGGTTGTCATGCAGAGCCTTGCCTTCGCGCAAAAACTCCGGGGAAAAGAACAGCTGGTCGCCTAGGCCGGTTTGTTCGCGCATTTTTTGCGTGAAGCCCACTGGAATGGTTGATTTGATGACGATGCAGGCCTTGGGAGACGTTCTCATCGCCTCATTGATAACGTGCTCCACCGAAGATGTATCGAAATGCTGTGTCGCCGGGTTGTAGTCGGTGGGGGTGGCCACGATCACAAAATCGGCTCCTGAATAGGCTCGGATAGGATCGGTCGTGGCACGCAGATGCAAACGCTGATCGGATAAAAACCGATTGATGTCGGCATCCTCAATCGGGCAGAGTCCTGCATTGACAGCATCTACCTTGGTTGCATTCAGGTCAAAGGCAACGACCTCATTGTGCTGGCTCAGCAAGACAGCATTGCTCAATCCCACATAGCCCAGTCCTGCGACGGCAATCTTCATGCGTTCAATCAACCCTGGCTACGCTTCTTCACCGATTTCTGTTTGGGTTTGGCCCGCTTGATCTGGCCGCCTGAGGTCAGGCGTTGGTTGCCCAGCACCTTCACATGCTTGACTTCAGGCTTCTGGCCGCCGCGTTTGCTGAACTTGAGGACCTTGAATTCACGGGGACCGGGCATGCGGTCTTCGTCAACTGTTTTTTCCTTTTGGGGCTGCGGGCGCCACAGCACCAGCAGCTTGCCGATGTGCTGGATGGGCGCAGCACTGAGCTGATCGGCCAGCTGCATGTACATCGCTTCGCGGGCACTGCGGTCGTCGCCAAGCACACGGATCTTGATCAGGCCGTGGGCATTGAGGGCGGCATCGGCTTCCTTGACCACCGCAGCGGTCAGGCCATCGTTGCCGATCATGACCACCGGATCGAGGTGGTGGGCGTCAGCGCGGTGGAGCTTGCGCTGGGCGGGAGTCAGTTGGATTTGGGGCATGCGGCTATTATCCCTGTTTGGATAAGAAAACATGAAAGTCAAGACCAAAAGCAAGAAGGTCAACAAAGCGTGGCTCAACGACCACGTCAATGACCCCTGGGTGAAGCTTGCCCACAAGGATGGTTATCGGGCCCGGGCGGCCTACAAGCTCAAGGAAATCGATGAAACCCTGGGCTTGATCCGGCCAGGCCACCGCGTGGTGGACCTGGGCTCTGCGCCGGGTGCCTGGAGCCAGTATGTCCGTCGCAGGCTGTCCCCTCAGGGGGCGGCTGTGGGGGAACTCAACGGCACCATCATTGCCATCGACCTGTTACCGATGGACCCCATCGAGGGCGTGCAGTTTTTGCAAGGCGACTTTCGTGAAGCTGAAGTCCTGACCCAGCTGGAAGCACTGGTGGGTGGCCAGAAACTGGACGTGGTGGTTTCCGACATGGCGCCCAATCTGTCCGGGGTGGAGTCGGTCGACGCCGCCCGGATCAGCCACCTGATCGAGCTGGCTGTTGATTTTGCGGTGCAACACCTCAAGCCCGAGGGGGCACTGGTGGTCAAGGTCTTCCATGGCAGTGGCTACAGCCAGCTGGTGCAGCTGTTCAAGGACACATTCCGCGTGGTCAAACCGATCAAGCCCAAGGCCTCTCGCGACCGGTCCTCTGAAAACTTTCTGGTCGGGGTCGGGCTCAAGGCCTCCTGAAACGCTCTGAATATCCCTGTTATCCAAGGCCATAAGGTCAGTGTTGTCCGATGTGCTGTTCGGCAGGCCTAAAATGAGACCCATGCATGTTTTTGACTGGAGCCCCGCTTGAATAACCCCTGGTTTTCCAAAATTGCCGTCTGGATGGTGATTGCCATGGTGCTGTTCACTGTTTTCAAACAGTTCGACAGCCGCGGCGGTGCCGGTGCGGGCTATATGGGCTATTCCGACTTCCTTGAAGAAGTCCGAGCCAATCGCATCAAGAGCGCCACCATCCAGGAGGGGCAGGGCGGCACCGAGATCGTGGCGACGACCAACGATGACCGCCGCATCAAGACCACCGCCACTTACCTTGACCGTGGTTTGGTGGGGGATCTGATCGCCAACGGCGTCAAGTTCGATGTCAAACCGCGCGAAGAAGGCTCGCTGCTCATGACCCTGCTGGTTAGCTGGGGGCCGATGCTGCTGCTGATCGGTGTGTGGGTGTACTTCATGCGCCAGATGCAGGGCGGTGGCAAGGGCGGTGCGTTCAGCTTTGGCAAGTCCAAGGCCCGCATGCTCGACGAAAACAATAACCAGGTCACTTTTGCAGACGTGGCCGGTTGCGACGAGGCCAAGGAAGAGGTCAAGGAAGTTGTGGACTTCCTGAAAGACCCGCAGAAATTCCAGAAACTGGGCGGTCGCATTCCCCGTGGTTTGCTGCTGGTGGGCCCTCCGGGCACGGGCAAAACCTTGTTGGCCAAGGGCATTGCTGGCGAAGCCAAGGTGCCGTTCTTCAGCATCTCCGGTTCCGATTTCGTCGAAATGTTCGTGGGCGTGGGCGCGGCACGTGTGCGCGACATGTTCGAAAACGCCAAGAAAAACGCCCCCTGCATCATCTTCATCGACGAGATCGATGCGGTGGGCCGACAGCGTGGTGCGGGCCTGGGCGGTGGCAACGACGAGCGTGAGCAGACGCTCAACCAGATGCTGGTCGAGATGGATGGCTTCGAGACCAATCTGGGGGTGATCGTGGTGGCTGCCACCAACCGCCCGGACATCCTGGACGCGGCCTTGCTGCGCCCCGGCCGTTTTGACCGTCAGGTGTATGTGACGCTGCCCGACATCCGTGGTCGTGAGCAGATTCTCAACGTCCACATGCGCAAGATCCCGATCGGTCAGGACGTCAAGGCCGAGGTGATCGCCCGTGGCACGCCTGGCATGAGTGGTGCTGACCTGGCCAACCTGTGCAACGAAGCCGCACTCATGGCTGCGCGCCGCAATGCCCGAGTGGTGGAGATGCAGGACTTTGAGAAGGCCAAGGACAAGATCATCATGGGGCCCGAACGCAAGACCATGGTCATGCCCGAGGAAGAGCGCCGCAACACGGCCTACCATGAGGCCGGTCACGCCCTGATTGGCAAGCTGCTGCCCAAGTGCGATCCGGTGCACAAGGTCACCATCATCCCGCGCGGTCGCGCGCTGGGTGTGACCATGAGCCTGCCCGAGAAGGACCGCTACAGCTACGACAGCGAATTCATGCTCAACCAGATCAGCATGTTGTTCGGTGGTCGCATCGCTGAAGAAGTCTTCATGAAGCAGATGACCACGGGGGCTTCCAATGACTTTGAGCGCGCTACCTCGATCGCCCGCGACATGGTCATGCGCTATGGCATGACCGATGCGCTGGGCCCGATGGTCTATGCCGAAAACGAAGGTGAAGTCTTCCTGGGCCGCTCGGTCACCAAGACCACCCACATGAGCGAGCAGACCATGCAGAAGGTCGATGCCGAAGTGCGCCGCATCATCGATGAGCAGTACGCTCTGGCGCGTCGCCTGATTGAAGAGCACAGCGACAAGATGCACGCCATGGCCAAGGCCTTGCTGGAGTGGGAAACCATCGATGGCGAGCAGCTTGACGACATCATGGCCGGTCGTGATCCGCGGCCGCCCAAGGACTGGACGCCGCGTGTCCCACCCTCCGGGGATGGTCATGGCGGCGGCGGTGCAGCCGTTGCAACCGGACCTGCGCCAACTGCGGCCTGATCCGCCTGGGCACCACGGGGCTTCGGCCCCGTTTTTCTTTTTCGACTGTTTCCATGTTCTGGCAAACCACCCGTTTCGACATCGACCTGGCCGAGCCCCGGGTGATGGCCATCGTCAATCTGACACCCGACTCCTTCTCTGACGGCGGAAAGCACGCTGGAACCGCTCAAGGCCTTCGTCATGCCGAGCAACTTTTGCGTGACGGTGCCCATATTCTGGATGTGGGTGGCGAATCCACTCGCCCGGGCTCGCCTGTGGTGCCTGCCGATGTTGAATGGGCCAGGATCGAGGGGTTTTTGAAGGAGGCGCTGCAGTGGAATGTGCCGATTTCGGTGGACACCTACAAGCCAGAAACCATGCGCAAGGCCCTGGACCTGGGGGTGGACATCGTCAACGACATCTGGGCGCTGCAGCAGCCGGGAGCCCTGGACGCCGTGGCTTCGCACCCGCGCTGTGGCGTGTGCCTGATGCACATGCACCGAGATCCGCAGACCATGCAGAAAGCCCCCATGCAGGGCGATGTGGTGCCTGCAGTGGCCGATTTTCTGAACTCGCGGGCCAATGCGCTTCGGGATCGCGGGGTCGATGCGGCGCGCATTGCGCTCGACTATGGCATTGGTTTTGGCAAAACGGTGGCACAGAACTTCAGTTTGCTCGCGCGCCAGCAGCCCTTGCTGGCGCTGGGCTACCCCTTGCTGGCCGGCTGGTCCCGCAAGTCTTCCCTGGGCGCGGTGCTGGCCCGGGATGGCCAAGTGCCCGAACCTGCGCAACGTGTTGCAGCCAGCGTCGCTGCGGCCTTGCTGGCCGTGGAGCGGGGCGCCAGGATTGTCCGCGTGCACGATGTGCGTGAGACGGTGCAGGCCTTGAGTGTGCTGCAGCACATGCAGGCGCAAGTGTCGCCCGAGACTCTGTCGGGTCTATAAAATCCATCCATTACAAAAACAGGAACAGGCATGGCGCGACTGTATTTCGGCACCGATGGCATTCGTGGCCGCGTGGGGCAAAGCCCGATCACTCCGGATTTCGTGTTGCGTCTGGCGCATGCCGTAGGCCGTGTCCTCAAGGCCAGTGAAGCGCATCCGGTGGTGCTGATCGGCAAGGACACCCGTATTTCAGGCTACATGCTCGAGAGTGCGCTGGAGTCCGGTTTCAATTCGGCCGGCGTGGATGTGGTCTTGTTGGGCCCTGTGCCGACGCCTGCTGTTGCCTACCTGACCCGTGCGCAGCGCGCATCGCTGGGGGTGGTGATCAGTGCCAGCCACAACCCTTTCGAAGACAACGGTATCAAGTTTTTCAGTGCCGAAGGCACCAAGTTGCCCGACGAATGGGAGATGGCGGTGGAAGCCGCCCTGCAGGAGCCGCCGACGTGGGTGGATTCCGCCTCTCTGGGCAAGGCTCGGCGTCTGGACGATGCAGCAGGCCGCTACATCGAGTTCTGCAAAAGCACTTTCCCCACACGCTTGTCGCTCAAAGGCATGCGCATCGTGGTCGATGCTGCCCATGGCGCCGCCTATCAAATCGCGCCCAAGGTTTTTCATGAGCTCGGTGCCGATGTGTTCTCGATCGGCTGTGCTCCGGATGGTCTGAACATCAACAAGGGCGTCGGGGCAACCCATCCGCAGGCCCTGGTGGACGCTGTCAGGCTGCATCGGGCTGACGTGGGCATTGCGCTCGATGGCGATGCGGACCGTTTGCAGATCGTCGACGCCAGTGGACGCCTGTTCAACGGGGATGAACTCCTGTACCTGATGGTGGCCGACAGGCTTGAGCGCCAGCAGCCGGTTCCCGGTGCCGTGGGCACCCTCATGACCAATATGGCGGTTGAGGTGGCTTTCAGAAAGCGTGGCGTCGACTTTGTTCGCGCCAAGGTGGGCGACCGCTACGTGCTGGAAGTGCTGGCGGACAAGGGTTGGCTGCTGGGAGGGGAGGGCTCGGGCCACCTGCTCGTGCTGGACAAACACACCACGGGCGATGGTTTGGTCAGTGCGCTGCAGGTGTTGCAGGCCTGTGTGGCCAGTGGCAAGACGCTGGCGCAATTGCTTGAAGGGGTTGAATTGTTCCCTCAAACACTCATCAATGTGCGTTTGGCCCCGGGTTTTGACTGGAAGAACCACGCGCCTTTGCAAGCTGCCACACAAGAGGCCGAGGCAGCCTTGGGTGAAACGGGACGGGTCCTGATCCGTGCCAGTGGCACCGAGCCGCTGGTTCGGGTGATGGTGGAAGCCCGCGATGCCGCTGTGGCCCAAGCCACCGCCGAGCGCATAGCAGCCACCCTGAAGGCTTGATGCCTCAGTAAATCAGACGTTCCGGCCGCACTTCCTGAAGAATGGTGGTGGCGATTTCTTCGATCGATTTGGTCGTGGTCGAGAGCCAGCGGATGCCCGATCGGCGCATCATGGCTTCGGCTTCCGAAACCTCCATGCGGCAGTTTTCGAGGCTGGCGTAACGGGAATTGGGGCGGCGCTCGGAGCGGATCTCGGACAGCCGTTCGGGCTGGATGGTGAGTCCGAAAATCTTTTTGCGGTAGGGCGCCAGGGCAGGGGGCAACTGGCGGCGCTCAAAATCTTCCGGGATCAAGGGGTAGTTGGCAGCCTTGAGTCCGTGCTGCATGGCCAGGTACAGGCTGGTGGGGGTTTTGCCGCTTCGGCTGACCCCGACCAGGATCACGTCCGAGCCTTCCAGGTCCTTGTGCGACTGGCCATCGTCGTGGGCCAGCGAGAAGTTGATGGCCTCGATGCGGTCGTGGTACTCCTTGCTTTTGCTCACGTCAGAGAATCGCCCCACACGGTGGTGCGACTTGATGCCCAGTTCCTGCTCGATGGGGTGGACAAAGGTCCCGAACATGTCCAGCAGCATGCCTTGGCAGTGTTCCTTGAGCACCTGCAGCACTTCCATGTTCACCAGGGTGGTGAACACCAGCGGTTTGCTGTTCTCGACTTCCACTGTGTGATTGATCTGACGGACGGCCTGGTGCGCCTTGTCGATGCTGTCGATGAAGGGCAGGCGCACATGGCGGGTCTTCATGTCGAACTGGGCCAGGATGGCGTTCCCGAAAGTTTCAGCAGTGATGCCGGTCCCGTCGGAGACAAAAAACACAGTGCGTTGGGGCATGGCTTCAAAAAATATCAAGTTCTGACGAGGCTGGTGCGCCTCTACAATGGATTCATTATCCATGGCCCCGAGCTGCACCCAGAAAAACAAGCAAAGGTGCAGCTGCTGGCCTGGAGCCCGGTTTTTTAACTTTGGAGTCTTTCATGTCCAACCTGTTCGAGGCGACCGCCCTGGTCGTGCCTTTTGAGAAACTGCGGATGGCCGACGTCGAGATCGTCGGCGGCAAAAACGCCAGCCTGGGCGAGATGATTTCCCAGCTGCCAGCGGGCGTCAAAGTGCCCACGGGCTTTGCCACCACGGCGCACGCCTTCCGCGAATTCCTGAAGTTCGATGGTCTGTCCGAGCGCATCAACGCCAAGCTGGATGCGCTGGACACCGAAGACGTGCGTGCCCTGGCCGCCGTAGGCGCTGAAATCCGTGCCATGGTCGAAGCACAGCCTTTCCCGGCCGATCTGGAAAAAGCCATTCGCGAAGCCTTCACCACTTTGCAAGGTGGCCATGCCGAGGCCTCGTTTGCCGTGCGCTCCTCGGCCACAGCCGAAGACTTGCCCGACGCTTCGTTTGCGGGCCAGCAGGAAACCTTCCTGAACGTGGTGGGCATCGACGACGTGCTGCACAAGATGAAAGAGGTGTTTGCCTCGCTCTACAACGACCGCGCCATCAGCTACCGCGTGCACAAGGGCTTTGCCCATGCCGATGTGGCCCTGTCGGCGGGTGTGCAGCGCATGGTGCGCTCGGACCTGGGCGCTGCCGGGGTGATGTTCACCATCGACACCGAATCCGGCTTTGAAGACGTGGTCTTCATCACCTCCAGCTACGGCCTGGGCGAGACGGTGGTGCAGGGCGCCGTGAACCCCGACGAGTTCTACGTGCACAAGCCTATGCTGGCTACTGGCAAGCGTGCCGTCATTCGTCGCAATCTGGGCTCCAAGCTGATCCAGATGGTCTTTTCGACCCCCGAAGAGAAGGCCGCAGAAGGTCCGATGAAGGGCAAGCTGGTCAAGACCGTGGATGTGCCCACCGAGTTGCGTAACCGTTACAGCCTGACCGATGCCGACGTCGAGCAGCTCGCGCATTACGCGTTGGTGATCGAAAAACACTATGGTCGACCGATGGACATCGAGTGGGGCAAGGACGGCAACGACGGCCAGCTCTACATCCTGCAGGCCCGCCCTGAGACGGTCAAAAGCCAGGCCAAAGGCACGGCCGAGCTGCGTTACAAGCTCAAGGGCCATTCCACCGTGCTGGCCGAAGGCCGCGCCATTGGCCAGAAAATCGGTACCGGCCCGGTGCGTCTGGTGCACAACATCAGCGAGATGGACAAGGTCCAGCCCGGCGATGTGCTGGTGACCGACATGACCGACCCCAACTGGGAACCGGTGATGAAGCGCGCCAGCGCCATCGTGACCAATCGCGGTGGCCGCACCTGCCACGCGGCCATCATCGCGCGCGAACTGGGCATCCCGGCCGTGGTGGGCTGTGGCCATGCCACCGAGCAGCTCAAGGACGGCACGCTGGTGACCGTGAGTTGCGCCGAGGGTGATACCGGTCGCATCTACGACGGCCTGCTCGAAACCGAAGTGACCGAGGTGCAGCGCGGCACCATGCCCGAGATTGCCACCAAGATCATGATGAACGTGGGCAACCCCCAGTTGGCGTTTGATTTTGCCCAGCTGCCCAATGCGGGTGTGGGTCTGGCCCGCCTGGAGTTCATCATCAACAACAACATTGGTGTGCACCCCAAGGCCATTCTGGACTACCCGGCCATCGACGCTGACCTGAAAAAGGCGGTCGAATCCGTGGCCCGAGGCCATGCGTCGCCCCGCGCCTTCTACGTCGACAAGGTGGCCGAAGGCGTGGCTTCGATTGCTGCAGCGTTCTGGCCCAAGCCGGTCATCGTGCGCCTGTCGGACTTCAAGAGCAACGAGTACCGCAAGCTGATCGGTGGCAGCCGCTACGAGCCGGAAGAAGAAAATCCGATGCTGGGCTTCCGTGGTGCCACCCGCTACATCAGCGAAGACTTTGGCGAAGCCTTTGCCATGGAATGCGACGCGCTCAAGCGCGTGCGTGGCGAGATGGGCCTGACCAATGTGCAGGTGATGGTGCCCTTCGTGCGTACCCTCAAGCAGGCCGAGCGCGTGACGCAACTGCTGGCCGAACATGGTCTGGTGCGTGGCGAGAATGATCTCAAGCTCATCATGATGTGCGAGGTGCCGACCAACGCCATCCTGGCCGACCGTTTCCTGCAGTTCTTTGACGGTTTCTCGATCGGTTCGAACGACCTGACCCAGCTCACCCTGGGTCTGGACCGCGATTCGGGCATGGAGTTGCTGGCTGCCGACTTTGACGAGCGTGACCCCGCTGTGACCACCCTGATCGCGCAGGCCATTGCAGCATGCCGAGCCCAAGGCAAATACATCGGCATCTGTGGCCAGGGCCCCAGTGACCACCCGGACTTTGCCCAATGGTTGATGGAGCAGGGCATCAGTTCGATTTCCCTGAATCCCGACACGGTGGTCGAAACCTGGACCCAGCTGGGACAGGCCAAAGCCTGATGCGCCTGAAGACATGAACAGAGGGGACAGCGTGGGCATGGCGGCCAGCTATCGCTGGCGCTTGCATCGCAACGTCCTGCTGTTCGTGCTCTTGCTGCTCCTGCTTCTGTGGGCCATGGCCTGGGCTGAGCAATCGGGACTGTCGCGCAATTTGATTGGCCCGATTTTTCTCTTCAGCACGGTCATGATCTATGCCCTGATTGGCATCTCGGGGCGCACCAGCAGTGCCGATGAATACTTTGTGGCTGGGCGCCGTATTCCTGCCATGTACAACGGCATGGCCACAGCGGCAGACTGGATGAGCGCGGCCACGTTCATCAGCCTGGCGGGGGCTTTGTACCTGCAAGGTTTTTCTGGGTCCGGGCAGCAGCCTGGTGGTCTGGCCTATGTCATGGGCTGGACTGGCGGCTTTTGCCTGGTGGCTTTGCTCATTGCGCCCCAGCTGCGTGCCATGCGCCTGTATACCCTGCCGGACTTTTTTCAGATGCGCTATGGGGGCCGCTGGCCACGCATCCTCGCCGCCCTGGCGGCAGTGGCCTGCTCGTTCACCTATGTGGTGGCCCAGATTTATGGCATTGGTCTGATTGCCTCACGTTTGACCGGTGTCCAGTTCGAGATCGGTATTCTTCTGGGCCTGGGTGGCGTGCTGCTGTGCTCGTTTCTGGGGGGGATGCGTGCCATCACCTGGACCCAGGTGGCGCAGTACATCGTTCTTTTGCTGGCTTTTTTGATCCCCGTGTCCTGGCTGGCCTACCGGCAGCTGGGCACACCGGTGGCGGCTTTTGCCTACGGCGCACAACTCGAGCGCATTCAGACCCTTGAAAAACGCCTGATGAACGATCCGGCCGAAAAGGTCGTGCGCGAGGAGTTTGCGCGGCGCGCCCAGCTCTACGAAACCCGCTTGCAGGATGTGGAGGCCTCCATCCAGGCCCTTCGTTCGCAGCTGGAAGACAAGATCCGTGTGCTCAAAGCACGCGGTGCCGACTTTGCCACGATTGCCCAGGCCAGACGTGAATTGCTGGCCGTGCCGCAGGACCCGGCCCAGGCACGAGAGCTGTGGACGCGGGCCTGGCGCGAGAACCTTGAGCGCGCCAATCAACTCGGTGGTATGCCCGCACACGCACAGGCTTTTCAGGGGGACCCAGAGGGCGCAAACCTGGAGCGCCAGACTTACGCCGAATCAAAGATCAATTTCCTGGCTTTGGTGTTTTGCCTGATGCTGGGCACGGCAGGTTTGCCGCACCTGCTCACGCGTTACTACACCTTGCCCAGTGAAGCTGAGGCGAGAAGCTCCGTGGCCTGGTCCCTGTTCTTCATCGCCTTGCTCTACATCAGCGCGCCAGCCTTGGCGGTACTGGTCAAATTCGAAATCCTTCAGAACCTGGTGGGCAGCAGTTTTGAAGACCTGCCTGGCTGGATCGCGCAATGGGCCCGTCTGGATCCTGGACTCATTGATGTGTCGGACGTCAATGGCGACCGCATTGTCCAGTTGGGTGAGATCCGGATGGGGGCTGATCTCGTGATGCTGGCCACCCCGGAACTCGGTGGCATGCCATTTGTCGTCTCGGGATTGGTGGCTGCGGGTGGTCTGGCCGCAGCCTTGTCCACGGCGGATGGTCTGTTGTTGACGATCAGCAACGCACTGGTCCATGACATTCGAGGGCAAAACGGTGACACCGTGCGTGCCTCCGAGCAGAGCGTGATTCTGTCCAAATTCGCCTTGTTGGCGGTGGCCATGCTGGCTGCATTTGTGGCGGCACTCAAGCCTGCAGAGATTCTTGCGCTGGTCTCCGCATCGTTTTCTTTGGCCGCCTCCGCCTTTTTCCCGGCCATGGTTTGTGGTTTGCTCTGGGCGAGTGTCCAGCGCAGCGCCGCTGTGACGGGCATGCTTGCTGGCTTGACGGTGACCATCGCTTACATGGTGCTCAATGCCCCGGCATTTCGCCATTTCTGGGCCATGGATCCCTCTGAGGGGCTGTGGTGGGGGGTGCAGCCGATTTCAGCGGGTATTTTCGGGGTGCCAGCGGGATTTGCAGCGATCGCTTTGATGGTGCTGGTCAGGCGTTGCTGGCCTCCAACTGCCCAAGCGACGACAGCACAGCAAACCTTGAACGGGCCTGGGCTATAATCCGAAGTTCCCTTGCCACACCCCGAACCGACGCCGGGGGTGGCTTCCATCATCCACAAGGAGTTTCAATGCGTCATTACGAAATCATTTTGCTGATCCATCCGGATCAAA
>JACCDV010429768.1_pt1 | contig 36960 bp, 36 predicted proteins | sample 7446131 | NCBI WGS metagenome assembly JACCDV01 (sample SAMN15323448, study PRJNA562643) | freshwater metagenome | isolation source: river surface water | place: USA:Blue River Watershed | collected 2017-08-17
AAACCACTCCTAACATGATGCGCCAATCATTCTCCATTCCTTGTATTAAATAATTTGAAATATAAGCGATCAAAATACCTAGAACGATGTTTAATTGGAATGAAATTACCAATTTCCCTCTGTGCTTTGCAGGTGCTATTTCTGAAATATAAATGGGGGCTACAACAGAAGATGCACCAATTCCCAGGCCACCTAGAAAACGGAATATCATGAATGAATTTACATCAGGAGCTATGGCAGCACCGACGGAGGATATAAAAAAGCTTAGTCCTATCCAAAATAAAGTTTTCTTTCTTCCAAATATATCCGCAGGAAATCCACCCAATGCAGCGCCAACAACTGTGCCATACAAGGCTGCAGCAATTGCTAAGCCGTGTGTAAAGGAATCTAAATGCCATAATTGTTGAATAGCCAGTTCAGCACCAGATATAACGGCAACATCCATACCAAATAAAAGGCCTCCTAATCCTACGGTAATGGACCAAAAAATTACGTGCTTATTCATAAATAAAAGTATTGAATGCAAAATTTAGAAATTTTGCGTGATATAAATTGGAAATTTTGGACAATTACGATTCCTTTCGAAATATCGATGTATAATGTACTAAATGCTCTGGTGAAATATACTGTTTAAACTCCTCAATGAATTCCGAATCCTTCATTTCATATAGGCTTTGCTTTAGACTTTTGGGTGTTTTCCCTGTATATTTCTTAAACTCATTGATAAAATGAGCAGAATCATAATAACCTAATTGGTCTGCTAGATCTTGACTTTTAATGTCTTTTGTGGTTGCAAATAATGCCAAAGATTGGTTAATTCGTTTTATTTGAACGTATTCTTTAGGACTAATTCCAATCACTTCATGAAACAAACGGGTAATGGTTTTATAGGAACTTTGTACACTAGTAGAATTAGTGTCTAATTCTTTAAGCATGAGTAATAATTTTAAATACTTTTTGGCTTTCTTTTCTATCAAATTACTCAAAAGATAACTCTCCATTACTTCACATCTTTTCTCAAATCTCATATTCTGATGCAATGTTGGCAAATTGTTAAAAAGAATTTCAGCGTCAGTACTTACATTATTAGTAGCTGATATGATAGAGGGTAAGAAGGCAAATAAACCACCAACACGAAATTTCACACCAAATATATGCAGTCCAGGTTGGTGTATATAAAAATTAGGAGCCTGATGCAAACCCTCTAATTGAATTCCATTAATCGCTTTAAATTGTTCTGTATTGGAATGTGAACGAAAGTAATTGTTCCCAAAAGAATAAGTCAATACCGTTTGATCTTCTGGAAATATTGTCTCTATATCATAGGGTATAATACCAGATTCATCCACCTTTTTTTCCCAAAGATGATCTACAAAAGGAGCTAATTTCTCTGAAGGTTTCCGATACTCAATTATCATTTAACTTTTACCCAAGTTTTTGAAATAATGGCAGCTAAAAAGCCTAAAACAACTATCAAATAAAGTGCTTTGTCCAAGCCTACAAAATCAGATAAATAACCTATTAAAACTGGTCCTAACAAAAAACCAATGTAAGCTATTGTGGATACACCCGCTATGGCAATGGAGGGCATAATTTCTTTTTGATTCCCAGCTTGTGAATAAATCAAAGGTACAATAGTAGAAATACCAATGCCAATCGTAAAACAACCGAATACTTTCATATAAGTGGATGAAAATAATAGCGTAATCAACATCCCAAAGCCTACTAAAATACCATTTAGTGTTAAAATATTGCTTAATCCATAGGTCATTGAAATTCTATCGCCTAGAAATCTACCTAATACCATCGCAGCTGCGAACATTGAAAACCCAATTGTTATAGGAAAGGGAGAATTTGACACATATTCTTTAAAATATAAAGAGATCCAATCGGCCATAGCTCCTTCACATAACATTCCACAAAAAGCGATAAATGATAATATGATTAAATAAGTTCCAAGATTTAATATAGATGATTTTGGTTTACTTTCATCTTGAACCGGCTTGTCTTTTAATAAATAATTAAAACTGATTAGGATTAGAAGTATGTTTGCGATGGCTATGTTTATAAAATGCGCCCAAGGTGTGAATTGCTCTTTTTCTAGTATTCCTCCTATAAAGGCTCCCGCCATTAATCCTAATGAAAATATAGCATGAAAGGAAGACATAATTGTTTTCTTCATTTGGGCCTCTAAACTGACTACTTGTGTATTCATAGCAATATTCATAATATCACCTGCCATACCGAAGAAAAATAGACCAATAAATAAAGCTATGGCAGAACTCATAAGGCTTAGTCCTGGTATAATGAGTACATACATAACTAATGCCAACAAACAGATCCAGCGAGAAGCATATTTTGTTAAAAGCCAACCTGCTATAGGTAATGAAACTAATGATCCAATGGGTAATCCCATCAAAACTGTGCCTAATTGTGCATCAGATAAATGCAAATAGGTCTTAAAATCTGGTATACGTGTAGCCCACGTTGCAAAATTCAATCCACAAATAAAAAATAAGATACCTATACTAATACGCGCTTTCTTCATTAATCTAACAACAATAATTCTACTTCTTTCCAATTGTTAACCCGCTTAAAATCATTTATATGTAAATTATGAGGAGCAGTAAATAGGAGTGGGGTGCCAGTAAATGTATATAAATTTTTCTCATGATCATCGATAAGATAATCGGCTTGTATCATGTACTTGTGACCACAAAAAACAATATGTTTCCATGTTATAAATGGAAAATGCTTTTCCATCCAAATAAGTTTTTCTTTTAATGAATTGGGGAATTCTGTGGCTGCAGACACTATAAATATTTCATACTGTTCCGATAATTTTTTTACCACCTCAATAGCATCTTCATTCACGGGTATATTTTCGAAGAATCCTGGTTCCCACAAAAATGAGTTATGTTCTAAATAATGTTGATAGAATTCTTTTTTATAAGTATCCGAACCTGTTAACAATTCCTGATAAGTATAGGAATTAGTCGTGATAGAGTTAATTCTGTCTATGATGATATGGGTTGTTTTTGCTAAAACATCATCCATATCTATAGCGATTCTTTTCATAGCGTATATTTCAAAAAAAAACTCCCCAAATATGGGGAGTTTTCAAGGATTAAACTAAATAAAATTACATCATTCCACCCATTCCACCGCCACCTTGCCCGTGTCCATGAGCAGGTTCATTCGCTGGTTTGTCAGCAATTACGCACTCTGTTGTTAATAACAATCCTGCGATAGAAGCTGCGTTTTCCAACGCTAAACGAGTAACCTTAGTAGGATCGATAATACCCGCTGCGATCATATTTTCATACTTGTCTTCACGTGCATTGTAACCGAAGTCATCTTTTCCTGCTTTAACTGCGTTAATAACAACAGAACCTTCGCCACCAGCGTTTGCAACGATGGTGCGTAATGGAGATTCAACAGCTTGGCGAATAATGTTAATACCAGTTAATTGATCTTCATTCTCACCTTTTAACTTATCTAAGGCTTGGATAGCACGAATAAGTGCTACACCACCACCAGCTACAATTCCTTCTTCTACTGCAGCACGAGTAGCATGTAAAGCATCATCTACACGATCTTTCTTCTCCTTCATTTCAACTTCTGTAGCTGCACCAATGTAAAGGATAGCTACGCCACCAGATAACTTAGCTAAACGCTCTTGTAATTTCTCGCGATCGTAATCAGATGTAGTATTCTCGATTTGAGCTTTAATCTGATTCACACGATTCTCGATATTATCTTTAGAACCAGCACCATTTACAATTGTTGTATTGTCTTTGTCAATGATTACTTTTTCCGCTTGACCTAAGTATTCGATTGTTGCATTCTCTAATTTGAATCCTCTTTCCTCTGCAATAACAGTACCACCTGTTAAGATAGCGATGTCTTCTAACATGGCTTTACGACGATCGCCAAAACCAGGCGCCTTAACAGCTGCTACTTTTAATGCACCGCGCATCTTATTTACGACAAGTGTTGCTAGTGCCTCACCATCCACATCTTCAGAGATAATCAATAGGGGACGGCCAGTTTGTGCAACTGCCTCTAATACTGGAAGCAATTCCTTCATTGAAGATACTTTCTTCTCTGAGATTAAAATGAATGGCTTCTCTAATTCAACCTCCATCTTATCTGTATTTGTTACGAAATAAGCAGATAAATATCCGCGATCGAATTGCATACCTTCTACCGTCTTCACTTCAGTCTCTGTACCACGCGCCTCTTCAACGGTGATAACACCTTCGCGACCCACTTTCTCCATTGCTGAAGAAATCATCGTTCCGATTTCAGAATCGTTGTTAGCAGAAATAGTAGCTACTTGAGCGATTTCTTTAGAAGTAGTGATCGCACGTGATTGTTTCTTCAAATCAGAAACGATTGCATCAACAGCTTTCTCAATACCACGCTTCAAATCCATTGGATTAGCACCTGCTGCTACGTTCTTAGAACCGATTGTATAGATAGATTGAGCTAAAACTGTAGCTGTTGTAGTTCCATCTCCCGCTTGATCAGCTGTTTTAGAAGCAACTTCTTTAACCAATTGAGCGCCCATGTTTTCCACAGCGTCTTCTAATTCAATTTCTTTTGCTACCGAAACGCCATCTTTCGTAATGGATGGAGATCCGAATTTCTTATCAATGATAACATTGCGACCCTTAGGTCCTAAAGTTACTTTTACTGCATTTGCAAGGGTATCAACCCCTCTCTTCATTTTTTCGCGCGCTTCGCTGTCGAAAAATAGTTCCTTTGCCATATGATTGTGTAATTAATGTTGTGTTAAAATTATAAAACTGCAAAAATGTCAGACTCACGCATGATTAGGTAATCTTTACCGTCTATAGTGATTTCTGTACCTGAGTATTTACCATACAAAACAGAATCACCAACTTTCACCGTGATAGGCTCGTCTTTCTTTCCATTTCCCACTGCTACAATAGTACCTTTTTGTGGTTTTTCTTTCGCTGTGTCAGGAATAATGATACCAAATGCTGTTTTTTCTTCAGCTTGAGCTGGTTCTACAACAACCCGATCCGCTAAGGGCTTAATACTTAAATTTGACATGTGTTATAAATTTAATTTTTAAATTAGAGATTATACATCCATGCGAACATGGTAGAACTGGTTATACAATAATAATGCCAAAACTCATTGCTGAAATTTTGGCAGTATCAGGAAAATAATAAAAAGAACTAACTATTTTTTGGGAGCTACTGGGGCAGGAGCAACAGGTACCGTTTTAGTAGCAGCTTTTTCTACGTTTACTGACGTGCTTGTTTCTTTTGTATCTGATAAGCTGAAATTTGTAGCTAAAACCAATACTAAAATAGCAATAGAAAAACCCCAAGTTAATTGTTCAACTAAATCACCTGTCTTTTGAACACCAAACATTTGGGTCGCACCAGATGATGAAAATTCTCCGCTAATTCCGCCACCTTTAGGATTTTGTACTAAAATAAGTACGACTAATAAGGCAGTGAAGATAATAATCAATGAAATCAATAAAGTAAACATATTTATTCAGTTAGTAAATTTTGTAATTCTGAAATTCGAGTTGCAAAGTAAAGTCTTTTTTCAGGTTTAATCAAACTTAACTTCTCATATAATTCAATCGCTTGTAAATATTTACCCTGCTTACTTAAAAGAATAGCCACTGTTTCAGATATAGGAAGACTAAATTCAGTAGCTGATAAGTCTTCTTGAGGAGAATCCTCCATATCTGATTTTTTAGGCTTGGCTAAGGTAGGTTGATTCAAAATAAATTGATCAATTAAAGCGACCTGTAATGCTTTTATTTCTTCCGCAGGAATAGGTTCAGCTACTTCTACTAAATCACCCTGTATATCATGTATGGATTGAAAGTATTGTTTTCTTTGAGATGATTGTAAGGCTATTCTTTGTTGCTTTAATATTGAATACCGTTCATTCCAATGCAATAAATAGAAATAGGGATAAAGCATTTTATCCTGGCTCAATTCATTCTGATCAGATCGATCAATTTTATTCAATAAAAACCAAAGTTTTTGCGCGTTAGACATAGGTATTACCAATCACCAGCAATTTTATTAAACAAATCTAGAATAATTTGATCAACTAATTTAGGGATGATTTCTTTTTCTACTTGGGGTAGAGTTTGATTTTGAGGAAAATCCTGATAGAATGAAAAGTCTTGTTCAAAATTTTTATCCTCATCAAGTCTATTTACTAACCGAAATTGTATGGTTAAAGTTAATCGATTCAAACCGGCTTTATCATCACCTGTAGGAGCCTGTGGTGACAATTCATAGGCTATTATAGAGCCTTCAATTTGTAGATCTGGATTCTTATTAGTTATTTTTAAGGAGGTATTACGTTGAAAGTATTCCTTTAATTTTTCATTAATTTCCAAACTTAAGTTAGCAGGACCACCTGCAGTTTCCATACGGATATTACTAATTTCAATTGTTTTTAAATTAGGATCCAAACTAGCTCCTTTAAAACTGTAACATGCGGATAGTGTAAATAGTATTCCTGAAAAAAGACAAAGATTAATCCAGTTCTTCCAAATCATATTGCTTTATTTTACGGTACAAGGTGCGTTCTGAAATACCCAGGTCTTTAGCTGCATATTTTCGTTTATTTTTGTTTTTCTTTAATGCGCGAATGATAATTTCTTTTTCCTGTTTTTCTAAAGATAAGGTGACATCATTCGCTGGTAAGATAATCTCTTCATAGATGGAATCAATTGGCTCTTCAGTAAATTTAGCTTCTTCTTGCTCGTGAATGGGTAAAGATAACCCAGGGCTTGGGTTATTTACTTCTGTAAGATTCCTCACATCCTCAAATACTGCCATGTTATCATGTAGTATTTCGTAAGCTTTAGATTGATCGGATTCAACAACCTTCAATAAAATTTTCTTTAATTCTGTTACATCACGTTTTAGATCAAATAGAATTTTATATAAGATTTCACGCTCATTCATTCCTTCGGGACCCGAAAATGCATCTGATTTAACTACTGAATTACCTAATTTAGGCTCATTGAATTCCAAATAATACTGCAGCTGTAACTCATCAATGATTCTATCACCTAATTCTAGCACGGAAATTTGTTCAGCTAGATTCTTTAATTGACGGATATTACCTGGGAAGCGCTGCTTTTGAAGCAGCTCTTTAGCTTCCTTCGTTAACATAATAGGTTTAACACGATGTGATTCTGAAAAATCAGTTGTGAATTTTCTAAATAATAATTCAATGTCATCACCACGCTCACGTAAAGGGGGCACATAAATGGGTACAGTGCTTAAACGGTAATACAAATCTTCTCTAAACTTTCCCTTCTCAATCGCCTGTTGAAGATTTAGATTTGTGGCAGCGACTACTCGAGCATTGGTCTTCTGCACTTTGGATGATCCTACGCGATAAAATTCGCCGTTTTCTAATACCCGTAATAAGCGCGCTTGTGTTCCTAATGGCATTTCGGCGATTTCGTCAAGGAAGATAGTACCTCCATCAGTTACCTCGAAATAGCCTTTTCGAGCTTCAATAGCACCCGTAAATGATCCTTTTTCATGACCAAATAATTCAGAATCAATAGTACCCTCTGGAATTGCTCCACAGTTAACGGCGATAAAGGCGCCGTGCTTGCGTTTTGATAGTGAATGTATGATTTTAGAAAACGACTCTTTACCCGATCCACTTTCTCCAGTAATCAATACGGTCATATCGGTTGCAGCAACTTGTTCGGCTACAGAAATAGCACGTAAGAGGGCAGGAGCATTTCCAATGATACCAAAACGCGCTTTTATACTCGCAAGATGATTGTTGTCTAACATAATTCACCTAATAAAGTTCCTGATGTACAATGTGTTACGTTAACAAACACATAATCTCCTTTAACTTCTTTACCTTTTGGGAAAACGACTACTTTATTGGAATCAATTTTTCCATAATGATGCAAACTTGATTTTTTAGAATCACCCTCCACTAAAACTTGCACTTTTCTTCCTACCCACATTTCATTACGTTTAGCTGAATGAATGCGTTGCAAATCGATTATTTCTTGTAGACGTCGCATCTTAACATCCTCCGGAACATCGTCCGTTAATTTCTTTTCTGCTGGAGTTCCAGGACGTTCAGAGTAAGCGAACATATAACCAAAATCATATTCAACCTCAGCTAATAATCTTAAAGTATCCTGATGATCTTCCTCTGTCTCAGTACAGAATCCAGCAATCATATCTTGTGAAATTCCACATTCTTCACCTAGAATTGCACGAATGGATTGTATCCTTTCTAAATACCATTCACGTGTATAAGAACGTTTCATTAATTCTAAAATTCGATTACTTCCACTTTGGGCGGGTAAATGAATATTTTTGCAGATGTTATCATACTTCTTCATCGTGTGTAAAACCTCATCAGTTATATCCTTGGGATGTGAAGTGGAGAAACGAACGCGCAATAGAGGACTAACAAGGGCTACAGCTTCCAGCAATTGAGCAAAATTGACTAAAGAACCTGATTCTGATGTCCATTTATAAGAATCTACATTTTGGCCTAGTAAGGTTACCTCTCTATATCCTTGAGCAACTAATTTTTCACATTCTAATAAAATAGATGGTAGATCACGCGAACGTTCCCGACCTCTTGTGTAAGGAACTACACAGAAAGTGCACATGTTATCACATCCACGCATAATACTAACCATGGCTGTAACGCCGTTCGAATTTAAACGAACAGGTTCGATGTTTCCGTACGTTTCTTCACGAGAAAGAAATACATTGATTGCCTTTTGGCCATCTGAAACTTCTTCTAATAAGGAAGGTAAATCTCGGTACGCGTCTGGACCTGCCACTAGATCCACAATTTTTTCTTCATCGATCAGCTTGGTCTTCAATCGCTCAGCCATACAGCCCAATATTCCTATCGTTAAAGCTGGATTTTTCGCTTTTAGGTGAGTAAATACTTGTAAGCGATGACGGATTTTATGTTCTGCATTCTCACGAATAGCACACGTATTTAAAAGAATGGTGTTAGCTTCTTTTACATTAGAAGTAGTTACGTATCCATTTTCTTGAAGAATTGAAGTTACGACTTCGGAGTCTGCAAAATTCATTTGACAGCCATAACTTTCGATATAGACTTTTTTTCCAAAAGAATTCTCTGTGATTTGATCCCCCGATATTCTCGGAACATCTAAACCGTCTTTCTCTTCTCTCGTCAATACTTTTAAATCTTGCATTTTACAATCACTGAAATTTAGATTGCAAATTTATGACATTTTGGCAGTAATTCTATTCGATTCGCCCTGAATTTAGATAAATAACCTGATCTGAATGTGTAGTTAATTTTTCATTATGCGTTACCATAATAATTCTTTGTTGCCAAACAGCTTTTAATTCAGCAAACAACTCGTATAGTGTTTCTGCATTCTTATTATCTAAATTTCCAGTAGGTTCATCAGCCAATAAGAGGGTAGGCCGATTAATTAAAGATCTTGCCACTGCAACGCGCTGTTGTTCCCCACCTGAAATTTGTGAAGGTAATTTATTCAGAATAGGCTGTATACCTAATGTTTGAACTATTTTATCAAACAATTCATGATCAGATTCACTTAATGTCTCTCCTTTTATAAACAAAGGGAATTTGATGTTTTCTTCGCAACTAAATTCACCTAAAAGATTATGAAATTGAAAAACGAAACCAAGTTGTTGATTTCTAAATACAGCCTGATCTTTCTCCGTTAAAGAACCATAATTAATACCATCTAAGTAAATTTGGCCAGAATCTGCTTTCGAAAGTAAACCCATTATCTGCAATAAGGTACTTTTACCAGAACCAGAAGGGCCCAAAATACTGACCATTTCAGATTCTCTAACTTGCAGAGAGATGTTATCTAGAATTAATTGAGTTCCATAACTTTTGGAAATATTTTTTAATTCTAACATTTTTTTGTCTTTTTTTTAGAAAATACGATTGAATGAATCCTTATTTAATATTTACGCAAATAAATAGTAATTTCACGGAAATAAAATTTTACTAAATGAATATTCACGAATATCAAGCAAAAGAAATCTTAAAAGGTTACGGAGTTCGCATTCAAGAAGGAATGGTTATTGACTCTGTAGACGACGCTATTTCAGCTGCTGAGCAGTTAAAGGCTCAGACTGGTACTGGTTGGTTTGTTGTTAAAGCTCAAATTCATGCGGGTGGCCGTGGAAAAGGGGGCGGTGTTAAACTGGCTAAAAGTTTAGATGAAGTAAAAGAACGCGTTTCTCAGATTTTGGGTATGCAATTGATTACGCATCAAACAGGCCCAGAAGGCAAAAAAGTGAACAAAGTTTTAATTTCTGAGGATGTTTATTATCCAGGAGATTCTGAGCCTAAAGAATATTATTTATCAATTTTATTAGACCGCGCTAAGGCTTGTAATGTAATCATGGCAAGTACAGAAGGTGGTATGGATATCGAAGAAGTGGCTGAGCATAGCCCAGAAAAAATCATTAAGGAATGGATTGATCCACGTGTAGGTCTTCAAGACTTCCAAGCTCGTAAAGTAGCTTTTGCTTTAGGCTTAAGTGGTGTAGCTTTGAAAGAGATGGTTAAATTCATTCAATCACTTTACCGTGCCTATGTAGAAACTGATTCATCGATGTTTGAAATCAATCCTGTATTGAAGACATCTGATGATAAAATCTTGGCAGTAGATGCAAAAGTAAATTTAGATGATAACGCTTTATTCCGTCACAAGGACTTAGCTGTTCTTCGTGATATCGAAGAGGAAGATCCTTTAGAAGTAGAGGCATCTGAGAATGATCTAAACTACGTTAAATTAGATGGTAATGTGGGTTGTATGGTGAACGGAGCTGGTTTAGCTATGGCAACCATGGATATAATCAAATTATCGGGAGGTGATCCCGCTAACTTCCTTGATGTAGGGGGTGGAGCAAATGCAAAAACAGTAGAAGCAGGTTTCCGTATCATTTTACAAGATCCTAATGTGAAGGCAATTCTAATCAATATTTTTGGTGGTATTGTTCGTTGTGATCGTGTGGCAAATGGTGTGGTAGAGGCGTACAAAAACATTGGAGAGATCAATATCCCTATTATCGTACGTCTACAAGGAACGAATGCAGAAGAAGGTGCAGCAATTATTAATAACTCTGGTTTGAAAGTATTCTCTGCCGTTTTGTTAAAAGATGCCGCTCGTTTAGTATCAGAAGTTTTAAAATAAGCCATGAAAATTATTTGCATCGGTCGTAATTATGTAGATCACATTACCGAATTATCGAATGAGAGACCTACAGAACCAGTAGTCTTTTTAAAGCCTGATACGGCTTTATTAGATGCAAATAGCCACTTTTACTATCCTAAATTCTCCTCTGATGTTCATTATGAGCTAGAGTTAGTATTTAGAATAGGCAAAGTGGGCAAAAATATAGAAGCTAAGTTTGCGCACAAGTACATTGATTCTTATGGATTAGGCATAGATTTTACTGCTCGTGATGTACAAAGCAAATTAAAAGAAAAAGGTTTACCGTGGGAGAAGGCAAAGTCATTTAATGGCTCCGCTTTCGTAAGCACTATGTTGCCTTTTGAAGCTAGTCTTTTAGATAACCCTATTCATTTCAGTTTGCATAAAAATGAAACATTAGTTCAGGATGGAAATTCTGGGTTGATGATTTGGAATGTAGCTGAATTAATTGAGGATGTATCGAAGTACTTTACATTAAAAACAGGGGATTACCTATTTACAGGTACTCCTGCAGGTGTCGGCCCTGTGGTTATTGGTGATGTTTTAACAGGGTCATTAGAGGGCCGTAAATTATTCGAATTAACTATCTCCTAATATGAAACTAACAATTGGTCAAGCAGCTCCTCCCATTTCAGTGGTGGATTCTGATGGTAATAGTTTTACTATTCCTTCTGGGAATAAAGTTGTTCTTTATTTTTATCCTAAAGATAATACCCCTGGTTGTACAGCTCAGGCCTGTAATTTAAATGAAAATTTAGAGTCTCTTAAAGCCAAAGGTTATCAAGTAGTAGGAGTTAGTATTGATAGCAATGCTTCTCACACGAAGTTTAAAGCAAAATATAATCTTCAATTTCCTTTATTGTCAGATCCTGAGCATCAAATCGCTGAAGCATTTGGTGTTTGGGTGGAGAAATCCATGTATGGTAAATCTTACATGGGTGTGGCTAGAACCACATTCATCATCGACTCAACAGGAATTATCACAGATATTATAGAAAAAGTGGATACAAAGAACCACAGTTCTCAAATTCACTAATTACCTACCATGCAAACACAAGAAATAAAAAAAATTAGTTCTCAGGTTCGTAGAGATATTTTGAGAATGGTACACAGTTGCCAATCTGGTCACCCAGGTGGATCTTTAGGTTGTACAGATCTGTTAGTGGATCTATACTTTAGTACAATGAAGTTAAAGACAGATGCATCTGGAAAGGTTGTGTTTGATATGGATGGTACGAATGAAGATTTATTTTTCTTGTCCAATGGACATATTTCTCCTTTGATTTATAGTGTTTTAGCTCGCCGTGGCTATTTCGATACGGCTGAATTGGCTAGTTTTAGAAAGATCAATACGCGCTTGCAGGGTCACCCGACACCGCATGAACATTTAGAAGGTATTCGTATTGCTTCAGGTTCTTTAGGTCAAGGGCTTAGTGTAGCTATCGGAGCAGCGCAAGCAAAGAAATTGAATGGTGACAAATCGACTGTTTACTGTCTAATGGGGGATGGAGAGCAGAATGAAGGACAAGTTTGGGAAGCAGCGATGTATGCACCGCACCATAAAGTAGATAACTTAATTGCTTTTATTGATGAAAATGGTCAACAAATTGATGGTCCAACAGAGAAAGTAATGAGCAATCGCAATTTGCAAGCAAAATATGAGGCTTTTGGATGGAATGTAATGCGCATGGACGGTAATAATGCGGAGGATATTCAAAATACGCTAGTAAAGGCAAAAGCAACTTTAGGTAATGGTTCTCCTGTCATGATTATCATGAAGACGGAAATGGGAGCAGGTGTTGATTTTATGATGTACTCTCATAAATGGCATGGTGTAGCACCTAATGACCAACAATTACAGGATGCTTTAGCGCAGTTAGAAGAAACTTTAGGAGATTATTAATCAGATAGAAATGGCATTATTTACTTACGAAACAAAGAAAGATACACGTTCCGGTTTTGGAGCAGGAATGGAGTATTTAAGTCAACATAATCCTAAAGTGGTTGCTTTGTGTGCTGATTTAATTGGTTCATTGAAATTAGAAGGTTTTATTAAGAATAGCCCTGAGCGGTTTTTCCAAACAGGTATCGCGGAAGCGAATATGATTGGTATTTCAGCAGGTTTAACTTTAGGTGGTTTTATTCCATACGCTACGACGTTTGCTAACTTTGGAACGGGTCGTGTATATGACCAAATTCGTCAATCGGTAGCTTATTCAGGAAAGAATGTAAAGATCTGTTGTTCTCATGCAGGTTTAACACTAGGAGAGGATGGAGCTACGCACCAAATCTTAGAGGATATCGGATTAATGAAAATGCTTCCAGGAATGGTGGTCATTAATCCATGTGATTATAATCAAACAAAGGCTGCTACTATTGCTATTGCAGATTATGAAGGCCCAGTTTATTTACGTTTTGGTCGCCCAGTAGTTCCGGTATTTACACCTGAAGATCAGAAATTTGAAATCGGAAAAGCTTTACATTTAGTAGAAGGTAAAGACGTGACCATTTTAGCAACTGGACACTTAGTGTGGGAAGCTATTCAGGCTGCTGAAGCCTTATTGGAAAAAGGAATCAATGCAGAAGTAATCAATATCCATACAATTAAACCTTTAGACGTTCACGCTATCTTAGCTTCAGTGAAAAAGACGGGTTGTGTGGTTACAGCTGAAGAGCACCAATACAATGGAGGTTTAGGCGATTCAGTAGCTCAATATTTAGCGATGAATCACCCTACACCAATGGAATTTGTTGGGGTAAATGATTCATTCGGTGAATCAGGAAAACCTGCCGAATTAATGGAGAAATATGGTTTAAATGCCAATGCAATTGTGGAGAAAGCTATCAAAGTAATAGCACGCAAATAATCCTTAAAAAGGATATCCAATACCAATATTAAATTCAATTGGGTTTTGTCCTGCTTCGAAGGAAGTTTGTGGCAAAACCCATTTTTTGTTTTCAGGATTTGCAGGATTGATGACTTTCGTGGCTAAATCGAGTCTTAGTAAAAAGAAATTAAAGTCCCATCTAAGTCCAAATCCAGTTCCTACAGCAATTTGATTATAAAAATCACTCAATTGAAATTGGGTAGTTGGGTCGGTACCACCTTGCGCCATATTCCATACATTTCCCGCATCGATGAAAAAGGCTCCATTCATTTGGCCAAATAACTGAAACAATCTAAAACGATATTCAAGAGAGGATTCTAATAAGATACTACCAGGCTGCTCTACTAAGTTAGAGGCTGGGACATACGCTCCAGGTCCCAATCGTCTAGGTTTCCAAGCCCTCACACTAGAAGGGCCACCAATAAAAAAGTTCTTTTCATAAGGCAATTGAAAATCATTTTCTTGGCCGTACGAGTAAGCAATTCCACCTAAAAGTTTGAAGGCGATTTGTGATTTTTGATTTCTACCTAGCATTTTATATTTGCGGTAATCAAAATTTAATCGCAGAAATCTATAAAACTGAATTTCTTGACCATTATTTAATAGATCTGTAACAAAATTAAATTTATAATTAGGTAAAAAATTTAGTGTTGAACCACCAGATTCAAGTCCAACTTGTAAAATTTTTCCACTTTTAAGTTCGTTACTTGGTAATAAATCACGGTAAATGTATTGAAAGGATATACTACTTACGAAACTGGGATTGAAACTTCGGTAAAGATTATTACCCTTTACTTTCAATTCATCTAGGTAGGATTTGAACGCATCCGATGTATTCGTTTCAGGATATAATGTATTTAATAAGTTAAGGTCGATTAATGAAAAAGTAAAGAAGCTATTTTCGCTCTTTTGCCATGAATATCTTTGAAAAACGTTTAGGTTGGTTCGTTGATATTCTGGACGATTGATAAAGTCAAAACCAACCCCAACAGATGTTTTAGCACCATAATATGAGCCAAGTTTTCCTACAATTATCTTAGGTAAGTGAAGAAATGGAAAATTGATAGAGGCAGAGGCGTTTATCTCAAGGTTATTACGAGTTTCAGACGTGTTGATAAATCCTGACTGTGCTTCATAACCAATCCGTGTTGAAAAATCAAAATAATCCAAACTGGAAAAAAGACGTCTTACTTTAAAGGAATTTGTTAAAAATGGACCAGGCATGCCCCGAAAAACACTTCCTCCTAATTCAGAACTAAAATTGTATTTTTCATTTTGGAATAACTCAATCTTAGGAAATAAACGCGTCTTAGTCGTGTCAAAACGGATAGATACTGTCTTAAACTGATCTGTTAAATAGATATTTTTTAAGCTTTGATTAAATAAATCTACTGAATATAAATCGTCTTCATGAAGATTAATCAATTTAGCTAGACTTTTTAAAGGTGGACGTTCAGCCGGATTACCATAGGGATCTGATATGCTAAAATCAGGCAAGCCTATACGATATAGTCTATCGTAATTTGTAATTGTAGAATAATTCTTAAACTCAGGAATCTTATAATACAAAGATATACGTTGAAGAGACGAATCTTTTAAATCATTTATTCTTATGCCCACCGCATCAGGAGAGAAATAATAATATCCTTCATTACGAAGATGGTGACTTAATTGTTCTTTCTCTTTTTTAAGTAAAGATAATTTTAATCGTCCCATTGGTCTAATCACACTATTTTCTTTCAAATAGGAGTTTACATGTTCTGCTAAAATAGGGTTATCAACAGATACAGAATCTTGTTTAGTAAAATAACTAGCTTCCCCCTCTTTAATGGCAAATGTCACATTAACCAAGTTGTCATTTGTATCTAATTTAGATTCAATTTTGGCATTTAAAAAACCATTTTCCCGGTAATAACGCTGCATTTGCGCCACATTTGTTGTTAACCAAGATGAACTGAAATTAGGATTAGGAGACTTGAAGAATTGAATAAAACTGGGTTTAATTTCGAGAGAATCTTTTCTTTTCCTTTTTATGCCCAGATAAGTGTATAATTTTGCAGGGAGTAAACGACGGTATGAATTCTTAATTCCTAGTATATTGGTACGTAATTCAGCCTTAGAAATTTGCTGATTCCCAATTAAATCTACTTGGTTTATAACTGGACTCGGGATTTTAAATGCTTGGTATTGCCCACAAGAAATGAGAACGATACTAAGTACAAAAAAACCGATAATTGATTGATTCTTCAAAAGATGCTAACTAATAAACAAATAAAGTTAATTAATTCCCTACATTCTAAAAAAGGTAGAAAAGAGAATGATTTATTTTTAGTAGAAGGGGAGAAGTCCTTACTGGAATTAATCAAATCTGACTTTATTGTAGAATTCTTTGTTCTGAATGAATTTGAAGTTTCCCTAAGGGATCAAATAAGTCAAGATTCAACTATTCCTATCTATTTTGTAGATACTGAGAGCATTCAAAAATTAAGTACACTGGTCAATAACCAGATAGGTTTAGCAGTTGTGCGGCAAAAACATTACTCACCAGTTGAAATCAATGATCGTTACACTATTGTATTAGATGGCATTCGAGACCCGGGCAATCTAGGTACAATTATACGCATTTGTGATTGGTATGGCTTTAAACAAGTTGTATTATCAGAGGATTGCACAGAATTTTATAATCCAAAGGTGATTAGTGCCTCTATGGGTTCTTTTTCTCGAATCGCTTTTACTTACGTAGATTTAGCTTCTTTCTTCAAAGAACATGCTGATATTAAAACAATTGGTGCTGTTTTAAATGGTGAAAACATACACCAATATCAATTTCCTGACAAGGGATTTATCATATTGGGTAATGAATCAAATGGAATACGGAAAGAACTACTGGAAAATTTAGACGAACGCATAACAATCCCTTCATTTGGAGGCGCTGAATCCCTAAATGTAGGTATCTCTACAGCGATTATTGTTGATAATTTAAAGCGATTTCTGCTCCTTTAAATACCTTTCTATCATCCAATGCGCTACATATAGTAAAGGTGTAAATAGAATCGCAACGATGAATTTATAGAAGTAATTGTTAAAAGAAACATTCATCCATTGAGCAAAAGTCCAATTTCCAAAAAGATAAAAAGCGATTCCTATCACCAATACACTATCGATTAATTGAGAGATCAAGGTAGATCCAGTTGCTCTCAGCCAAATATGCTTTGAACCTGTACGTGATTTAATTCTTTCAAACACCAATGCATCAATAATTTGACTAACTAAAAATGCTGATAAAGATCCTAAAATGATCCCTAGGCCTTGACGGAAAATTCTTGCAAAAGCTGTATTGATGTTGAAATTTTCTATTCCCTTGTTGACATCTACCCAAAAATCGGCAGGAACCAACAAGGTAGCTATATAAATGATAAAAAAGGAAAAAGCTATAAATAGGGCTGTAGTGAATGAAATAAAACGTACACCTTTTTTTCCAAAATAGTCATTTATAATGTCTGAGGTAATAAAAACAATAGGCCAATTCAAAGCCCCTGCTGTTTGATTTAGGTCCCAAAACTCTCCCCATGGTGTTTCCCAATGAAGTGGAGAGAAGCCGAGTGTTCGCTCTATACTTACAATTTTAACTCCGATTATCTCAGCTACTATCGCATTTGTTAAAAACACCCCAAAAAGGAATATAAACAGCTTTTGTTTACGAGAAAATTCATTGAAAATCATTTGCGGTAGTTTTCAAAGTGAAGAGCAATTTTATCTAAAGCAACCCCTAGTTGTTCTACATGTGGTAAAAACACAATTCTAAAATGATCTTTTTCTTTAATGTTAAATCCTTGACCTCCCACAACAAGAATCTTCTGCTCTTCTAGTAAGGACATAACAAAGTGATTATCATCTTCAAAATTAAATTTAGATAGGTCAATCTTGGGGAATAAATACAAAGCCCCTTTCGGCTTAACCACACTTACGCCGTCAATGGCATTCATTCTCTCATAAGCAAGGTTCATCTGTCGACTTAATCTTCCTTCTTTAGCCACTAAGTCATTAATTGACTGATAGCCTCCTAATGCTGTTTGTATCCCATATTGCGTTATAACATTAGCACAAAGGCGTGTGGAAAATAAAAAATTCAGACCCTCAATATACGATTTAGCCTTATGTTTCGCACCGGTTAAAATCATCCATCCTCCTCTAAATCCAGCTGCTCGATAATTTTTTGATAATCCACCCATGGTGATAATTAATATTTCATCTGATAATCCCGCGGCCGTGTGGTGTGTAGTTCCATCAAATAAAATTTTATCATAAATTTCATCAGCAAATAAAACTAATTGATGCTTTGCCGCTAGTGCAACAACCTGCTTTACTGTTTCCTTAGTGTAAACTGCTCCAGTAGGATTATTAGGGTTAATTAATACGATAGCTCTAGTTTTGCTATTTATCTTAGCCTCCATATCAGCTAAATCTGGTGCCCAATCTTTCGCTTCGTCACACGTATAATGAATCGCTTTACCTCCTGCTAACCCTGCAACTGTCGTCCAAAGAGGATAATCAGGAGCAGGTATTAATACTTCATCATCCGTGTTTAACAAGGCAGTCATCACCAATGAAATCAACTCACTAACTCCATTACCAATGTAAATATCTTCTATCAATATATTCTTGACACCTAGATTTTGGTAATACTGCATGACTGCTTTGCGCGCTGCAAATAGTCCACGGGAATCAACATATCCCTGAGCATTTCGTATATTTACAATTATATCATGAACTATTTCATCGGGTGTCTCAAAGCCAAAAGCTGCCGGATTACCAATGTTTAAGGAAGTGATTTTATACCCTTGATTCTGAAGAGCTAATGCTTTATCATAAACAGGTCCGCGAATTTCATATTTTAAGTGATCTAATCGCTTACTTTTTAATATATCCATGCTAATTTTGAAAGAATGGTAAAATTAACAATTAAATTCTATTGAATTCCCCCATATATGAATTTAAAAGAAATTGGAACCTTATTGTTATGTATTTTTATCTTTTCAACTTTATTGATTGGCTATAAATATTATATCGCCAGAGGTAAGGTTTTCAAGGTATCCAGGTTGATTCTATTGAAGTATTCTATTCGATTACTCCTACTTATATCTTTGTTATCACTTTGTTTTTATTCACTAGATGCGATTAATTCAGGCAAAAAAACTAGTGAAAAGGAGGAAACAATTATGTTTGTTATATCAGGCAATGCTTCTAGCTTAACTTGGAATAAACTACTCGATGATTTTAAACAAAGGCCTCAAAACAGTAATTATACGTTGGTATTGTATAATTCCAAAAGTGATTTTTTTGAACAAATCATACCACCCACTAATTATGAATCATTTCTAAATCTTCTTGAACAGTCTCATAATTCATCCCTTAATCACACTAAGCACAAATTTTCAGATCAATTACGATTTAAACCAGCAGATGAACAGTATATAAGTTATAGAAGGCAAGGAAGTGAATGGGATTTTATCAAAAAAGACCTTCAGGAAAATTCTATTTTCTCTTCAAAGAACACACTATCTAACTGGATTGGTAATACCTTTGTAAAGGTTTATATCGTGATTACCATTTTATTATTGTTGTTTATTGATATAGTTTTTACAACAAAGGCCATTAAAATATAGATGTTTTCTACACTGTTTTATATTTTCATGCTATTTTATGATGGTTTATATTCTGGATCTTCACAAGAATATAATGGTCATATAAGCCATTTGAATACGTTAATAGCTAATAAAAAATATAAAGAAGCCCTCGTTTCTGCTAAAATCATTCAGCACTCTTCCATTTTTGTCAATAATGAAATTGAAAAATTAATTGCTGTGTTAGAATTGAAAACACATCAAAAGGATGAAAAATCAATTCGCTTGGTTATAAATAATCATTCATTAGCTAATGACATTTTATACAGTCATGTGGAAGCGCAAAATGGTAATTCCCAAAAAGGGTTAGCTGATCTACAGAATTCTATCATTAAATATGGAAATATTGACACACTTGTAAGGGCCTATGAATTATATGCCATCCATTTTCCGCAAAACAAATTGAAAAAGCAGTCCTATTCTACTCAAGTGATCAGTCAAACGCAAAAAATAAATACGCAAGAAGCTTTATCTTTACTTGATTTAATGAGGAAAAAGCAGAAAAATCTTATCTATTAATTAGCCAAATCATGAACACAGCACCTTATGAATTCCCTAATCAAACGTCATTCTATAAAGGAAAAGTACGTGATGTTTATGGAATAGGAGACAAATTATTAATGATTACATCAGACCGCATATCCGCTTTTGATGTTGTATTACCTAAATTGATCCCCTATAAAGGTCAAGTATTGAATCAAATTGCTAGTTTTTTTCTTCAAAATACATCTGATATCGTACCTAATTGGTTGATAGCTACACCTGACCCTAATGCAGCATTTGGTTTGAAATGTAAGCCATTTGCTATAGAAATGGTCATTAGAGGTTATTTAGTAGGACATCTTTGGAGAGAATATAAGGCAGGAAAACGTCAAGTTTGTGGGGTAGACTTACCTGACGGGTTGGTGGAAAATCAGCAATTGCCTCAGCCAATTATTACTCCAACAACAAAGGCTAGTGAAGGACATGATGAGGATATATCTGTTGAAGCAATAATTGAACAAGGAATAGTGTCAAAAGAACATATGGATGAATTATGTTCCATTACCCACCGTTTATTTCAAAGAGGACAAGAAATGGCTTCTGAAAAGGGCTTAATTTTAGTAGATACTAAATATGAATTTGGCCTATACGAAAATAATGTAATGCTAATGGATGAAATCCATACTCCTGATTCATCTCGTTATTTTTACAAGGAACCTTATACAGAATTGTTAGAGAAGGGGTTACCTCAAAAGCAATTATCGAAGGAATTCGTAAGGGAATGGCTTATAGCAAATGGCTTTCAAGGCAAAGAGGGACAAAGTATTCCTCATATCACGGATGATTTTGTAGACCAAATTTCAGAGCGTTATATTTTGCTTTATGAAGAAATAACAGGTTTGAAGTTTAAGAAAGAACCACAAGAAGATTTAGTTAATCGTATTTATAATAACACAATCCAGTATTTGAAAAATGTCTAACGTAAATTCATTTCAACTCGAACAAAACGAAAGTTATGCCGTAATTGATTGGAAAGCTGAACAATTAGCGGCCACAAACGCGGAAGAATTAGAAAACGCTATACGGCTCTTGTTTAAAAAAGATTATGCCAATATTATTTTAAATCTCACAAAGACATCCGATTTAGATGGTTATGGCGTGTCTGCGATTCGTAAAGGGACTAAAATTTGCACAAACGAAGGTGGATTGTTTGTCGTAGTAACAAAAAATGAACCTATTGCAGAGAGATTAGATGCAGCAAAGATTGAGAATCTTACCTTATTAAATACCGTTCAAGAGGGAGTAGATGCTATCTACTTAAATGATCTCGAAAATGAGTTTCAAGACGAGGATGATACAGAAGGAGAGAGTGAATTTGGTGAATCCTACGGCGACGATTACGACTAAAATTGCATTATTTCGAGATTTTTTGTGCATCATTTCTGATATTTAGTATTCCGAAGAATATTTTGTTATTTAATCTAATTGCCAAATTTATTTTTAATTAAATTTGAAATTAGGTGTATTATCTATTACAAATAGAAAGATATTCCTATTCTGCTACTTACGATTAATTATTATTAATATTAGAATATTTATAGTTTCATATGAAAAATCCGAATGAGGTAGGTCTGTACAGAAAAGAATTTGAACACGATGCTTGTGGAATTGGCTTTGTAGCTAGTTTAAAAGGTATTAAATCGCATCGAATTGTTCTAGATTCTATAAAAATGCTGATTCGTATGGATCACCGTGGCGCATGTGGCTGTGATCCTAATTCGGGAGACGGCGCAGGTGTGCTAGTTCAGCTTCCTCATGAATTCTTTTTAGAAGAAACCAGCTCATTGGGATTCGCCTTACCTTCTTTAGGAAACTATGGAGTTGGAATGGTATTTTTTCCAAAAGATGATACCTTAATTAAGGAATGTAAAGAAGTAATTGAGCGTAAATCAAAGAAGTTAGGTTTGCGTGTTTTAGGCTATAGAATAGTTCCAGTAGATAATTCGGAAATATCTGGAGCAGAATCAGGGAATGCAGAACCATCAATTCAGCAATTGTTTATTGAAAGACCAGCAGATTGTTCTTCTGAAATTGATTTTGAGAGAAAACTTTATGTGTTTAGGCAATATGTTTCAAAGCTGTTAAATGAAACAATTACTGGATTAAATAATAAATTCTATTTTGCTTCTTTGTCTTGCCGTACCATCATTTACAAGGGTATGCTGACAACGATGCAGGTTCCTGGTTATTTTTTGGACTTGTTTCAAGAAAATTTCACTTCTGCTTTAGCCATTGTACACTCACGTTTCTCAACGAATACTTTTCCTGAGTGGAAGCTAGCTCAACCTTTTCGCTTCATTGCTCACAATGGTGAAATCAATACAGTGAAAGGTAATTCCTCTTGGATGCAAGCTCAATCTGCTTTGTTCTCCAGTAAGTACTTTACACAAGAGGAGTTAGATATGATTCTCCCTGTTTGCAGTCTTGGACAATCAGACTCGGCTATTTTGGATAATGCTATTGAATTATTATATCTGACAGGTCGTTCTTTGCCGCATGTTATGATGATGTTAATTCCTGAGGCGTGGGACGGTAATGAGAGTATGGAAAAATATAAAAAGGATTTTTATGAATACCATGCTGCAATGATGGAACCTTGGGATGGCCCTGCCAGTATCTCATTTACAGATGGAAAAATGATTGGTGCCACTTTAGATAGAAATGGTTTGCGACCATCACGATACTGGGTGACATCTGATGACCATGTAATTATGGCCTCTGAGGCAGGTGTGCTAGATTTAGATCCTGCCACAATTGTTTCAAAGGGTCGTTTACAGCCTGGTAAAATGTTCGTTGTGGACATGGAACAAGGACGTATTATACCAGATGAAGAATTAAAAGAGAAAATTTGCCAACAACAACCATATGGTGAGTGGCTATTAAAAAATAAGATTCGTGTTGAAGATTTACCGGAGGCTGGTTCTGAATATAGACAACCTAAAGCAATCGAATTAGTATCTAGACAGCAAATCTTTGGGTTTACGACTGAAGACATTCGCATTGTGATTGCGCAAATGGCTGAAACAGGTAAAGAGGCGTTAGGTTCAATGGGCATAGATACTCCATTAGCTGTATTATCTGATAAAGCGCAGCATTTATCCTCTTATTTCAAACAATTGTTTGCTCAAGTCACTAATCCACCTATTGATCCTATTAGGGAAAGGATGGTTATGTCTCTTTTATCTGATATTGGTGGTTTATCTAATTTATTAGAGGAAAGTCCTACCCATTGTCGTCAAATTGAGATTCAACAACCCGTATTGCGCAACAAAGAAGTAGAGAAGATTCGTTGGATTGATCATGAGAATTTTCAAACGAAATCGATACACATGACTTTTCGTGCCTCTGAAGAAGAAGGAGTTCTTAAAAAGGCGTTAGATCGCATTAATCAATATGCTGAAGACGCAGTAGATGATGGGTATTCTATTATCTTATTGACTGATCGTGGAATAGACAGTTCACATGCGCCCATTCCTTCTTTATTAGCTTTGGCTTCTGTGCATAATCATTTGATTCGTACCAAGAAAAGAGCAAAAGTGGGTATTATCATTGAAGCAGGAGACGTATGGGAGACGCATCATTTTGCTACTTTGATTGGTTATGGTGCAAGCGCGATTAATCCATACTTGGCATTTGAAACCATCAAAGCCATGAAAGAACAAGGCTTTGTTAATAAGGATCTGAGTTATGACAAGTTAGAATACAATTACATTAAAGCGGTGAATGGAGAATTATTAAAGATTTTCTCTAAAATGGGCATTTCGACTTTGCAATCCTATCAAGGTGCTCAGATTTTTGAAATCTTAGGTTTGGGTAAAGAGGTGGTGGATACTTATTTCAGTGGTTCTATTTCTCGAATTGGTGGAATCAGTTTAGATATTATTGCCAAAGAAGCACTGATTAAACATTCATCCGGTTATTTATTAAGAAAACAAGATTCCCCTAAATTAGAAGTTGGAGGTATTTACCAATGGAAGCAGAGAGGAGAGGAACACTTATTCAATCCGGCAACAATACACTTATTACAGCAGGCGACTAAGCAGAATGATTATTCTGTTTATAAAAAATATGCTCAGTTAATTGATGATCAAAGTAAAAAGTCAATTACACTTCGTGGCTTATTGAAATTTAAGTCAAGTAAGGCGATCTCAATTGATGAAGTAGAACCTATAGAAAATATATTAGCACGTTTTGCGACTGGTGCCATGTCATTTGGTTCCATTTCGTATGAGGCTCATACCACTTTAGCCATTGCAATGAATCGTATTGGTGGTAAATCAAATACAGGCGAGGGGGGCGAAGATCCTATTCGGTTTGAAAAGATGGCTAATGGAGATTCAATGAATTCGGCTATTAAACAAGTTGCTTCAGGACGTTTTGGTGTTACTGCTAATTATTTAACGAATGCTACTGAGCTTCAAATTAAAATGGCTCAAGGTGCAAAACCGGGTGAAGGAGGTCAACTTCCTGGTCATAAAGTAGATGATTGGATTGGTAAAACTCGTCACAGTACTCCTGGTGTAGGTTTAATATCACCACCACCTCACCATGATATTTATTCAATTGAAGATTTGGCTCAATTAATTTTTGATTTAAAGAATGCGAATAGAGCGGCTAGAATATCTGTTAAATTAGTTTCTGAAGCGGGAGTAGGAACCATTGCTGCTGGTGTGGCAAAAGCCCACGCTGATCATATTTTAATTGCCGGATATGATGGTGGTACAGGAGCATCACCCTTATCATCCATACGACACGCAGGTTTACCTTGGGAACTTGGTTTAGCTGAAACTCACCAAACCTTAGTGAAGAACAAACTTCGTGGGCGTGTGACTATTCAAGCAGATGGTCAAATAAAAACAGGGAAGGACATTGCAGTAGCTGCTTTGTTAGGAGCTGAGGAATTCGGTGTTGCGACAGCTGCGCTAGTTACTGCAGGTTGTATCATGATGCGTAAATGTCACTTAAATACATGTCCGGTAGGTGTAGCCACACAAAATCCTGAATTAAGAGCTTTATATACTGGTCAAGCAGATCATGTGGTAAATTTATTCCATTTTTTAGCTCAGGAATTAAGGGAGATAATGGCAGAACTAGGTTTCCGCAAATTAGAAGAAATGGTGGGTCGAGTGGATCTTTTGGAAATGAAAGATTTATCGGGACATTGGAAGTTTAAAAATTTAGATTTAAGTCCAATTCTATTACCAACTGTATTAGCAGAAGGAGTGGCTGTATTTAAGTCAGAAGAACAAGATCACGGATTAGATGATCAACTCGATTGGGAGTTATTAAAAATAGCTAAACCAGCCATTGAAAAAGGAGAAAAAGTTAGTTCTGAGCTTAGTATTATCAATGTTAACCGTTCGGTAGGCACTATCTTATCGAATGAAATAACAAAGAAATACGGTGAAAAAGGCTTGCCAGCTGATACGATCAAGATTAAATTCACAGGCACAGCAGGTCAATCTTTTGGAGCATTTGCCGTGAAGGGAATCCATTTTGAAATTGAAGGAGATTCAAATGATTATATTGGAAAAGGCTTATGTGGAGCCACTCTCGTAGCCTATCCATCTCCTCAGGCAACATTTAAAGCATCAGAAAACTCTATAGTTGGTAATGTTTCGTTCTATGGAGCTACTTCAGGCGAGGCTTATTTAGCAGGTATGGCTGGTGAACGTTTTTGCGTTAGAAATTCTGGTGCGAAAGTAGTTGTTGAAGGAATTGGTGATCATGGTTGTGAGTACATGACAGGCGGCTTAGTTGTTATTTTAGGTAACACAGGTAGAAACTTTGGCGCAGGTATGTCTGGTGGTGTAGCTTATGTGTTAGATGAACAAAATACATTTGAAGCAAAAGTGAATAGAGAGATGGTGGAAATCACTGAGTTAACCCCAGAAGACAAAAACATCATTTTAATGTATTTGGAAAAACACGTTTCACTAACCAATTCGGTAAAAGGAAAATTAGTTTTTGATAATTTCAATGCCTTATCGAGTCAATTTAAGAAAGTTTTACCAGTGGACTATAAGAATGCATTAAGTACAAGAAAGTTGAGTATTTCGGATGTATTAGCAGATAAAGACAGAGTGTATCAAGATATTAAAGTAGATTTAAAATAAGATAGAATGGGTAAGCCTACAGGATTTTTGGAAATTGACCGCAAATTAGCTCCTAAAAGAGCTGTATCTGAGCGAGTGAATGATTACAAAGAAATTGAATTACTAAATTCTACAGAAGACACAGAAGCGCAAGCAAGTCGCTGTATGGATTGTGGCACACCATTTTGTCATAATGGTTGTCCACTAGGAAACATCATCCCTGAATTCAACGATGCTGTTTATGAGCAAAATTGGAAGTATGCGTATGATATTTTAAGTACAACGAACAATTTCCCTGAATTTACGGGGCGAATTTGCCCAGCGCCCTGTGAATCATCTTGTGTTTTAGGAATTAATAAGCCTGCTGTAGCCATCGAATTAATTGAAAAATCAATCATTGAGAAAGCGTATTCCGAGGGTTGGGTTATTCCCTATGTGCCTAAGGTTCGTACAGACAAGAAAATAGCAATCATCGGCTCTGGGCCTGCAGGTCTAGCTGCAGCAGCTCAATTGAACAAGGCTGGACACCTGGTTACTGTTTATGAGCGTGCCGATCAAATAGGTGGTTTGTTGCGTTATGGTATTCCTGATTTTAAATTAGATAAGTCTGTTGTTACACGTCGAGTGGAGATAATGAAAAAAGAAGGAATAATTTTTATTACGAATTCGAATGTGGGTATGAAAGATAAATTAGCCAATTTAACCAACAACTTTGATGCGGTTTTAGTAGCAACAGGAAGCACAACACCCCGAGTTATTTCAGTAAAAGGCAACGATGCTTTGGGTATTTATCCTGCTATGGAATTCTTATCACAACAAAATAAGCGCAATGCATCGATCAATATTGAATTGAATCACAAAGGTGAAAAATACGGTAATACAAATATTCACGCTGGGGGAAAACATGTGGTCATAATCGGTGGGGGTGATACAGGTTCAGATTGTGTAGGTACTTCGAATCGTCATAGAGCTGCTTCAATTACCCAGATTGAAGTAATGCCCAAGCCCCCTGTAGATAGGGCTTCGAATACTCCTTGGCCTAATTGGCCAAATATGTTAAGAACTTCTACCTCTCATGATGAAGGAGTGGAGCGACTTTGGTCTATTTCTTTGCAAGAATTTATAAAGAATGATAAAGGGGAGCTAGAAGGTTTGCTTATTGGGGACATCATTTACAATATGAAGGATGGGAAAATGGAGCAAGAAGTAATCAATACGAGAAAAATTCCATGTGATCTGGCTCTTGTAGCTGCAGGGTTTGTGCATACCGATCATGATAGTTTGTTTGATCAATTGCTTTCTGTCGGAGTTAAGTCAGATGAACGAGGTAATTTAGTTGCGAATTCATCATATCAATCTGATAATGAGAAAGTTTTCATTGCAGGGGATGCTAGACGTGGTCAATCACTAGTGGTTTGGGCCATTTCTGAGGGACGCGAAGCTGCAAGAAATATTGATTTATTTCTGATGGGTAAAACAAGTTTAGAGGGCAAATCTGTGTCTAGTTTTGATTTATTGGCCAAATAATTTTTAGCCATATATTTCATTTACTAAATATATTTACTACATTTGTGCTCTCTTAAATGCTAGGAGAGATGCCTGAGAGGCCGAAAGGACATGTTTGCTAAACATGCGTACTGGTAACGGTACCGAGGGTTCGAATCCCTCTCTCTCCGCAGTCAATTTTCGGGGTGTAGCGTAGCCCGGTATCGCGCTTGGTTTGGGACCAAGAGGTCGTAGGTTCGAATCCTGCCACCCCGACAAAAGTCAATTTATGAGGAAGTGTTTTGCACCAATTATAAATTGACTTTTATGTTGATTAAGGTTCCGTAGCTCAGTTGGATAGAGCAACTGCCTTCTAAGCAGTAGGTCTTTGGTTCGAATCCAAACGGAATCACACATTTTACTTGTTACATTAAAAGGATTTATTCAAATCCTTTTTTTATTTCCTTTAATCTTCTAAAATTAGTAAATTGAGCTAATAAGCACATTTTTACGAATGAATATACCAGAATTAAGAACTAAGATAGATCACATAGACGATTCCATTCTTTCCTTGTTAGTAAAAAGAATGGAATTTGTTGAGGAGATTGGTAAACTAAAACGGGAATCAAACGCTGTTATTTATCATCCCGATCGGGAGAAAGAGATCATCGATCGTCTTGCTAGTCAATATATAGGTAAACTTAAAAAGGAAGCTATTGAGGCTATATTTCTTGAAATCTTTGGAGTTTCGCGTAATTTAGAATTACCTGAAATCATTTGTTACTTAGGCCCAGAGGGTAGCTTTACACATCAAGCTGCTGAAAATCGATTTGGAGCTGTCGCTGATTATATTTCTTTACCATCCATTAAATCCGTTTTTGAGTCTGTTGAAACAGGTCGTGCAAAATACGGTGTTGTACCTATTGAGAACAATCAAGAGGGAATGGTAAAAGAGACGATGGATCTTTTAAATGAAAAAAAGTTATATGTCATTTCTGAAATAATTATTCCAGTAAACTTTTGTTTAGCATCTAAGCATAATGGCGTACAAGGAATTAAAAGAATCTATTCAAAGGATATTGCTTTTCAACAGTGCAAAGGATTTTTAAACGATTATTTCTCGGGACAAGAGGAAGATTTTTTTATTCAAGTAGATTCAACTTCTCGTGCCGCTAAATTAGCCGTTGAAGAGGAGGATGGAGCCGCCTTATGTTCACATATTGCTGCCAAGATATATTCCTTACCAATTTTGTTTGATAACATTCAAGATAATGATTCGAATCAAACTCGCTTTTTCATTATTTCCAAAGTGGAAAATTTAAAGAAAACAGATAAAGATAAAACCAGCTTAGCAGTAAAATTAAAGAACGATGATAAACCAGGGGCACTCTTATCCCTTTTGCAAGACTTTGAATCGAGAGGAATCAACTTATTGAAAATAGAATCTAGGCCTCAAAAAGACACCAATGAGTTTAAATTTTGGTTCTTTATAGATATTGAAGGCAACAAATTAGATCAAAAGATAGAAGAATTGTTGACTAAGAGAGGTGACGAATTAGTTTTCTTGGGAAGTTATATGAACTTGTGCTAGATATAGTTTAGCCCAGGCTAAATCGGCAGAGATTTGATTCTTTAACTCATCAAAGGAATCAAATCTTTTTTCTGATCGAATCTTCTCCATAAATTTGATTTCAATTACTTGACCATAAATATCTTCATCAAATCCCAATATATGCGTTTCGATGTGAATACCTTCATCTTTATTTAATGTAGGTCGGTAACCCATATTTGTCAAACCAAAATAGGTTCCAGCCTTAATATGTACTTCGCATAAATAAACGCCTAGTTGAGGAATAAACTTGTTATCTGAATGAAGAGACATATTTGCCGTAGGAAATCCAATTTTACGTCCATTTTGATTCCCATGAACGACTTTACCTGAAACAGTAAATTTTTGACCTAGCATGGCATTTGCTTTAGCCACTTCTCCTTCTGAGAGGTATTTTTTTATCTGTGATGAACTTACAATGACATCTTCTACCTTAGCTACGTCAATTGAAATTGCCTCTAATTGTGTTGCAAACTCATTTTTAATATATGAAATAGATCCTTCTCTATTTTTCCCAAAATGATTGTCATAACCTAAAACGACTTTATTCGCTTTAACTCGGTTAATAAGTAAATCTTGAATAAAAACTCTGGCAGGTAATTCGACAATATAAGAATCAAATGGAAGTATTATGGCATAATCAATACCTAAAGCCTCTAATGCCGCTATTTTTTCCTGATTTGGCATTAATAATTCATTACGTTTTCCTGTAAAATGATCAGCTGGGTGATTAGAAAAAGTGATGATACAGGTTTTAAGGCCGTTGCTTTTAGCTATATCTAAACATCCTTGAATAACCTTCAGATGACCTAGATGTAATCCATCAAACATACCTATTGTGACAGCAGTAGCGTATTCAATCTGTACGGAATCTAAACTATAAAAGCACTTCATGTAAATCGCTATTAAATGTGGCCACTTCTTGTGCCTTATCTAAACCCCAATCCCCAATTTTTGTTCGAACTAATTCACTCATAAAAGCACCTGATTGACATTTAATTCCAAAATCACGTACAATACTTCGTATATAAGTGCCTTTACTACATTCAATTTCAAAGCTTATCTCCGGAAAATGAGTTGCATCAATTTCCATCGAATACACTTCTACTTCTCTAACTTTAATTTCTAAGTCATCTGCGCTCACTCCCTTTCGAGCATGGGTAAATAAACGTTGACCATTTAATTTAATTGCCGAGTAAATAGGAGGGACCTGCTGTATCGTTCCTAAAAAAGTTTTACGAACGTCTTCTAATAAGGTTGAATCAATATGTTCAATTGGATATTCTCCATCAAAATTTGTTTCTAAATCAATCGAAGGAGTTGTTTTACCTAAAACTAGTTTGCCGGTATAAGTCTTCGGGAGCGATTGAAAATAATCAATCTTTTTTGTGTATTTACCCACACACATAATAAGTATTCCCGTAGCTAGAGGGTCTAAAGTACCAGCATGACCAATTTTTTTAAATCGTCCTAGATTACGAATCTTCTTTACTACATCAAAAGAAGACCATTCTTTAGGCTTATTAATCACATAAAACTTATCCTGAACGTCCGTTAATTCTTCCACAAGTATATACTTAGTAAGATCCCGATAATAATGCGATAGTATCCAAACAAAACGAATCCATGTTTCTTAACAAACCCAACCATCCATTTAATGGTTAACATGGCAACAAAGAAACTTATCACTGTCCCAATACTCAAAAATTGAATATGCTCCTTCGTAAACAAGACATCCAAATCATTTCGGTAGTCTACTAATTTTTTTGCGCATGCACCTAAAATAGTCGGAATTCCTAATAAAAAAGAATATTCGACAGCCGCAGAATGACTAAGCCCTAAAACACGACCTCCCACAATAGTCGCCCCAGAACGAGAAACACCAGGGATCATTGCTATACACTGAAACAAACCTATTTTAAAGGCTTTGAAATACGAAATTGATTGAATTTCAATCGGATCATCCTTAGTCGGCAACCACCTATCAATCCGAATCAATATAATACCTCCTACAACCCAAGATCCAGCAATAAACCAGTATCCTTGAAATAAGGCTTCCAATAAATCATCAAATAAAACACCCAAAATAACAGCTGGGATAAATGAGACTATAATGGTATAGTAAATAGATAAACCTGAGGCAAATAGCCTTTTAAAGTAAAGAAAAGGGACAGCGGCAATTGCTCCTAATTGTACAAAGACAGTAAAAAAATTAAGAAACTTGGAATTTTCAATCCCAAGTAAATTTTCAGAAACAATTAAATGAGCCGTAGACGATACAGGTAAAAACTCAGTTAAACCCTCTACTAAACCTAATATAATTGTCTTGAGAAACTCAGTCATTAACGCTTCCACTTAAAAAGTGAGAACACAGGAATAATGATTCCAGTTAAAACAAGAATGGGACCTAGGGTTAGCCCTAAAAAGCCAAAACCAAATTCTTCCTTATCTAAAGTCATCACAAAAAAACCAATTAACATAATTCCAATACCTAGTAAAAGAATTTTAATGTCTTTAGCACCTAATGGCATATTCGATTGGCTCATATTAAAATAGGTTTGTATGTTGAATTTTTAAATATTTTGAAATCGAAAAGAAAGAAGCAATTAAACTAAATAGTGTACAAAAACCGACACAAACTAAGACTAACTGCACTTGATTATTAACCTCAAAAAACAAAGATGAAATCTCTGGAATAGACGTAGAGAAATAATAGAATGCACAATCAGCTAATAAAAACCCAATCAGCCCTCCAATGAAACCTACAAGTAAAGAATTAAGTATATACGGCTTTTGAATAAATCCATTTGTGCTTCCTAACAACTGCATTGTCTTAATTAAAACACGGTTTCCATGAATGTGCAAACGAATATTATTGGCTAATTGAATATACACGAATAGAACTAATAGGATAATCAAAACTGCTCCAACATAACCCACCGCTTTAATTTTTCCTAATAAAGTACCTATAAATGTATTAGGGTAAGTCACCTCATATACTTCAGGTCTTGTTTGAATCTCAGCAATGATCTTTTTAAAGGAAGCTTCATTTTTGTACTCTTCCTTAATGCCTAAAATCAAGCAATTTTTAAACGGATTTTCTTCTCCTAAAAGTTCTTTATAATCTTCTTGGGAGGATTTTAAAAATTCAGAAGCTATTTGTGCTTTTGATTTGAATTCTAAATCTGGCTTTAAATCTTTTATCCCTACATAAGGACGAGACTTAAAATAAGTGATTGATGAGGCAAAGTCAGAAGTTTCAAGTGAATCACTTAAATAAACATAGACCTTCATTTGAGATTTAATCTCATCACCCCATGACTTAACGCTAACAAATAATTGAAAGAATAAAGCAAGTATAAAGGCCAAACTCGCCATGGAAATAACCAATGTCAACTGAGTTGATTGTGGACGACTTTTAGAATATTTCATACCTATAATTTATCAATTTCATCTCTAATTTTGGCTGCTTCCTCGTAATTCTCTTCTATTAATGCTTTATTTAATAAATCTTCTAGCTCTGACTTAGACCGCTTAACTGGTACCTTCTCTTGAAGTAACATATCATCCTCGAGTTCATCCAAGAACTCTTCCTCTGGGATACAAATGTCAGTTAATAGCTTATTTGAAATCAATATAGGAATAGCTAAACGAATAGCTAAGGCTATAGAATCAGATGGTCTAGCGTCTATGGTGATTATTTCTCCATCTTTATTGATCTCTAGATTAGCATAAAATATACCATCCTTAAAGTCTGTTATTATGACTCTCTGAAGAGCAATATTTGAATGAGAAAGAAGATTAACGCATAAATCATGAGTTAAAGGCCTGCTCGTCTGTATATTTTCTAAATAAACAGATATGGATTGGGCCTCTTGGCTTCCAATGACTATGGGAAATCGCATAGCTTGTGAATTATCAGATTCTAATAATAGAATATAAGAACTAGCTCCTACAGAACTAGGATTCACAGATAAAATACGCAAAGGAACAAACTCTTTCAAAGGCCTATAGTAAAATACAAATGTACCAATTAGACCGCTAATTTTAATGAGATTGCAGCTTTTTTGTTAATCTTGGTAAGATATCATTAACATCTCCTACTATTCCATAGTCTGCATGTTTGAAAAAAGGTGCTTCAGGGTCATTATTAATTACAACGACTATGCGCGACCCGTTGACACCAGCTAAATGCTGTATGGCTCCAGAAATGCCACAAGCTATATATAGATTAGGAGAAATCTTTACACCGGTTTGGCCTACGTGTTCATGGTGTGGACGCCAGTTTAAATCAGATACTGGCTTAGAGCAGGCTGTAGCGGCACCTAATGCTTTAGCTAAATCTTCTACTATAGTCCAATTACTTGGATCCTTAAAACCGCGACCGGCTCCTACGACGAGAGTAGCTTCTGGAAGAGGAATGGAGCCCGTAATAGGCTTCAATGTTTTGATGGATGCCTTACTTGTAGTTGACTGAGATAATGAGGTGGATGATCCTACATTTTGTTCTGAATATTCTACTGCAGTACTAAAATCGAAATTTCGATTTAAACTGAAGAAAGTAGCTGATTGAGTAGTTAAAGAAAGCGATGCTTTCCCAGAAAAAATTGATTTACTGATACTAAAAGTTCCATTTGAATATTGGAGTTGCTGTATACCAGATACCATTTCTTTCTTAGAACTCGCGGCTAATAAAGAGAGTAAATTGTCAATTTGTATCGATTTTATGCCAAAAACATGAAAACCATCCAATACTGACAATAAAGGTTGAACGGTAGAAGAATCTGCCCAAAGACCCTCAGCTAAATGAATTACATCCACTGACCTTGAAGAGGCAATACTGGTAAACTTAACATCACCTATCGCCAAAACTAGAATTGATTCCGGCTTAAAAGAAGATAAAAAAGAAATAAGTTGTTTAGAAGTATCTGATAGTTGACCTTCCTTTGTTTGTGCAATAATGGCTACCTTATTCATCTTATAATACGTTTGTCTCGGTTCTTAATAAATCAATTAACTGCTCAGCATTTTCAGCTGGTATCATTGTATTCTTGCGCGCTGTTTCGGCAATGTCTGCTTTGACAAGTTGAATGTGGTTATCTGAATTTAAAGGTAAAACCACTATTTCTTTTGTACGCGCTGTCATTATACCTCGCATTGATGGTATTTTCCATTCTGCAATTGGCTCTTGGCAACCTAACACAGCTGGTAGGGGACAATAAACCTCCATTTTGCCGCCATCCATTTCCACCTCTAAATTCAGACCATCACCGGCGATATCTAAATGCATTACTGGATTGAAATGCGTATATCCTAAGCCACCAGCTACTAATCCATGAATGATTCCAGAATTATAATCAATGGATTCTTTTCCCATCAATATTAAATCCATCGGATTTTGCTCTACATAAGCAACAATGGCCGAAGCTATTTGAGCAGAACTTGTAGGATTGCCATCGATACGAACAGCAGAATCAGCACCCAAGGCTAAACATTTACGTATAAGCGCCTCTGAATCAGCGCCACCTACGTGCAAAACAATAACTTCAGCTCCAGAGCTTTCTTTTATTTCGATAGCTCTAGAAAGCGCGTAATCATCATAAGGACCAACAATAAAAGTTAAACCCTGACTACTAATTTGGGAGGTTAACGGATCTATTGCTATTTTTGAGGTAGTGTCAGGGACACAGGAGATACAGACTAGTATTTTCATGGCAGATTAAAATTGTTATGCAAGCATACTAATTTGTTTTTAATTTAGCAAAATGGATCGCAAAGAATTTATAAAAAAAGAGATTAACTCAGATCCAACGGATCCATTTAATTACTATTTATTGGCTATTGAATGTCGAAAAGAGGGGGCGATTGAAGAAGCTTTTGGCTTGTATACTAGGCTTTTAGCTGATTTTCCAGATTACATCGCTACCTATTATACCTATGCAAACGCCCTTTTGGCTGAAGAACAGGAAACAAAGGCGGAAGAAATAATAAAACAGGGAATTGTAATGGCAGAAAAAAAAGGAGATGCTAAAGCCTTGAAAGAACTGAAGCAACTCCTTGAATTGAATTTTTAATTAGCCTAATAAAACTTCTTCTAAGTCTTTTTCGACAACTAAATTATCTATAATAAATTTTTGGCGCTCAGGTGTATTTTTACCCATATAATAGGTGAGCAATTGAGGAATCGTAAAATCTTTTTCAAGTATCACTGGTTCTAGCTTGATATCCTCACCAATAAAGTTTCCAAATTCCTCAGGTGAAATCTCACCCAAACCCTTAAATCGCGTAATTTCAGGCTTAGGCCCAAGTGCTTCTATGGCATTACGACGCTCCTCATCTGAATAACAATAACGCGTCTCTTTTTTATTTCTAACTCTAAATAGGGGAGTCTCTAATATATATAAATGACCATTACGCACTAAATCAGGAAAGAATTGCAAGAAGAAAGTTAAAATAAGTAATCTAATGTGCATTCCATCCACGTCGGCATCTGTGGCAATCACAATTTTATTATAACGCAGATTATCCAATGAATCCTCAATATCTAACGCATGCTGCAAAAGATTAAATTCTTCATTTTCGTATACGATTTTCTTAGTTAGGCCAAAACTATTCAAAGGCTTACCTCTTAAACTAAAAACCGCTTGTAATTGTACATCCCTAGATTTAGTAATACTTCCAGACGCTGAATCGCCCTCCGTAATAAATAGAGTAGTATCATGACGTGTTTCAGACTTCTCATCTGATAAATGAACACGACAATCCCGTAATTTCTTATTATGAAGGTTCGCTTTTTTTGCACGCTCATTTGCTAACTTCTTAATCCCCGCAATATCCTTACGCTCACGTTCTGATTGTAGAATACGTTTTAATAAAGCATCAGCTGAAGCTGGATTTTGGTGTAAATAATTATCTAATTCCGTTTTTACAAAATCACCTATAAAGGTACGAATGGAGGTAGAATTAGAATCAGGTGAAATCGTGGTACTACCTAATTTAGTCTTTGTTTGGGACTCAAAAACTGGTTCTTGCACGCGAATCGCAATCGCTCCTACGATAGAGGCGCGCACATCGGAGGGATCAAAATCCTTCTTAAAGAATTCACGAACGGTTCGAACAATCGCTTCTCTGAAAGCTGCTAAGTGCGTTCCTCCTTGTGTAGTATTTTGACCATTTACAAAAGAATAGTATTCCTCTCCGTATTGGTTATTGTGAGTAATCGCTAATTCAATATCAGTTCCCTTTAAATGAACAATAGGGTAACGATTTTCATCAGCGTTTGTCTTTTTAGAAAGCAAGTCAAAAAGACCATTTTGGGAAAAATACTTTTCCCCATTGAAATTAATCGTTAATCCTGCATTTAAATAGGCATAATTCCAAAATAAAGAATCTAAATACTGAG
>JACCDV010162832.1_pt1 | contig 36945 bp, 37 predicted proteins | sample 7446131 | NCBI WGS metagenome assembly JACCDV01 (sample SAMN15323448, study PRJNA562643) | freshwater metagenome | isolation source: river surface water | place: USA:Blue River Watershed | collected 2017-08-17
GTTGTCGTCAAAGCCCACTTCGTAGTCGATGCGGAAGTCGTGGCGCTTGCCCGTGATGGTCATGTCGTCGTCACGGTTCACGCGCAGCTTGACCGGCTTTTGCAGCTTGAACGCCGCCAGCGCAGCGCTTTGGCTGAAGATGCTCGCGTTGCCCTCTTTGCCACCAAAGCCACCACCCATGCGACGGCAAATCACTTCCACGTCGTTGGTGTGCAGGTTCAGAGCGTGCGCGGCTTCGCGCTGGTTGCCGTCGGGGTGCTGGGTCGACACATAGAGCGTGAGCTGACCATCCTCTTTGGGCACCGCATAGGTGATCTGACCTTCGAGATAAAACTGCTCTTGCTGACCGGTACGCGTCGTGCCTTTGATTGTGTGCGGTGCACTGGCAATCGCGGCGGCTGCATCGCCACGTGTGATGCCCTTGGGCGGCATGATGAAGCTGCCCGCCTCCATGGCCTCTTCCACCGTCAAGATGGGCTTGAGTTCTTTCACCAACACCTTGGCTTTTTTGGCAGCTTCGCGGGCATACATCATCTCGCGCGCCACCACCACCGCCACGGCTTGTCCCACGAACTCGACCTTGCCTGCGGCTAGGAACGGGTCATCATGGATGATGGGGCCGCAGTTGTTTTCGCCGGGAATGTCTTTGGCGGTGTAAACCGCCACCACACCATGCTCTTTGAGAATGGCTTCGCGGTCAATGCCGTCACCAATCAACTCCCCATGCGCCACAGGCGACAAAATGAGTGCGGCATACAAGGTGCCCGCATGCTCGGGAATGTCGTCAATGTAGGTCGCCGCGCCGGTCACGTGCAGGTGGGCCGATTCGTGGACCACGTCGGTGCCCTGCTGAATATGAGAAGCAGGCAAGAGATTTTTCAGGTTGGTAGGAGCGTTCATTTATGCCACCTCCGTCGTGTGTTCTTCGATGAATTCAAGCACCAAGTTGCGAGCCACCAAAGCGCGGTACGCCCATGTGGCACGCAAGCCGTCGCGTGCGGTGAAGCTAGATGCAATCGCGTCATCCAAATCGGCCGCGTGCACGTCAGCAGGCGCTTTGCCTTCCAGCACCGCCTCGAGTTTGGGCGCACGCGCGGGGAAGGGACTCAGGCCGTTGTAGGCCAGCTTCACGCCGCTCAACTGACCGCCTGTGAGTGTGTAACTGATGGCCGCACAGGTGGCCGAAATGTCTTGCTCAAAACGCTTGCTCACCTTGTGAGCGCGGAACACTTGACCCGCCACAGGCTTGGGCAACTCAACCGCTTCAATGAACTCACCGGCTTCGAGCACGTTTTGCTTCATGCCGGTGTAGAAGTTGTCGAGCAACACATTGCGGGTCTTCTCGCCACGGCGCAGCACCAAGTTGGCACCCAGCGCCAGCAAACAAGGCATAGAGTCACCAATGGGCGAACCGTTGGCGATGTTGCCCGCCAAGGTGGCGGTAGAGCGAATGGGCGTGGAGCCAAAACGGCGCAGCACTTCGGCAAAGTCTGGGTAAGCCTTGGCGACCAACTCTTCCACGTTGGCCAACGACACTGCCGCGCCGATGCGCCAAGCCTTGTCGGTCTCGCTCACTTGGCGCAGTTCTTTGACATTGCCCAAGTACATGATGTGGTCTGGGCGGCTGAACTGCTTGTTCACCTGCAAACCAATTTCGGTGCTGCCCGCCAGCAAAGTGGTGGTGGGGTGTTTGACTAGGTAGTCGGCCACCTCAGCCAAGGTAGAAGGTGACACAAACTCATTGCCTTTGCGTGTGCGCACCACGGGCTGCACGATGATCTCGCCGTCCAAGCTCATGGTGGGCGTGCTGGCTCGTTTGATTTCTTTGAGCAGTGGCACGTCCGCGCTGTCATCCACCTTCAAGGCTGATTTCTTCTCGCAAGCTTTGGCGGCTGCGTTGATGATCGGTGCGTAGCCGGTGCAGCGGCACAAGTTACCGCTCAAGGCATCGGTGATTTCCTGGCGGTTGGGGGCAGTGTTGGTTTGCACCAAATTCACCAAGCTCATCACAATGCCGGGGGTGCAAAAACCGCACTGCGAGCCATGGCACTTGACCATCTCGTCTTGCACGGGGTGCAAGGTACCGTCAGCTTTTTTCAGGCTCTCAACGGTTTTGACCGATTTGCCATCGAGCGAAGGCAGCAGTTGAATACAGGCATTGGTCGGCACATAGTCCACGCCCGTGCCCGCAGCATTGAGTTCACCCACCATGATGACGCAGGCCCCGCAATCGCCCTCGGCGCAACCTTCTTTGGTGCCGGTGCGGTGCATCTGCTCGCGCAGATAGTCCAAAACAGTGGTGGTGCGGCGCTCACCTTGGGCTTCGACGATGTGGCCGTCGAGCACAAAGCGCACGGTGTTGGTGACTTGGGTCATGGTGCGGTCTGAAATCTGGGGGAAAGGCCCAGATTTTAGTGACTTGCACCCCAAATCTGCAGCAGGCATGCCGCTTCGTATACAAATATTTACATGTCTTGGACGCGACCTTCAGCATCCACACGGTAGCAACGCACGTCCAAATTGAATACCTCTGGTTTCACAATCGACGTGCCCATCAGCATGCGGGCGCATTCTTGGATACCTTCGGGTATCGAGGGATGCGGGAAGATCAGCTCGGCCAAGTGCTCGATGCCAATGTCCATCGAAATCATCAAAGCCACCGCCATGATGGTGCTCGACGCATGGGGGCCCATCACGCGCATGCCCAAGATCTTCATTTCGTCGTCATCGGACACCAAGATTTTGAAAAAACCATCGAGCTTGTGCATGGCCAAGGCCCGGTTGACGTAGCGGTAGTGCATCGAGGCCAAGCGGTACGGAATCTTCTTTTTGCGTGCTTGGTTTTCGTTCAAACCCACCGCAGCCACTTCGGGGTTCAAGAACATGATGGTGGAGATGTTTTCGTACACCAGCTCTTTGGGCTTGCCATACATGCGCTCCACCGCATGGCGACCTTCCAACTCGCCCACGTTGACCAACGAAATGTCGGCTGTGAAGTCACCCACCGCGTAAATATTGGGCACGTTTGAGCGGGTGTGCTCGTCATCAATGCAACCGCGCTCATTGAGCACCACACCTGCGGCTTCAAGGCCCAGGTTTTCGTGGTTGGACACACGACCCACAGAAATCAAGGCTTTCTCAACCGTATGCGTTTCTTTGCGTCCATCTTTGAAGCTGAGCACGTACTCCACCTTGCCATCGACGATGCTCATTTTCTCGAGCGATGCACCGTGATGAATGACCGCGCCGTTGTCTTCCAAATTGGCGGCCACGGCGTGCGAAATGTCTTCGTCTTCAAAGGGCAGGATGCGCTCTTCTTTATCAATCAAGAAGACCTTGGTTTTGCCAAAGTTCGAGAAGATGGTGGCGAATTCACAACCAATCACACCCGCACCCAAGATCACGATGCTCTTGGGGAAATCGGGCAAGGCCGACACGCCATCGCTCGTCATGATGATTTTTTCGTCAATCGGGATGTGCGGCAAATAGCGCGGGCGGCTGCCAATCGCCATGACGGTGTTCTCAGCCCAAATGGTTTGCTTGGCACCCTCGGCATCGGTGATGTCGATCTCGTTTTTAGACGCGAACTTGGCGTGCCCGTTGAAGAAACTCAACTGCCCAGTTTTTTGGAAGTAGGCGATCTGCTTTTTGAGCTGCACATGCTTTTCGGCCACCGCGCGGTGCGCTTGGTGCATGACACTGGAGAAATGCACTTCCGAGTCATACACGGTGTAGCCCAAGTTGGTGTTGTGCGTTTGTTGGTAGCTCTCTGACAGCTCCCACAAAGTTTTGGAAGACAGCGCACCATCAAAAATACCTGCGCCACCCACCTTGTTGCGCTCGACCAGCGCCACGCGCTTGCCAAAGTCAATGGCGCGCATGGCCGCTGCAAAACCGGATGGACCGGCACCAATCACGCAGACATCAAACTTTTCCAAGGCAAATCTCCAATCATGTTGAATTTGTTAGTTTCATCATTATTGGCGATATTGACTTTTGATTAATTAAGTGCAACTTACCATTGGCCACACGGTGGCGTGGACGGCGTGTTCACCACTTGTAGCGTAACGTGGGTGATGTCGAAACGATGGTGCAGCAGGTCGGTGGCCTGTTTCAAAAACGCGTCATCGGCGTGCCCCACCGGCATGACCAAGTGGGCCGTCATGGCGATGTGCGATGTGTCCATGGCCCAGATGTGCAAATCGTGGACACGGCTGATGCCTGGCAGCGCAGCCAAGCAATCGTGAACCGCCTGTGGGTCCACGCTGTCGGGCACGCCGTCAAACAGCAAGTGCAGCGACTGCCTGAACAAGCCCCAAGTGCCCACCAAAATCACACTCGCGATCAACACGCTGACCACGGGGTCGAGCCACGTCCACCCCATCCACAAAGTGAGCGCGCCAGCCACCACCACACCCGCCGACACGAGGGCGTCGGCTGCCATGTGCAAAAACGCACCCCGAATGTTCAGGTCGTGCTCACGCCCGCGCATGAACAGCAGCGCAGTCGCGGTGTTGACCACGATGCCCACACCCGCCACCGCCATGATGGTCAAGCCGTCGTTGCCCACGAGCGGGTCAGGCGATATCAGCCGCCCCACAGCCTCCCAGACCAGCGCCCCCATGGCCATAAGTAGCAGCAACGCGTTGGCAAAAGCCGCCAAGATGCTGCCTTTTTTCCAGCCGTAGGTGTGGCGCGGATTCGGTGGCAGCTTGCCCGCCACCGCGCCGGCCCAGGCCAGCACCAGACCAGCCACATCGCTGAGGTTGTGGCCTGCATCGGCCAGCAGGGCCAGCGAGTTGATGCGCCAGCCGAAGAAGGCCTCCACAGCCACAAAAGCCAAGTTCAGGCCAATGCCGATGGCAAAGGCTTGGTTGAAATTGGCTGGGGCGTGGGCGTGTTCGTGGCTCATGCGTGGGTGCTTTCTATGGCGCGGCGCAGCACGACGAGGCCAAAGCCACCACTGCTTCGTAGCGCTCGCCGACCACAGGAAAGCCCTTGCGCATCCATTTGAGCAAGCCGTCTTGCATATTGCTCACACGTGCGAACCCGTGGTGCTGCAAAAAGTAGGTGGCCTTGAGGCTGCGTGCGCCCGTCTCGCAGACCATCACCACATCGCGGTTCTGCGGCACTTCGGCCCAGCGCGCTTCAAATTCAGACATGGGAATGTTGACGATATCGGGCACATCAAAGGCGGTGCGTGCCACCTCGGCGGGCTCGCGCACATCAACCAACAGCGCGCCCTCGCCCACCATACGGCGCGTGGTGGTAGGGCAAACCTGTTTGGCTTCTGCCAAGGGCGTGTGGTGTGTCATGGTGTTGTCTTTCCGGCTGCCAGCCATTGTTCGATTTTTTCGCGGCTGGGCACACCACCGGCGTGCACCACCTTGCCGTTGACCACCACGCCGGGCGTGCTCATGACGCCGTAGCCCATGATGTCGCGCAGCTCTTCCACCTTGGTGAGCGTCACGGCCACACCTTTGGCTTGCGCCACTTGGTCGATGAGGGCGATGGTGTTTTTGCAATTGGCACAACCCGTGCCGAGTACTTTGATGTCCATGGTTTACTCCTGTTCCATTTCAAGATAGGTGCGGTTGGCCAGCTGGGGCAGCCAGACCCCCACGTGTTTGAGGTGCTGGTAGGGCGCAGCGTCAAAGCTTTTGACGGCAGCGCTGATGTCGGTGCCCGCCTCTACCGCTTTGCCCATGTGAGCGCGCAAGGACACCAGCAACTGGCCCGTGTCTTTTTGCGCTTGGGCCAAGTTGGTGACTTGGCCGTGGCCGGGCACCACGATGGTTGGGTTGAGCGCTTCCAGCGCTTGAAACGAAGCCACCCAAGTCTTGGTTTTGCTGACAGGCAGCAGCCCCAGAATGCGGTCCACGTACACCACGTCACCCGTGAACACAACACCGCTGCTGGGCAACCACACCATGCTGTCGCCTGGCGTGTGGCCACCTTGTCGGTGCACCACTTGCAGCTTGGTGCCGCCTAGGGTGAGTGTGGTGTCGGCATCTTTGAGCCATCGGCTGGGCAACACCACCTCTGTGCCTGCCATCTTTTCTTTCAGCACGGACGCATTGGTGCGCAGGTGCTCGGGGCCGCGCGCCAACATGTCGGCCTGTGCATTGGCATGGGCCATGATCTCGGCACCCTGCGCCTTGAAGTAGCCATTGCCCATCCAGCGGTGGTCTTGGCCGCCCGTGTTGATCACCCATTTGATGGGTTGCGGTGTGACCTTTTTCACCGCCTCGGCAATTTGGCGTGCTCCTTGAAAACTGGCACCCGAATCGATCAATACCGCACCGGCGGGTGTGACCACCAGGCCGATGTTGGCGTTGAGCGCTTCGTTGTCGTAGGTGCGGCCTTCGGTGTCGCCCACGTAGGCGTACACGTTGGGCGCCACGGGCTGAAACTTCACCTCAACGGCTTGGGCCCAAGCTGCCGTAGACAGGGCGAGTGCGGCGGCAGCCGCTTTGAAAAATGGTGAATGCCTATTGCGCATGCATGCGCCGACACGACGGGTGACAGTCATAAGAAATTTCCTTCGATGAAATAAAAAAAGAAACAGAACACATGCGGCGCTCAAAGCACTGCGTTGAACACAAAGCCGACCAACAAAATGCCGGTCGCCACCACGGCCACAAAAGTGGCAATCAGGCGCAGCTTGAGCACCTTGCGCAGAATGATCATTTCAGGCAGCGACAGTGCAATCACGCTCATCATGAAAGCCAACACCGTGCCTAGCGCCGCGCCCTTGGCCAGCAGCGCTTGCACGATGGGAATGACACCCGCTGCGTTGGTGTACATCGGCACCCCCATGAGCACAGCCAGCGGCACCGACCACCACGCATCTTTGCCCATGAAACTGGCCATGAAGTCTTGTGGCACATAGCCGTGGATGGCCGCGCCAATGGCAATGCCAGCCAGGATATAGGGCCAGACCTTGCCCACAATTTTTTTGACCGACGCAAAGCCGGCGTCGATGCGGTCACCCAGAGTGATGTCGGCTACCTCGAAGCTTGCAGACATTTTGGGCATGTCGCGCACCCAGTCTTCCAAGTGGGCCTCCATCTTCAAGCGGCCAATGATCCAACCGGCCACGATGGCGACAGACAGCCCAAGCCCCAAGTAAAGGGCGGCGATCTTCCAGCCAAACATGCCCAACAGCAGCGCCAGCGCCACCTCGTTGACCATGGGCGCAGAGATCAAGAACGAAAAAGTCACACCTAATGGCACGCCCGCCTGCACAAACCCAATGAACAGCGGCACGGCCGAGCACGAGCAAAATGGCGTGACGATGCCCAGCGAAGCGGCCATCACATTAGCCACGCCCTCGGTCCGACCGGCCAGCAAGGCCCGTGTGCGCTCGGGCGTGAAGTAGCTGTTGACCATGCCCATGACAAACACCACACCCGTCAGCAGCATCAGCACCTTGGGGGTGTCGTAAAAGAAAAACTGCAGTGCCCCACCCAGGTGGCTGTCTCGATCGACGGGCAAAGCCGCCACCAAGGCTTCCGACATGGGAATGAGGGTTTGATACAGCAGGTACCAAGCCACAGCGGCGAGTGTTAAAAACACCCAAGGCTGTCGATGGGTCAAGCGTTGCGAGGGGAGCATGGATAGGTTCATGCCTCAGAAGACGCAGCAGGCCGCCAAAAGACGCAGCTGGGCAGCCACTATGTTTGAAAAACTTCAGTTTTTGGGCACACGCGGCACAAAGTCATCGACCCGGCCAGTGGCGTCAAGCGAGACTTGACACGCGGCCACCATGTGCTCGCGCATGCGCGCCCGCGCCCGCTGCACGCGCGACTTGGCCGCCGACAGGCTGATGCCCTTGCGCTGTGCGTAATCGGCTTGAGACATCTGGTTCAAGTCACACAGCTCAATTGCCTCTCGGTCTTGTGCATCCAGCTCTTGCAACACACGGGGCAAGCAGGCTTGTGCCAATCCGTCCAAGGGCTCGGCGTCTGGCTGGGGCGCACAAACGTTGTTCTCTTCCTCAGACAAGGGCAAGGTCGGGTGCGCACGGCGCAGATGGTCAAGCCAAGTGTTGCGCGTCACCTCAAACAGCCAAGCCCGTGGCTGCGCCAGTCGCGCCACCGCATCGCCTTGGCGCAAACACTTGACCCACACATCTTGCAACAGGTCTTCGGCCTCAGCACGACTCGCGCAGCGCGAGGCCAACCAGCGGCCCAGCTCGCGCTCGTGCAGGGCCCACAAGGTGTGGACATCAAAGGCAACAGCTGGCGGTGAATTGGCGGTGGGCATGGGCGTTGATTATGCAAACAAACCCCAACATTCCGCGCTTTTACAATGGCGGCATGTACAAACCCTTGCTTTGCCCTACGTCCTTAGCAGTTCACTACCCTGGGCTGGGCGTGCCACGCAGGCATTTTCATTCGGTCACACCCCCCTGACTGGCATGGGGCGCTCGGCCCCACACAGCACACATGCCCTTCGCACGGCGCACTTCTTTCAAGAGCCGTGCGATTTTTCCCATTGATTTGTCGCAGTCTTGGCTGAGGCTTGATACCTATGCAACTTTATTCACTTCGACAAACTTGGTTTTTCAACACCCGCAACGACATCTTGGCTGGCCTGGTGGTGGCCTTGGCCCTCATCCCCGAAGCAATTGCGTTTTCCATCATCGCGGGCGTGGACCCCAAGGTGGGGCTCTACGCCTCGTTTTCCATCGCCACCCTCATCGCGTTCGCGGGCGGTCGCCCCGGCATGATCTCGGCGGCCACCGGCGCCATGGCGCTGGTGATTGCATCGCTCGTCAAAGACCACGGCTTGCAATACCTCTTGGCCGCCACCGTGCTCACGGGCGTGTTGCAGGTCATCGCGGGCTGGTTGCACTTGGGACAGTTGATGCGTTTTGTCTCGCGCTCGGTGGTCACCGGTTTTGTGAACGCGCTGGCGATATTGATCTTCATGGCGCAGCTGCCCGAACTCAACCCCGCCACGGTCGGCGTGACGTGGCATGTGTATGCCATGACCGCCGTGGGCTTGGTCATCATCTACGGCCTGCCCTACCTCACCAAGGCCGTGCCTTCGCCGCTGGTGACCATCGTGGTCTTGACCGCGTTCTCCATCGCCATGGGGCTGGACATTCGCACCGTGGGTGACATGGGCGAGTTGCCCAGCAGCTTGCCGGTGTTCTTGCTGCCCGACGTGCCGCTGAACTGGGACACGCTGATGATCATCCTGCCCTACTCGGCCACGCTGATGGTGGTGGGTTTGTTGGAGTCGCTCATGACCGCCACCATCGTCGACGACATGACCGACACCAAGAGCGACAAAAGCCGCGAGTGTGTGGGTCAAGGCGTGGCCAACATCGCCACCGGCTTTATTGGCGGCATGGCCGGTTGCGCCATGATCGGCCAGTCGGTGATCAACGTGAAGTCCGGCGGGCGCGGGCGTTTGTCCACGCTGGTGGCCGGTGTGGTGCTGCTGATCTTGGTGGTGTTTTTGGGCGAGTGGGTGAGCCAGATCCCGATGGCCGCATTGGTGGCGGTGATGATCATGGTGTCGATCGGCACCTTCAACTGGGCCTCTTTCAAAAACCTGCGCGAGCACCCCAAAAGCTCCAGCGTGGTCATGCTCTCCACCGTGGCGGTCACCGTGTTCACCCACGACTTGGCGCAAGGCGTGTTGACCGGTGTGTTGCTGTCGGGCTTTTTCTTTGCGCACAAGATCGGCCGGATTTTGTTGGTGCACCACGACCACACGCCCGACACCCACACCTACCGCGTGGTGGGCCAGGTGTTTTTTGCCAGCGCCGAGCGTTTTGTCGATGCGTTTGACTTTGACGAAGTCGTGCCGCGTGTGGTGATCGACTTGAGCCGCGCCCACTTTTGGGACATCACCGCCGTGAGCGCGCTGGACAAGGTGGTCTTCAAATTCCGCCGCGAAGGCGCACAGGTCGAGGTGCTGGGCCTTAACGACGCCAGCGCCACGCTGGTCGACCAATTTGCGGTGCACGACAAGGACGGCAAAGACCTAATTCTTGGGCATTGAGCCCAAAGCATCACGACCCGCGATACGTCGAGTAACTCCACGGGCTCACCAACAAAGGCACGTGGTAGTGCTGGTCGGTGTGGGCCACGCCAAAGTCAAGGCTGACAAGGTTCAAAAAATTCGGCTCTGGCAGAGCTACACCCTTGGCCGCAAAGTAGCCTTTCACGTCAAACACCAAGCGGTAAGTGCCTTTTTTCAAACTGTCGTTGTCGTACAGCGGGCCGTCTGGGTTGCGGCCGTCATGGTTCAAGGTGAACGATTTGACCAAGGTGGCTTGGCCGTCCTCGGTGGTGGTGAACAGCGACACTTTCATGCCCGCTGCGGGGCCGCCGTGCATGGTGTCTAAAACGTGTGTGCTCAATCCCATGAAATGCTCCGAAAATGGTTAGCGACCGACTTGGTCGACTGAAAGTGTATACAATTTTTCCATTTGGGTCTATCATGGCCCCAAGTGAACTTGCCGGAGAACCGAGATGGACAGCTCAACCGCCACCCGCAGCATTGTGGATGCCCTCACCAAAGCCATTGTGGAGCACCGCCTGCACCCCGGCACCAAACTGGCCGAGCAAAAACTGGCCGATCACTTTGGCGTCTCGCGCACCCTCATTCGCCAAGCGCTGTTTCAATTGGTGCAAAAGCGCCTCATTCGCATGGAGCCGGCACGCGGTGCGTTTGTGGCCACGCCATCCTCAGACGAAGCCCGCCAGGTGTTTGCGGTGCGACGCATGATTGAAATTGAAATGACGCGCAGCTTTGTGCGCCACGTCACGCCCGCACAAATCAAGGCGCTCAAAGAACACGTGGCTGAGGAAAAAGCTGCCGTGTTGCGCGGCGATGTGGCAGGCCGCACCGACTTGTTGGGCGATTTTCACGTGCGCATGGCCGAGCTAATGGGCAACGATGTGTTGGCGCAAATGCTGAGCGAGCTGATTTCGCGCTGCGCCCTCATCACCCTGATGTACCAAAGCAGCAATGCGGCCGAACACTCGGCCGAAGAACACGCGGACATTTTGAAAGCCATCATCGCCAAAGACGAAGCCTTGGCCGTCAAGCTGATGGACGACCATTTGCGCAACGTGGAAGAAGGCTTGGCACTTGACCGCAAAGTGCCCAGCAACGACATTGCCATGGCTTTGTCTTAAGTCACTCGGAGTTCACAGTATGTCTCACCCCAAAGCCGTTTACGACAGCACCGCCACCTGCCCTCGTGACCTCGTGGGCTACGGCCGCCGTGCGCCTCACGCCCAATGGCCCAACCAAGCACGCATTGCCGTGCAGTTTGTGCTGAACTACGAAGAAGGCGGCGAAAACGCCACGGTGCACGGCGATGCTGGCAGCGAAATGTTCTTGAGCGAAATGTTCAATCCGCCCAGCTTTGCTGACCGCCACTTGAGCATGGAAGGCATTTATGAATACGGCTCACGCGTGGGCGTGTGGCGCATCTTGCGTGAGTTTGAAAAACGCGGCCTACCCCTCACCGTCTTTGGTGTGAGCATGGCGCTGGAGCGCCACCCCGAAGTGACCGCGGCGTTTCGCGAGCTGGGCCACGAAATTGCCTGTCACGGCTACCGATGGATCAACTACCAAACCATCGACGAAGCCACCGAACGCGCCCACATGCAGCAAGGCATCGAGATCATCGAGCGCCTGACGCACACCACACATGGCAACAGCATTCACGGCGCAGGCTGGTACACCGGCCGCGACAGCCCCAACACACGCCGCTTGGTGGCCGACCACGGCGGCTTTGAATACGACAGCGACTACTACGGCGAAGACCTGCCCTTTTGGATGAAGGTCAAAAAAACCAATGGCGACGTGGTGCCACAGCTCGTGGTGCCCTACACGCTCGATTGCAACGACATGCGCTTTTCCTTGCCCCAAGGTTTCAGCCAAGCCGACGACTTCTTTGTGTATTTGCGCGATACGTTTGACGCCCTCTATGCCGAAGGCGACCCCAAAGGTGACAACGCCCCCAAGATGATGAGCATCGGCATGCACTGCCGCTTGCTGGGCAAGCCTGGGCGCATCGTGGCGCTGCAAAAGTTTTTAGACCATATCGCCCAACACGACCATGTGTGGGTGGCCCGTCGCATTGACATTGCACGCCACTGGAAGCAAGTACACCCCTACAGCGGTAACTAAACAGCAGGACACCAACATGAGCACCATCACGCTGAACCAAATCAACACCCTGCCCCACGCAGAGGCGGCGGCTTTGCTGACCGGTTTGTACGAGCACTCCGACTGGATTGCTGCACAAGCCTTGGACATGCGCCCTTTCACCTCAGCCGCTGCGCTGAAACACACCATGGTGAAAGTACTCAATGCTGCAGGCCGCGAACCGCAACTGGCCTTGGTGCGTGCCCACCCTGAGTTGGCAGGCAAAGCGATGGTGAGCAAAAGCCTCACCGCCGAATCGACCCACGAGCAAACCAAAGCGGGACTCACCAACTGCACGCCAGAGGAGTTTGCGCACATCCAGCAGCTCAATGCGAGTTACAACGCCAAGTTTGGTTTCCCCTTCATCTTGGCCGTGCGCGGGCCACGCGGCTCTGGCTTGAACAAGCAACAGATCATTCAAACGTTTGAGCGCCGCTTGCACAACCACCCCGACTACGAGCTGGCCGAGTGCTTGCGCAACATCCACCGCATTGTGGAGATTCGCCTCAACGACAAACTGGGCTACGAACCCGCACTCGGCCACGAGGTGTGGGACTGGCACGAATGGTTGGCTCAGTTCAGCGATGCAGGCAGCATGAACCCCAATGCACCGCACACCGCACGCGAAGAACTCACCGTGACGTACCTGACCGACGCACACCTCAAATGCGCGCACACGATTGAGCTGGGCATGAAAGCTTGTGGCTTTGATGAAGTGCGCACTGACGCTGTGGGCAATGTGGTGGGTATCTACAAAGCAGCCTCACACGACGCCAAAACTTTGATGACCGGCTCGCACTACGACACCGTGCGCAACGGCGGCAAATACGACGGCCGCTTAGGCATCTTCGTGCCCATGGCCTGCGTGCGTGAGCTGGCCCGTGCAGGCCAACGTTTACCTTTCAATTTAGAAGTGGTGGCCTTTGCCGAAGAAGAAGGCCAGCGCTACAAAGCCACCTTCTTAGGCTCTGGCGCATTGGTCGGCGACTTCAAAAATGAGTGGCTCGACCAAAGAGATGCGGATGGCGTCACCATGCGCCAAGCCATGAAACAAGCTGGGTTGAAGATTGAAGACATTCCTAAGCTTGCCCGCAACGCGGCTGAGTATTTGGGTTTCGTGGAAGTCCACATCGAGCAAGGCCCAGTGCTCAATGAACTCGACATTCCACTGGGCATCGTCACCTCCATCAACGGCAGTGTGCGTTTGATGGGCGAAGTCATCGGTATGGCCAGCCACGCCGGCACCACGCCGATGGACCGCCGCCGCGATGCGGCCACCGCCGTGTCTGAGTTGGCTTTGTATGTGGAGAAACACACCGCACACCTCAATGCGCAGGCTGCACGCCAACAAACTAGCCATGCAGGCGGCAAAGGCACGCCAGCATCCGCATGTGTCGGCACGGTGGGCATGCTGACCGTGCCCAATGGCTCGGTCAACGTGGTGCCTGGCCGCTGCCAATTCAGCCTCGACTTACGTGCCACCACCAACGCCATGCGCGACCAATTGCTGCACGACGTGGTGGCCGAGTTGCACGCCATTTGCAAACGCCGTGGTGTGCATCACACGCTGGAAGAAACCATGCGCGCCAGCGCTGCCCCCAGCGATGCCAAGCTGCAAGCGCTGTGGGAACACGCCGTGACATCCCTCGGAGTTCCGCTGTTTCATTTGCCCAGCGGCGCAGGCCACGACGCCATGAAACTGCACGAAATCATGCCGCAGGCCATGTTGTTTGTACGCGGTCAAAACGCGGGCATCAGCCATAACCCGCTCGAGAGCACCACCAGCGACGATATGCAACTGGCCGTCGATGCCTTCATGCACCTGCTGCACAACTTGCAAGCCTGATTCCCAAGCCCCACACACAACAACAACCACGAGACAACCATGAGCCACACCGACCACTACGCCCAACTCGACGCTTGGATTGACGCCCACTTTGACGAACAAGTGAAGTTCTTACAGGCCTTGGTGCAAGTGCCCACCGACACCCCCCCCGGCAACAACGCACCCCACGCCGAACGCACCGCCGAGCTGCTGCAGGGCTTTGGCTACGCCGCTGAAAAACATGCCGTGCCTACAGACGAGGTAAAAGCCTACGGCTTAGAAAGCATCACCAACCTCATCGTGCGCCGCAAGTTTGCCGATGGCGGTAAAACCATTGCCCTCAATGCGCACGGCGATGTGGTGCCCCCCGGCGACGGCTGGACCCACAAGCCCTATGGCGCAGAGATTGAAAACGGTGCCATGTATGGCCGCGCCACCGCAGTGAGCAAGAGCGACTTCTCCACCTTCACCTTTGCCACACGCGCTTTGGAGTCATTGGGCTTAGCTTTGAAAGGCGGCGTCGAACTGCACTTCACCTACGACGAAGAATTTGGCGGCGAAAAAGGCCCCGGTTGGCTACTCGCACAAGGCCTCACCAAACCCGACCTCATGATTGCAGCTGGCTTCAGCTACCAAGTGGTCACCGCCCACAACGGCTGCTTGCAAATGGAAGTCACCGTGCAGGGAGAAATGGCGCATGCCGCCATTCCCGATTCAGGCACCGATGCATTGCAAGGTGCAGTGCACATCTTGAATGCCTTGCATGCACTCAATGAGGACTACAAAAAAACCACCTCCAAGATTGAAGGCATCACCCACCCTTACTTGAACGTGGGCCAAATCAGCGGCGGCACCAACACCAATGTGGTGCCGGGTAAGGTGGTGTTCAAACTTGATCGCCGCATGATTCCTGAAGAGAACCCTGCCGAGGTCGAAGCGTCAATTCGCAATACCATCGAAGACGCTGCGGCTTCATTCAACCCACCGCGCGGTGGCAAACAACTCAAGGTCGACATCAAACGCATGCTGCTGGCCAAAGCCATGGTGCCGCTGGCGGGTAACCAGCCCTTGGTGGACGCCATTCAAAAACACGGCGAGCAACTGTTTGGTGAGCCTATCCCCGCTGTGGGAACCCCGCTCTACACCGATGTGCGCTTGTATGTGGCGCAAGGCATTCCGGGTGTCATCTATGGCGCGGGGCCACGCACCGTACTTGAGAGTCACGCCAAACGCAACGATGAGCGCGTGATGCTGGAAGATGTGCGTCGCGCAACCAAAGTTGTGGCGCGCACCCTGCTAGATTTATTAAGCTAGTCCTGACGAAAATATGAACACGGCCCAGATGGGCCGTGTTTTTTTGAGCGTCACATTTGCACGCCATTTCATTTGAATGCAAAGATGAATTCAAAAAATTGGTGTAAACCCATGATTTACACTTTATGATCATCAGCTTCAAACACAAAGGTCTAGAAACCCTCTTCCACACAGGCAGTGCTGCAGGCATACAAACCATTCATCGCAAGCGATTGCGAGAAGTATTGACTGTTTTGAATGTGGCACGAGGCCCCGAAGATTTACAAAGTCCTTCTTGGCGATTGACTTTTCGCTTCGTTGACACTGACGTTGAACTTCTGGACTACTTGGCTATCACGAATAGCAACCCTAAACATGCACAACCCCGCAGCACCCGGTGAGCTTTTGACGGGCTGGCTTGAAGACTTGCAAATGAGCGTGACTTCGTTTGCAGCTCACATTGGCACTAGCCGTGTCATGCTGTCTCGGGTGGTAAATGGCCGGTCTGCCATCAGTGCAGACATGGACTTGCGCCTATCCGAAGCCTTAGGCACGACACCCGGTCATTGGTTAGCTTTGCAACAACAACGCGACCTATGGGCAGCTCAGCTGCTTGCCAAAAAGCGTAAGCGGATCAAGCGCATCCCCCCGAACAAATCCACCTGATCGCCGGATAGGGTTTCTCCGTAAGCACCCACAAGGAAATTTTGTATACAGTTTTGTATGCGAAAAATCCAAAAGGAGAAACGATGACCCAATCCACCCATCCCGTCGACGAACACTTGCCCACCGGCAAGCTCGCCGCTCTCGGCTTGCAACACGTGCTCGTCATGTATGCAGGCGCCGTGGCCGTACCACTCATCGTGGGCCGCGCTTTGAAGCTCAGCCCCGAGCAAGTGGCCATGCTCATTTCTGCCGACTTGTTTGTGTGCGGCTTGGTCACGCTCATTCAATCTTGGGGCGCTACCCAATGGTTTGGCATTCGCTTGCCCGTGATGATGGGCGTGACCTTTGCTGCCGTCGCCCCCATGGTGGCCATGGCCAACGCCAACCCTGGCGACGCAGGGGCTCAACTCATCTTTGGCTCGATCATGGGCGCGGGTGCGATTTCCATCCTCATTGCCCCGGTGGTCAGCCGCATGTTGCGCTTCTTCCCGCCGGTCGTCACAGGCACCATCATTGCCGTCATCGGTATCAGCTTGATGCGCATTGGTATCAACTGGATTTTTGGCAACCCCTTCGGCCCCACAGCCCCGTCCATCGTCAATCCAGAACATGCCAAGTGGCTGGCTGACGCTGCCGCAGCGGCCTCTGCCCCTGGTTCCACATTGCCCGCAGTGCCCAAAGATTTGGCGCTGATGGCGAAAGTACCCAACCCCAAATACGCCGACCTCACCGGCGTGGGCATTGCCGCTTTGGTATTGGTGTCTATTTTGATGATCGCCAAATTTGCCAAAGGCTTCATCGCCAACATCTCAGTGCTCTTGGGCATCGTCATTGGTGGCATCGTAGCCACAAGCATGGGTTTGATGAACTTTGACAAAGTGGGCAAAGCCGCTTGGTTTGGCATCGTCACACCGTTCCAATTTGGCATGCCTGTGTTTGACCCCGTCCTCATCCTCACCATGACTTTGGTGATGATCGTGGTCATGATCGAATCCACCGGCATGTTCTTGGCCTTGGGCGAAATGACCGACCGTCATGTCGACCGCCCCGCACTGACCCGTGGCTTGCGCACCGATGGTTTGGGCACGCTGATTGGCGGCATCTTCAACACCTTCCCCTACACCAGCTTCTCGCAAAACGTAGGCTTGGTTGCCGTCACTGGCGTGAAGAGCCGTTTTGTGTGCGTGGCAGGCGGCATCATCCTCATTGTCTTGGGCGTGATTCCCAAGATGGCGGCTTTGGTCGAGTCCTTGCCCACCGTGGTCTTGGGCGGTGCTGGCTTGGTGATGTTTGGCATGGTGGCTGCCACTGGCATTCGCATCTTGGGCGGCGTGGACTTCAAGAACAACCGCTTCAACAGCCTCATCGTGGCCATCTCCATTGGCATCGGCATGATCCCGCTGATCGCACCTAACTTCAAACAATGGATGCCACACGGTTTGCACCCCCTGATTGAGTCGGGCATTTTGTTGGCCTCGATTTCTGCGGTGGCGCTGAACCTCTTCTTCAATGGTGCCTCTGCTGATGACTCAGCTGCGGTAGAAGCGGCCAAGCAAGCCGACAGCCACTAAATAATTCTTCTTCACGCAGAGCCCGCCCCTTTGGAGTGCGGGCTTTTTTGTTTGCATCGGCAATGATCCAATGCAAGTATGAATTGATATATTCCTTAAATTCGCGTTTATTTATCAATTTACTTCTCCCATGAGCAAATCACACTCCCACCGCGCACCTTGGCGCGAAAAGCTAGACAACTTCGTCATGGCACCCAAGGTGCAGTATTTCCTCATCCTCTTGATCTTGGCCAACGCTGCGCTCATGGGCTTGGAGACCAGCAGCTATGTTCAAGCGCACTTCAGCCATGAATTGGTCATGCTAGACGAGGGCATTTTGTTGGTCTTCATCATCGAAATCGTCTGCTTGCTACTGGCCCGTGGTCTGGCGTTTTTCAAAGACCCCTGGAGCGTGTTTGACTTCCTCGTCATCAGCATCGCCGTGGTGCCCGCCACCGAGTCCTTCTCGGTGTTGCGCGCCTTGCGCGTGTTGCGCGTGTTGCGCTTGTTCACCAAAGTCAAGAGCTTGCAAAAAGTGGTCAAAGGCCTGCTCAGTGCTGTACCCGGCTTGGGCTCGGTGGGCATGGTGATGTTGTTGATTTTTTATGTCTCTGCCGTGCTGGCTACCAATTTGTTCAGCAAAGACTTCCCCGAGACCTTCGGCAATATGGGTCTGACGCTTTACACCCTGTTTCAGATCATGACGGGTGACGGCTGGTCCGACAGCGTGGCCCGTCCTGTGATGGAAGTGTTCCCCTACGCGTGGATCTTCTTCATCATCTTCATTTTGATTTCCACCTTCGTCATCTTGAACTTGTTCATTGCCGTCATCGTGGATGCCAGCAACGACGAAGCCGAAGCCGCCGCCAGAGCCGAACGTCGCATTTTGCGCACGCACCTCGAAGACATGCGCACTGAACTGGCCGATTTCAGAAAACGCTTTGACGAAATCGAAGCTCAGAAAAGCCGCAACCTCTAAGCAAACCCATCACGACAAGCAGGCCACAGCCCACATGGTTGTACAGGAGGTGTCACGTAAGCAGTAATACCAACGGTTGGCGCCATACCGCGCCGTTAAACTCCTCGCACATTAAGCGCTGCCCGCACGTGGCAGCCCATAACTGATACATCTTGGAGCAACCAACACATGGAACTACTGCAAAGCACTGACTTTTGGCTGGGCTTGCTGCTGATCATTTGGATCAACATCATCTTGTCTGGCGACAACGCGGTTGTGATCGCCTTGGCCGCGCGCAGCCTACCACCCGAGCAACAAAAGAAAGCCATCTTGTTTGGCTCAGGCGCTGCCGTGGTGCTGCGTATTGGTTTGACCGTGGTCGCCGCCATGTTGATGAACCTCGAGTACCTGCAACTCGTGGGTGGCGCCTTGCTCTTGTGGATTGGCGCACAACTGCTCGAAGGTGAAGACGACGACGAAGGCGAAAGCAGCGAGCACAGCAGCATGTTTGCGGCCATTCGCACCATCTTGATCGCTGACTTGGTCATGAGCTTGGACAACGTCATTGCCGTGGCCGCAGCAGCCAAGGGCGACCAAGTGCTGTTGATCATCGGCTTGGCCATCAGCATTCCCATGGTGATTTTTGGCAGCACTTTGATGATCAAACTCATGGAGCGCTTCCCCATCATCATCACCCTGGGTGCTGCCTTGATTGGCTGGGTGGGTGGCGAAACCATGGCCAGCGATGCCGTGCTGCGCGACTTCAGCGCCGCCAACTCTTGGTTCCACATGACCGCAGCCGCCTGCGGCGCTGTGGCGGTGTTGGTTTGGGGCAAGTTCAGCCAAGCCCGCAAGCACAAAACCGTGGAAGCTGAATAAGCCTGCTGTTCTCGCCTTGCTGATAAGCCACCTTCGGGTGGCTTTTTTCATGGCGGGTCGAACGACGACCCACTGCACCATCGAGGTGCCAAACGCCACATTGGTGCAAACCCGTTTTGTATACAAACCAAAGTCGATCACAATTTACGCTCAATACGCCGCAAACAGGCACCCACGGCTGGGCACCAATATTGCAAGGTTGTATACATCACCCCTTTTTCAATTCGTTTTTCAGAGGCTCACATGATCAAACGCACCTTCCTCAAAACCACCCTCGGCTTGGCATTGGCCGCCAGCTTCACAGCCGCTTCAGCTCAAACCACACCTTTGAAATTCCAACTCGACTGGCGCTTTGAAGGCCCCTCCGCCCTCTTCTTGGTGCCTGCAGCCAAAGGCTATTTCAAAGACGCCAAGTTGGATGTGACCGTCGATGCGGGCAACGGCTCGGGTGGCGCGGTCAACCGCGTGGCTTCTGGCGCTTATGACGTGGGCTTTGCCGACTTGGCCGCCTTGATGGAATTCCACGCCAACAACCCAGACGCACCTAACAAGCCTGTGGCCGTGATGATGGTCTACAACAACACGCCTGCGTCTGTGATGGCCTTGAAAAAATCAGGCATCAAGACCCCTGCCGACTTGGCTGGCAAAAAACTCGGCGCACCCGTGTTTGATGCAGGCCGTCGCGCCTTCCCCATCTTCGCCAAAGCCAACAGCGTGGGCACGGTCAACTGGGTATCCATGGACCCACCTCTGCGCGAAACCATGTTGGTCCGTGGCGACGTGGATGCCATCACCGGCTTCACCTTCACCTCCTTGCTCAACATCGAAGCACGCGGCGTGAAAGCCGATGATGTGGTGGTGATGCAATACCCAGACTTTGGCGTGAAGTTGTATGGCAATGCCATCATCGCCAGTCCTAAGCTGATCAAAGAAAACCCAGCCGCACTCAAAGCCTTCTTGGCTGCTTTTGCCAAAGGCGCGAAAGACGTGATTGCTGATCCCGCCAAAGCCATTGAAGCGGTCAAGGCCCGCGACGGCATCATCAACAGCGAACTCGAAACACGCCGCTTGAAACTGGCCATCGACACCGTGATCAACAGCCCCGATGCACGCGCCGAAGGTTTTGGTCAAATCAAAGGCCCACGCTTGACGCTGATGGCCTCACAAGTGTCTGATGCGTTCAACACCAAAACACGTGTGAAAGCCGAAGAAATTTGGAACGGTTCTTTCTTGCCCAGCGCCAAAGAACTCGACGTCTTGCCCAAAGGTAAGAAGTAATCTAGGCCCTGTTGCATGACCGCTTCTCCCGAACACTTCGTCGACTTTCAAAACGTCTGGCTGGCCTACAACGATGAGTTGTTGGCGCAAAACCACTTCGCAGTCGAAGACATCAACCTGCAAGTCACACAAGGCGAGTTCATTGCCATCGTGGGGCCATCGGGTTGTGGCAAGTCCACCTTCATGAAACTCACCACGGGTTTGAAAAAGCCCAGCCGTGGCACGATTCATGTCGATGGTCAGCCCGTCAACGGCCCGCTCAAAATCAGTGGCATGGCGTTTCAGTCGCCCTCACTCCTGCCTTGGCGCACCACACTCGACAACGTGTTGTTGCCTTTGGAAATCGTGGAGCCTTACCGCTCCAACTTCAAAGCCAAGAAAGCCGAGTACGAGGCACGCGCCATCGCGCTGCTGCAAAGCGTCGGCTTGACCGGCTATGAGCGCAAGTATCCGTGGGAGCTGTCGGGCGGCATGCAACAACGCGCCAGCATTTGCCGTGCGCTGATTCATGAGCCCAAGATGTTGTTGCTCGACGAGCCGTTTGGCGCACTCGACGCCTTCACCCGCGAAGAGCTGTGGTGCACGCTGCGCGACTTGCAAGCGGCGCAAAAGTTCAACGTCATCTTGGTCACCCACGATTTGCGCGAGTCCGTGTTCTTGGCAGACACCGTGTATGTCATGAGCAAGAGCCCAGGCCGCTTTGTGGTGAAGCGCCACATCGACTTGCCTCGCCCGCGTGATTTGGAAGTGACCTACACGCCCGAGTTCACCGACATCGTGCACGAGCTGCGCGGCCACATTGGGGCCATGCGAAAAGACGGCGTCAACTTGGGGCAATGAACATGAATCAAAAACAACTTGAAAAATGGGCGCCTTGGGGTTTGCTGGTCCTCACCTTGGTGGTGTGGCAAGTGCTGTGCACGGCGCTCAATGTGTCTGAATTTGTGTTCCCGTCGCCGCTGCGCATTTGGGAACAAATGGTCGAATACCGCGACGTCATTGCCGGCCACGCCTGGCGCACCTTCTGGGTGACCATGGTTGGGTTTGGCATTGCCATCGTGGTGGGCGTATTGCTCGGCTTTGTCATTGGCAGCTCGCGCTTGGCCTATGCCGCCGTGTACCCACTGATGACGGGCTTCAACGCCTTGCCCAAAGCGGCCTTTGTGCCCATCTTGGTGGTGTGGTTTGGCATTGGCGTGGGCCCTGCTATCTTGACGGCGTTCTTGATCAGCTTCTTTCCCATCATGGTCAACATTGCCACCGGCTTGGCCACGCTGGAGCCTGAACTCGAAGACGTGTTGCGCGTCTTGGGGGCCAAGCGCTGGGACGTACTGGTCAAAGTAGGCCTGCCCCGCTCGCTGCCTTATTTCTACGGCTCGCTCAAAGTCGCCATCACCTTGGCGTTTGTGGGCACCACCGTGTCTGAAATGACCGCCGCCAACGAGGGCATTGGCTATTTGCTCATTTCTGCGGGCTCGGCCATGCAAATGGGTTTGGCCTTTGCAGGTTTGGTGGTGGTGGGCGCGATGGCCATGATCATGTATGAGCTCTTCAGCATGATCGAAAAGCACACCACAGGCTGGGCGCACCGCGGGTCACAAAACCACTGAGTCCGAAAACTGCAGCGCCGCCAAACTGGCATACAGGCCACCACACGCCATCAACTCGGCGTGAGTGCCTTGCTCCACCAAGCGGCCATGGTCTAACACCCAAATGCAGTCGGCACGCTGGACTGTGGCCAAGCGGTGAGCAATGACCAAGGTGGTACGGCCTTGCATGGCTTTCTCTAGCGCGGCTTGCACCATGCGCTCGCTGTTGGCGTCTAGAGCGCTGGTGGCTTCATCTAGCAACAACATAGGTGGGTTCTTCAAAATGGCCCGTGCAATGGCAATGCGCTGACGCTGCCCGCCCGATAAGCGCACACCTCGGTCACCCAAATACGTGTGAAAGCCTTGCGGCAGCTCAGCAATAAATTCCATGGCAAACGCCGCCTTAGCTGCCGCATGCACGGCTTGGTCCGTGGCATCAGGCTTGCCGTAGCGGATGTTCTCCATCACTGTGCCAGAAAACACCACCGGCTCTTGCGGCACTACGCCAATGCGCTGACGCAAATCGTGCAAATCCATCTGATCGATGGCTACGCCGTCTAACAACACCTCGCCGTGCTGTGGCGCGTAAAACCGCATCAACAATGAAAACAACGTACTCTTACCCGCACCACTGGGGCCAACGATGGCCACGGTTTGCCCCGCTTGTACCTCTCCCGTCAGGCTATTGAGGGCGCGTTGCGCAGGACGCGACGGGTAGTTGAAGCTCACCTCACGCAACACCAAGCTCGACCCGTGTGATGGCCAAGGCGCACGCTGTGGCTGCTCTGGCGAGCGCACATCCGATTGGCTATGCAGCAGCTCCATCAACCGCTCAGTCGCGCCTGCGGCACGCAACACATCGCCATACACCTCGCCCAGCACGGCAAATGCACTAGCCAGCAACACCACATACACCACGGTTTGGCTCAACTCACCAGCTGTGGTCGTGCCCGCACGCACCGACAACGCGCCCATATACAAGCCCCACAACAGAGCCGCACTCGACGCCACGATGATGAAGCCCACCAAGGCCGAACGCGCTCGCACGCGGCGCAGCGACGTGGCCAAAGCTTGCGCGGTCGAACCGCTAAAGCGCAAAGCCTCGCGCCCCTCGGCCGTATAACTTTGCACCACCGAAATGGCGTTGAGCACCTCTGACGCCAAGGCGCTCGAATCAGCCACACGGTCTTGGCTAGCACGCGACAGACGACGGACGCGACGCCCCAAATACACACTTGGGAACACCACCAGCGCCAGCACCCCCAGCACCTGCAGCATCAGCCACGGGTTGGTCCAAATCAGCATAGCCATGGCGCCCACCCCCATCACCGCATTGCGCAGCCCCATCGACAACGACGAACCCACCACGGTTTGAATCAAGGTAGCGTCGCTCGTCAAACGCGACAGCACCTCACCCGACTGGGTGGTTTCAAAAAATGTGGGGCTTTGCTGCAGTACATGGTCGTACACCTTGTTTTTCAGGTCCACTGTGATCTGTTCTCCCAACCAGCTCACCATGTAAAACCGAGCCGACGAAAACACGGCCAAAGCCGCCGCCACCATAAAAAGCTCAATAAATTGGGTGGCCAGCACCTCAGGCGCCGCCTGGTCAGCCAAACCTTGGTCAATCAGCGTGCGCAACGCCCACGGAAAGGCCAAGGTTGTGCATGCGGCCAGAAATAAAAATAGGCCTGCCAAGGCCACCTGAGAACGGTAAGGGCGAATGAATGGAATGAGTCCAGACAGTGATTGGGGTATGGGTTTCATTCGTTAATTCAGATTGCTTTATAAAAAGCCCATATGGAATGCCTAAGCTTGTGCGGCGTGTCAACTTACCTCGCGGACCAATCGAAACCCCACGGTCGGGTGGCGACTAGATGGCTTGCTGTAATTGCGTGAAGCGCACCTTGAATCAAGAAATGAAGTGTTCCAAGAACCGCCACGACGAACTTTGTCGCCATTCAACTCAGGGCCGATAGGATCGATCAAAAGTGAATGGTAGTAATAGTGCGGGTCATAGTCATCAGCGACCCATTCACTCACATTACCCACCATGTCTTTCAACCCAAACGCGTTGGCGTCAAAATGCCCCACTGGTGCGGTAAATACGAATCCATCACTATCGTCTATTGCAAGCTCATCCGCTGGATTCAATGCAACCGAAGCCGCATGATCGAAAATATTTGCGAAATCAGCTAAGTCATTTGGTCGATTCGATTGGGAGTAACGCATATTCTGATCCGCCAAACACGCATACTCCCACTCGGCCTCGGTTGGCAAGCGATATAGCACACCTTCTTTTTCAGTAAGCCAGGCAGCCATCGCTAGCGCATCATTCCAACTGACGTTCACAACCGGATGATCCCCAGTTTGGTCAAAACCTGTCGTCATCCAACTAAATTGAGGATCGGGCCCTTCAAAAATAGCCGAGTCTTTAGGCCTATTTTCATCTTCACGCTTGACATACCCGTAACCACCTTTGCCATCTCGCATAGATTCAGGTAAGTAATTGGTCTCTGACAAAAATCGCGTGAATTGACCTAAGGTAACTTCGTTCACTCCAAGGTAAAACCCTTTTGAAATCTTTACTTGATGCGATGGCCGCTCATCATCTAGTTGAACGATTCGGCTGACTTCATACTTCGAGAATTCTTTGATCAAATCCAATGTGGAGTCTTTATTTCCCATGAAGAACTCACCCTTTGGAATCAATACAAACCTGATCCCGACAGAATCGACGAATTTCGCAGAGGACGAAATGAAATAAGTTGGCCAAAGAGGGCCCAGACAAGCCAATGCGAAAAATGCCGCTATCAATCTACTGGTCAATGAATGATTGTTCAGGCGTAGCTTATTTATAAGTTTCAACATCTCTAAATTTTAATTTTTACTGAGACGTAGCATATGGCCCCCAGTGTGGCTCTCGCATGTCGCCTAATTGAGTGGCTAATTTTGATTTCACACGTCCATCGATGGTGGTCATCATCAAATTCTTGCGCCCACCATCCGTCGTGGCGTAAATAATCAAACGTCCATTCGGAGAGAAACTTGGGCGCTCGTCTGCCAGCGTATCTGTGAGAGGAGTCACAACTCGTGACGCTATTTCTAATAAATTTAACTTGTGCGATCCATCGCTCTTCTTACTGATGTATGCCAAGTACTTACCATCTGGACTAATTGCGGGCGACATACTTTGTTCCCCAGTGAATGTGATCCGTTCTGGTTCGCCATTGGGCAATGTAGCCCTATATATCTGCGGGCCACCACTGCGATCACTTACAAAAAACAATGTTTCCCCGTCCGCTGAAAACACGGGTTCCGTATCAATCCCTAGCGAGCTCAGTAGTTTTCTTTTTGTACCGCTTTTTAAATTGACCGAGTAAAGCTGCTGAAGACCGTTTTGCGACAACGCCACCACCAAAGATTGCCCATTGGGCTCCCATGCGGGGGCGCTGTTAGACCCCTTGAAATTAGCGACAATTTTTCTTGTGCCGTCAGCAATTCGGTGAACATAAACCACAGGCTTACGCTGTTCAAACGAGACATACGCAACACTAGCGCCATCCGGCGACCAAGTTGGGGAAATAATGGGCTCTGGTGAGTTCAACGTTGACTGCGCATTTTCCCCGTCAACATCTGAAATCCATAGACTGTAGGTCGTCTCGAATTTGGTCACATATGTAATCCGAGTCGAAAAAATGCCCTTTTCTGCGCTGAGATTTTCATAAACAAAATCCGAAATACGATGTGCAGCAAGTCTTAAATCAGTGGCCTCCACCACAAAACTCTCTGCTCCCAGATCTTCGTTTTTCACAACATCCCACAGTCTGAAACGAACTTCAAACTGTCCAGTCATCAGCTTCGCGACACTACCCACCACAAATGCATCTGCCCCCAAATGGCGCAGTGAAGCCAAGTCTGGCCTTTGTGTCTCATCGATAAGCTCATTCACACCTATGGCTGTGTACTGTCCGCTGCTCTCAAGATCGTTACGAACAATCTTCGAGATCGGTTGGGGAGACACGCCCTCATCACGAAATTGCGCAAATGCGATTGGGATTTTTGTCATCCCAACACCGCTCACGTTCACCCTAAATTGAGCGACTGCGACTTGTTGAGTCCACGCAAAAATTAACAATACTCCCAGCACGGCCTTCATGAGCGTGCACCCAGATTTTTTAAACACATTCTTCCTTTGAGTTTGAAGCGTCAGAAAAGAAAATTAGCCCATAACCGATGGTTTAAATCAATTTATCCAACCAAAAACGCCACCATGGCTTTTTGACTTGTTCCGCTGAGTCTTCGTCGTCATCTTTAAGACGGAAATAAGGGAGCAACAAATCTTCCATCGAATAAAAGCCTTTGCTTTTTCCTTGTAGCTGCTCAACTGCAAACTCAATGCCATTGCCAAAGGCCTCACGAGAAATCGACTCGTGCTTCAAACGCACGGTTTGGTAAGGAAAACCAAACAAAATCTCGTGCGTGCCAATGATGCCGCCAGCTCGGATAGTCTTGATGTTGGCCTCTTCAAGATCCAACTGCTTAGAAATCACCTTGGCTGTACCAGACACCTCGGGCTTGAGCTTGAAATGCTCTTCAATGATTTCAATATCGGTGTAGGGCGCAATGTTCTTCAAGATCTTGGCCGAGATCATCAAAAAATTGATGCCCAAGGTGATGTTGGGGGAATGCATCACCACGGTTTGGTTTTGTAAACGCTTGAGGTGTTCAAACGACGCAGGCTCGTACTGAGACACAGCGCTGATGATGGTGATACCGCGCTTGGCAGCCTCGTCAGCGTAATAAGCCAAGCCTGAGTCGCCCGAAAAATCAACAATCACATCGACGGGCATGCGGTCAAGCAACTTGGCAGCCGTGAATTCGGCTTTGGAGTAAATCATCCCAGGGTCGGTGGACGAACTCCCCAAAAATTCAGAGGCGGAGCGGTGCTCCAGCATGGTGGACTGGCGCACCACCCATTGCAGCTGAATGTGTTTTGACTCTAAAAGTACACCCGCCACGGCTCGGCCAGTTTTGCCAAAGCCCATCAATCCGACTCGCATATTCGCCTCCTCACACACATGGCGGCCCGACCAATGCTGACATTCCTGTTCAGTCAATATGAATGAACACCCTTGACCAATTGTAAGTACCCTGTCCTTGCGAGCTCTCTGAGGCAACGGAGCTCTTCACAAATAAGTAATTCCTGAAAATCAAGAGGAATTCCAACATCGATGTCACACGAACCATGTCACTCAGCCACAATCAACAGAACGGGTTTTACCTAGGCGCACCAAGCCCTGTGACTTGGAACAAAAGCGTTGATGTGAAATTTTTTACCCTAGAATTTGTCACATTCATCAAACACTTTTCAAACGTGCTTCACTCTCTCAGCTTATTTCTGCTGTTGTTTTTGTTTTGGCTCATGTGGTCAGGATTTTTCACAGCATTTCTCATGTCAGCCGGTATCGGCTCGGCAATTGCTGTGGTGTGGTTTGCACGTCGCATGGAAATTGTCGACCACGAAACGCACCCTGTTCACTTGGGGTTGCAAGCCGTTTTGTATTGGCCTTGGCTCATCAAAGAAATTTTGAAGTCGGGTTGGGATGTCAGCAAAATCATCCTGCACCCATCGTTACCCATCAGCCCGACCTTGGTGCGTTTCAAACCGAGCCAAACCACCACGATTGGCCTCGTCATTCACGCCAACTCCATCACGCTCACCCCCGGAACCATTGCAATCGAAGCAACAGCCGACGAGTTTTTTGTGCATGGACTGACACAAAGCGGCGCGCAAGGCACGATTGACAGCGAAATGGATCAGCGCGTCACCGCTGGCGAAGGGACACAACCTTGATGTTTGCAATTGCAGCGCTCGCGCTTTTAATCACTCTCGCCTTGGCACTGATTCGTGCCGCGCTAGGACCCACGATTTTTGACCGTGTTTTAGCGGCCAACAGCATTGGCACTGCCGCCATGCTGCTGCTTGCCGTGATGGGTTTTTTAAATGGTCGCCCCGAATTTTTAGACTTGGCCATTGTCTACGGCCTGCTCAATGTACTGGGCACAATTGCTGTTTTGAAATTTTTCCGCCAAGGGGATTTGGGCGACTCTGGTCACGAACATGGAGCCAAGCAATGACCTACCTCATCGACGCGCTGAGTTGGTTGTGCTTGGTCGTTGGTGGCATCTTTTGTGTCATCGGTGGTATTGGTATCTTGCGCATGCCTGACTTTTATACCCGCATGCATGCCGCCAGTGTTTTAGACACCCTGGGTGCGGGCCTCATCCTAACGGGATTGATGTTGCAAGCTGGCCTCACCTTGGTCACGGTTAAATTGGCCATGGTTGGTTTGCTGTTGTTTTTCTCAAGCCCAACCGCATCGCATGCTCTGGCGCGCGCTGCCATGGTTCGAGGGTTGCAACCGCTACTGCGCAAGGAGGATGGCCAATGGAAACCCTGATCATCAACACCTTGATGGTGTTCATGGCCTTGACCGTATTTGTCATCTTGCGATGCACAAACCTCTTTAGCGTGGTGGTTCTCAGTGGCATCTACAGCTTTTTAATGGCAGTCGTATTGGTAGCCATGGACGCAGTAGATGTCGCCATGACTGAAGCCTCTGTGGGGGCGGGCATTTCAACGGTGCTTTTTTTAGGTGCACTTCATTTGTGCAAAAGCGAAGAGACCAAACCCCTTCACAACGCGTGGGCGCCTCTCGCAGCCTCTGTCACTGTGGGCTGTTTGATTGTTTATGGCGCATTGGGGCTGCCTGAGTTCTCTGACGAACAAGCGCCCATTCACCAACACGTGGTTCCCAGATACCTCAACGACAACAAACAAGATGTTGACGTCCCCAACGTCGTCACAGCGGTATTGGCCAGCTTTCGCGGCTTCGACACCTTGGGTGAGACCACCGTGGTTTTCACAGCCGGTGCAGGCGTGATCGCTTTGTTGCGCCGCAAACGAAAAGCACCCAAGCCATGAAACACGACCTGATCTTGCGGGTGATTGCCAAGCTACTCATCCCCTTCATTTTGTTATTTGCTCTGTACGTCCAATTTCATGGCGATTTTGGGCCTGGGGGCGGGTTTCAAGCTGGCGTGATTTTGGCTGCAGCCGTGATTTTTTACTCTCTGATTTACGGCAACGAAGATGCACGCAAAGTAGTGCCCGAGCCACTGGTCGAGTCCATGATGGCTCTTGGCGTCCTCATTTACGCTGGGGTAGGGATTGCCAGTTTGTTACTGGGCGGACAGTTTTTAGAATATTCCGTCCTCGACCATGACCCAATACATGGCCAGCACCGCGGCATCTTCTGGGTAGAGGTGGGCGTCGCTGTCACGGTCTCTGGCGTCATGCTGAAGATTTTTTATATGTTTGTGCGACGCGGCAGGGCTGACGAATGATGGAGCTGACAAACTCAATGCGCTCAGGCGGTCATTTCATCTACCTCATCACGGTATTCCTGATGATTGCGGGTTTGTTCATCGTGATCGCTCGTGGAAATTTGATCAAAAAACTGGTGGGCCTTGGCATTTTTCAAACCTCGGTTTATTTGCTCTACGTCGCGCCTGGCAAGCTCATTGGCGGCACAGCCCCTATCTTGAGTGAAGCCTTCACCGTGTACTCCAATCCTCTGCCCCATGTGCTCATCCTGACCGCCATCGTCGTGGGTGTTGCAACGGTCGCACTTGGCTTAGCACTCACTGTTCGCATTCGCGAAGCCTATGACAGCATCGAAGAAGACGAGATATTGCACCTGGACATGCTCGCTGAAAGCGACAAAAAATAACGATGAACTTGTCTCCTCACCTTCCCGCCTTGCAAGTGGTCATTCCCCTGATTGCTGCGCCCATCACGGTCTTGCTCAGACGGCCAAGCCTAGCTTTCGCAACCGCTCTGATCGCGACATGGACAGCTTTCGCAATCGCCATTGCACTTTGGTTGCAGGTTGGGCAAACTGGCACAATTTCATACGCCATCGGCAATTGGTCACCGCCTTGGGGCATTGAGTACCGAGTGGATCAGCTCAGCGCGTTGATGCTGGTGCTCGTGTCTGGCATCGCCTCTGTCGTGCTGCCCTTTAGCCGAACCAGCATTGCAACCGAGGTATCCCACGAGCAGCACTACCTGTTCTACACCATGTTTACCTTGTGCCTGACTGGCCTATTGGGTATCGCCATCACCGGCGATGCATTCAATATTTTTGTGTTTCTTGAAATTTCTTCGCTATCAACCTATGTGCTGATTGCACTTGGCAGAGATCGACGGGCCTTGGTTGCTTCATACCAGTACCTCATCATGGGGACTATCGCGGCCACCTTCATCGTCATCGGTATCGGATTTTTGTACCTCATGACAGGCACTTTGAATCTGGCTGACATGGGCGCACGACTTGCCAATGTCCAAAGCTCACGCCCCATTCTTGTGGCGCTTGCCTTTTTGACTGTGGGTGTCTCTCTCAAATTGGCCCTATTCCCCCTGCATCAGTGGCTGCCCAACGCCTACACCTACGCCCCGTCGCCGGTGTCTGCTTTTTTGGCCGCCACGGCGACCAAAGTTGCCGTGTACGTGCTCTTGCGCTTTTATTTCACTGTGTTTGGTCAAACCCAAATCTTTGAACAATTACCCATGCAAGAAATGATGCTGCTGCTGGCCCTTGCAGGTATGTTTGTCGCCTCAGCCATTGCCATTTTCCAATCTGATTTAAAACGACTGTTCGCCTATTCCAGCGTTGCCCAAATCGGCTACATCATTCTGGGGCTGTCGTTTGGCTCGGTCACAGGCCTAAGCGCCACCATCGTTCACTTGTTCAACCACGGCATCACAAAAGGAGCAATTTTTATGTTGCTCGGCGGCATGGCTGTGCGTGCGGGTGGCACTGGCCTCGTTCACGCGCAAGGCCTCGGCCAACGTATGCCATGGACCAGTTTTGGCATCGTCATCTGTGGTTTGTCTCTCATCGGTGTGCCTGGAACGGCAGGCTTTGTCAGCAAGTGGTACCTGTTACTTGCCGCACTAGAAGCCGGCCAGTGGTGGCTTGTTTTTCTGATTGTGGGTTCGTCACTCTTGGCTATTGCTTATGTATGGCGCTTTGTAGAAGCTGCGTATTTCCGCGACCCCGCACCTGAACTTGCGGCGGCACGCGAAGCCCCACTCTCGATGATCGGCCCCTCTGCCCTGTTGGTCGTCGCCACGCTCTATTTTGGTCTTGACACCACTTTCTCTATCGGCTCAGCCACCCAAGCTGCTGAGCACCTCATGGGCGGGGTGCGCTAATGCTTTCCCCTGAACACACCATCGCCGCAGCCTTGCTGTTGCCCGTCTTGGGCGCTTTGCTCATTGCGCTTTGTGGTCGCATGCCAAACCTGCGTGAGACCATCACCCTGATCACAGCGGCCACGCTGTTCATCAGCGTACTCTCGCTACTGCCGGAGGTCTCGCAAGGAGCCCTGCCTGCTTTGGCGCTGTTTGCGCTTTTGCCCGGCCTAGACATTGCCTTCAAAGTTGAACCCTTGGGCATGCTGTTTGCACTGATTGCCTCAGGGCTCTGGATCGTCAACTCTTTGTATTCGATTGGCTACATGCGGGCCAATCAAGAAGAACACCAAACCCGCTTTTTCGTGTGCTTTGCCTTGGCCATTTCTGCCACCTTGGGCATTGCGTTCTCAGCCAACTTGTTCACACTGTTTGTCTTTTATGAAGTGCTGACCTTGGTGACATACCCGCTGGTCACCCACCAAGGCACCGAGAAAGCTCGCAATGGGGGGCGCATCTACCTTGGTTTACTCATGGGAACCTCCATGGTTTTCTTGTTGCCAGCCTTGGTGTTCATTTGGTCTGTGGCCGGAACCACCGACTTCACCGTTGGCGGCATCTTGGCTGACAAACTCAGTCCAGTCGCACTCGCGGCGCTCTTGGCCCTGTGCGTGTTTGGCATTGGCAAAGCCGCCTTGATGCCATTTCACCGCTGGTTACCCGCCGCCATGGTGGCCCCCACACCTGTCTCGGCCCTGTTGCACGCCGTGGCGGTGGTGAAAGCGGGTGTGTTCAGCGTGGTCAAGGTGGTTGTGTATATTTTTGGGGTTGACACCCTGATCTCCGCCAACGCCACCGACTGGTTGGTCTGGGTATCGGGCTTCACGATCATCGCTGCCTCTGTGGTGGCCCTCAGCGCAGACAATATCAAGCGCCGACTTGCCTACTCCACCGTTAGCCAGTTGTCTTATGTGGTCATGGCTGCCGCGGTTCTCGCGCCGCTTTCACTGGTAGGTGCGGTCATGCACATCGCCGCCCACGCAGTTGGCAAAATTACGTTATTTTTTGCCGCGGGTGCCATTTACACAGCGGCCCACAAAACCGAAGTAAGCCAACTCGATGGCATTGGCCGAAGCATGCCTTGGACCATGACCGCCTTCTCCATCGCCGCTTTGTCGATGATTGGCTTACCGCCCGCCGTAGGGTTCATTTCCAAGTGGTACATGCTCTCGGGCGCGATGTCTACCGATCATTGGGGGGTGGTGAGCGTCATTGTTCTTAGCACCTTGCTCAATGCGGGGTACTTCTTACCCATCATTTACCGTGCATTCTTTGTGGCGCCTGACAGCGAATCGTTGGCCCATCCCCATGGTGAAGCACCTTTGCCTATGGTGGTCGCCTTAACCATCACGGCTGCAGCCACCGTCGCCTTGTTCTTTTGGCCTGATGTGCCCCTGGCTCTGGCACATCAAATGATCACCCCCTGACAACGACCTACGCATGGAAAACAAAACCCACTGGCTGGATCAGCCCCACAGCACCAAGCAACTTTGGATTGCCTTTGTGGTTGTGCTCGCCCTCACGGTCATTGCTGAACTCTTTGTGCCCTTGCACCCACATTTTGAAATCGAATCAATTTTTGGCTTCCATGCTTGGTATGGGTTTCTCGTTTGCGCGGCCATGATCGTGGGCGCAAAAGGACTGGCACTGTTGCTCAAGCGTCCCGACACCTATTACAACAACACAGACCATGACTGATTTGATGCTCCACCCCGCACTGGTGCTGATCTTAGGTGCCTTGGTGATCCCGCTGCTACGCGGGCATGTCCGATCCTTTTATATAGTTGCCCTGCCTTTGTTGGTGCTAACCTTGGTGTGGCAAGTGCCTGACGGCGCGGTTTGGCAGCTCAAATTTTTAGACCACACCCTCACCCCGATTCAAGGCGACAAGCTATCGCGCTTGTTTGCCACGATTTTTTCTTTGATGGCTGCCGGCGGTGGCTTGTACGCACTGACACAAAAAAGTCGGGTTGAAGTACCCGTGGCTTTTGTCTACGCTGGCTCAGCCATCGGTGTCGTGTTTGCCGGCGATCTGGTCACAGTTTTTGTCTTTTGGGAAATGATGGCACTGGGCTCGACCCTCGTGCTTTGGAGCCGCGCCAGCAACACTGCTTATCAAGCTGCGCGGCGTTACCTCATGGTTCACTTGCTGGGTGGCGTGCTGCTATTTGCAGGTGTCACGGGTCACATTGTCCAAACAGGTGACGTCAGCTTTACCCGAATGCTGCTGGACTCTCCCGCCCATTGGCTCATCTTGATTGGTTTTTTGGTCAACGCAGGCGCTCCACCCCTGTGGTCTTGGCTGGCCGATGCCTACCCTGAAGCATCTTGGAGTGGCACCGTCTTTTTGTCAGCCTTCACCACCAAGACCGCCGTTTATGCCTTGATGCGCGGCTTTCCCGGCACAGAAATCCTCATCTGGGTCGGACTGCTCATGGTGTTTTACGGCATCGTTTACGCCTTGCTTGAAAACGACATGCGCCGCATTTTGGTTTATTCCATCGTCAACCAAGTCGGCTTCATGATCGCAGGCATTGGCATTGGTACTGAAATGGCGCTCAATGGTGCAGCTGCTCATGCATTTGCCCACATCATCTACAAAGCACTGTTGCTCATGTCAGCCGGCTCGGTTTTGCTCATGACCGATCGACGCAAATGCTCTGAGTTAGGTGGGTTGTACCGCACCATGCCATTGACCATGGTGTGTGGAACGATTGGCGCCTTGGCCATCTCGGCATTTCCGCTCACATCGGGCTTTGTGTCCAAGTCGATGGTCACACAAGCGGCCATCGACGAGCATCTCACCCTTGTTTGGCTTTTGCTGACCGCTGCCTCGGCGGGCGTCTTTCTTCATGCGGGCATCAAGTTTCCGTGGTTTGTCTTTTTCCAAAAAGACGCCGGACTCCGCCCCAGCGAGCCCCCTCTCAGCATGCGCTGGGCCATGGTGATCTTTGCTGGACTTTGCATCGCCATTGGCATCTGGCCCGAGCCCTTGTATGCCTTACTACCACATGCGGGTAACTACCAACCCTACACCGCACCCCATGTGGTGACACAGTTGCAGCTGTTGTTATTTGCAGGATTGGCATTTTTTGTCATGCTGCCTTTTCTCAAGCGCACGCTCACCATCACGCTCGACACCGATTGGCTTTGGCGCAAACTGCTGCCTAACCTGAGCCACCTCGGCGCCCAAGTACTTATCCGAATTGGTCAAGCGCTGGGCCATTCAACCCAACAGCGCCTAGCTCATACGCACGCCATGCTGGTGGAGCATGCAGGCAAAGATGCACACCTCGCCCGCACTTGGTCCACCCGTAGCATGTCACTGTGGGTGCTGGTGTTGTTGATCGTTTACTTAGCGCTCTACTACCTCTGAAGGCCGTACACCCCATACACGGGTGAGGTATTCTTTCAACTTAATTTGTTAATTTTGTTGATTTGCTGTCAATTTTATTTTTTTCTGACACTGTCTTGATTTTTGACAATTTGTCTTATCATGCCCGCTGATTTTCATTTCAAAGAGGACTCAGCCCATGGCGAAGAACATCCGATTTGGGGAGTACGTACAGGCCGTTACTGTCGACTCAAACACCATCAGCTACGACAAGCTGATGCCCAAACCCAAGCTAGACAAAAACGGTAAAGAAATCACCAGCAAGCCTGAAAAGCTCAAGTTGGCGGGTGCTGACATCGCCAACCTGTTGAAGCCCTACTTCAACACACGCTTCATGGAGCAAGCCCGTGCCGTGGTGCCATTGGCTTTGTTCTTGGGCTTGTTCCAGTACATCGTCTTGCAACGCTCAGTGGCTGACGCCACATTGATCGGCGGCGGTTTGATCGCTGTGATGATCGGCTTGATGATCTTCATGGAAGGTCTCAAGCTCGGTTTGATGCCTTTCGGCGACATCATCGGTAGCAGCCTGCCCAAAAAGCTGCCCCTGCCAGGCGTGTTGACCATTGCCTTCTTACTAGGCATCGGCTGTACTTACGCGGAACCCGCCATTGGTACTTTGCAAGTGGCCGGCTCCATCGTCGACCCTAAAAAGGCCCCCTATCTCTACACCATGCTGAATGCACATGCACCGATGACGGTGTTGTTGGTCGGCTTGGGTGTGGGTATCGCTGCAGTGCTCGGTACTGTGCGCTTCTTGTACGACTGGTCTTTGAAGCCTTTGATCTTCATCGCTTTGGCGCCTGGCGTTTTGCTGACCGCCTATTGCGCGATGGACCCAGACTTGGCCACCATCGTCGGCTTGGCTTGGGACTGCGGCGCGGTGACCACCGGTCCAGTGACTGTGCCTTTGGTTTTGGCCTTGGGTATTGGCGTGGCCAACTCTGGCGGCAAAGGTAGCGGCCAGTTGTCTGGTTTCGGTATCGTGACCTTGGCTTCTATCTTCCCGATCGTGGCGGTGTTGAGCTTGGGTATCTACTTGAAGTTCACCGTGCCAGTCGCTGACATCTTGGCTGCGGCTGAGGCTTCTAAAGCTGCTGCCGCTGCTGTGACCAGCCCATCTTGGACAGAAGTGTCACCCGGCTTGGACATCGTGATGGGCGTGCAAGCCATCGTGCCTTTGGTCTTGTTCTTGTTGGTGGTGTTGTTTGCTGTGTTGCGCGAGAAATTGCCTAACGCCTTCATCATCACCGCTGGTTTGTTTATGTGCGTGTTGGGTATGTGTACCTTCAACGTGGGCTTGACCTACGGTTTGGCCGCCTTGGGCGCACAAACAGGTTCACTCATTCCCATCGCTTTCGTGAGCTTGGATGGCGCACCTGCCCTGTACCCTGCCGCTGTCGGTATGTTCATTGCTGCTGCGTTTGCTTGGTTGCTCGGCTACGCCGCCACCATGGCTGAACCTGCTTTGAACGCCTTGGGCGTGACCGTGCAAAACTTGACCAACGGTTCATTCAAGAAATCCATGTTGATGTACGCCGTCGCCTTGGGCGTGGCTACCGGCATCATGCTGGGCGTTTGCAAGTTGATTTTTGACTTCAACTTGTTGTACATCTTGGTTCCTGGCTATGTGATTGCTTTGGTGTTGACACTGATGTCGTCTGAAGCCTTTGTGAACGTGGGCTGGGACAGCGCAGGCGTGACCACCGGTCCAGTGACCGTGCCTTTGGTCTTGGCCATGGGCTTGGGCTTCGGCAAGGCTGTGGGCGCGTTGGAAGGCTTCGGCATCTTGGCTGCAGCGTCTATCGCACCAATTTGCTCAGTGCTCGCCTTGGGCGTGTACGTGGAATGGAAAACCAAGCGCGAACTCAAACACGCTGCTGCGGCTTAATTCCAACCAAACATCGAACTGAACATTCATTTACAGAATTCAAAGGGAAATCAAATGGCTACCAAACGTAAAGTAACCAACCTGACCGAAGTCGCAAACATCACATGTGTGGTGCAAAAA
>JACCDV010866257.1_pt1 | contig 36915 bp, 35 predicted proteins | sample 7446131 | NCBI WGS metagenome assembly JACCDV01 (sample SAMN15323448, study PRJNA562643) | freshwater metagenome | isolation source: river surface water | place: USA:Blue River Watershed | collected 2017-08-17
AGCGCTCAATCAACTACAACAAGCGTAGTGCCAGTGTAACGAGTGATGATTTGTTTTAATTAGTTAGTCAGTAAATCTTAGTATCAGATATGGAACCATGGTATTGGTTGAATGAAAATAGTCGCGGCTTCCTCGATAGAGGCTATCTCGCCCCAGGGCAGACGCCAGAAGAGCGTATTCGTGTGATTGCTGAAACAGCCGAGAAGTATCTAAACCGCCCAGGCTTCGCTGATAAGTTTTATGAGTACATGGGGAAGGGGTGGATTTCTCTCGCTTCACCGGTCTGGTCTAACTTTGGCGTTAAGAAAGGTCTGCCAATTAGTTGCTTTGGTTCATACGTTGCCGACCATATGGGTAGTATTCTCTACACCAATGCTGAGGTGGGTATGATGAGTAAGTTTGGTGGTGGTTGCTCTGGTTACTTTGGAGCCTTGCGTGAGCGCGGTGCTTCTATCTCAGACAATGGTAGCTCTTCAGGTTCTGTGCACTTCATGCAGCTCTTTGAGACTCTAGTGGACGTAGTGTCACAGGGTTCGGTCCGTCGCGGACACTTTAGCCCATACTTGCCGGTAGAGCACCCAGATATAATGGAGTTCCTTGATATCGGTACTGAAGGTAATCCAATCCAGAAGCTTACCCATGCTGTCACAGTAGGGGATGAATGGATGGAGAGTATGGTCGGGGGTGATGCGGAGAAGCGGGCTATCTGGGCTCGTATCATCCAGCGTCGTGGTGAGATGGGTTATCCATACATTCTTTTCAAGGATACGGCCAATAAGAACACTGTAGATGTATATAAGGACAAAGGCCTTACCATCCACGCCAGTAACATGTGTAGTGAGATCATGCTCCCATCACGTGAAGATTGGTCATTTGTATGTTGTCTCTCTTCGGTCAATCTCATGCACTATGAGGACTGGAAGGATACCGACCTCGTTGAGACCATGATTGCTTTCCTTGATGCGGTGATGGAAGACTTTATTGTGAAGCTAGAGGAGCTTCGTGATCACACTGATCCAGAGCGTCGCCGCAGCTTCAGCTTTATGGAGCGGGCGTACAACTTCGCCAAGGCCAACCGTGCGCTAGGGCTCGGGGTACTTGGGTGGCACTCACTACTACAGTCTCGTGGTCTAGCCTTTGAGTCTAGTGAAGCCGAGGCGCTCAACGTCGAAGTGTTTAAGGTGATTAAGGAGCAAGCTGATGCTGCTACCAAGAAGCTCGCAACAGAGCTTGGTGAGCCAGAAGTCCTCAAGGGTTATGGCCGTCGCAACACGACACTCCTCGCTATCGCTCCGACTACTTCTTCAGCCTTCATCCTCGGACAGGTATCTCAGGGTATTGAGCCGATTTGGTCCAACTGCTACATCAAGGATGTAGCCAAGATGAAGGTGGTTATCAAGAACCCAAGTCTTGAGAAGTTACTCGCTGATAAGGGTAAGAGCACCAAAGAAGTTTGGGACAGTATCCGCGACGCGGACGGCTCAGTCCAGCACCTTGATTTCCTTAGTGAAGAAGAGCGTGCGGTCTACCGCACTTTCGCGGAGATAGACCAGCTAGCGGTTATTAAGCAGGCGGCTGATAGACAGGCTTATATAGATCAGGGACAGTCTCTTAACATCATGGTCGACCCATCAGTGCCGGTGAAGGACATCAACCAGATCTACCTACAAGCTTGGAAGCTTGGAGTGAAGTCACTTTACTACCAGCACAGTATGAATGCGGCCCAGCAAATGGTACGCAAGAAGCTCGCGGCTAATAACAAGAAAGAAGGGGAGTAGAAAGATAAAAACCAGACACACCAGTGTCTGGTTTTTTTGACATTTCACACCATTGTTGTACTGTTCTGTAAAACTTTTCCTCTAGCTTCCTGGGCGCCCTGCTGGTGCCTGGGATTTCTGGAGGAAAGGAGTAGTTCTTTTCAGAAATGTGCCAATCTACTCATTTGGAGAAATGAAATGGACAACTCTTTGCGTTATCGCGGTCGAGTCGTAAGTCTCGGCAAAAATTGCGCCTTCATCGGCAAGGGCACAGTAGTGACCCTGGATGGGGCTACTAAGCTGCCCGTCGAATACGACATTTATGACATCTTCGTCCACAAAGACGAATTTATCGGTGAGGCTTTTGCTGTCGGTATGGATTTGACCTTTCTGGTCGAAGCTGACGACAGAAGCAAAAACAAAAACGCCTTGCGGGCGGTGAAGGTGCTCTATGCTGGAGTCGATCTGCAGTTCCCGGAGCAATATGTCGATCATCCGACCGTGCCTGTGACCTGGTGTTTCAAGCCAGCGGTGCTTGAGTACATGAAGTCTCGGCCGGATCGTACTTTTGCTTTGGTGATTGGGGCGGTCATGCCTGATGCTCCATCTAGAACCAAGGTGCTAGAGATGAACATTGGCCTTGGTGCCATCAAGAATGGTGCTGCTTTCGTTAGCTTTTATGCACCGGGTGACTACGAGGTCTACATTTATCTGGTGGAGTATGAGTACAGCGAAAAGACTGTCAGAAAGGTGTACGCAGAAGTTGACGCATGTCGCTTTGACCCGAAGACAGAATATGGTCGTGTCACTATTGACCACGGCTACGACCTTCCGTTTATTGGACACGGACAAATAGCAGGTAAGGTGGTGACTGTCAGCACCCTCACGCTGTCGGTGCCGGATGGCATCTTTGCCAAGCCCATGACCGGTTGGAAACTGAGTTGGTTTGAGTACTTTTGGAACAATGATCTGCTTGATGACTGCGACCGGCGTGGCAAACAGTGGTTTGCTTTCACTCTCGGTATTCCTGCCTTTGTTGTTTGGGAGCTTTTGAAGAGGTCTTACTTCTTCTTTTGGGGTTTGTGGTCGTTTTTGGCTGGCTACCATCCAGGCTTTGCTTGGAGGGAGACAACGAGCAGTTATCTGTCAGCCGACTTCGATGAGGTCAAGTATGCCAATAAAAGCAGGCTTATGAAATACGACGGGCTGACGGAGCTTTTGCGCCCGGGAGTCATGTTGTTTCTCTTGGGGGCAATGATTGCCACATTCCTAATCCCTAAAGTTCTCATAACGATTGGTTTCATTCTGGGGGTTGTGGGGCTGGTCGTATTGGCCTACCTGTTATGGCGTCACTTCTCGCGCGAAGCTGAAAAAAAGGCCGTGAGCAAAAAGTGGGAAGGACTGGAAGCTTCTCTGTTGTGCGGAGTGCAACAAGAAAATCGGCCGGTTACAGCCAAGTTGTTCTGGACTGGTATCAAGCGCACGGTCTGCCGGAATTACCGGAAGGGGTGATGTTCTTTCGTATATAAAACTTGGTCGGGTAGTCCTTAGGGATTGCCCGGCTTTTTGTTTAAGCACTTACTTGGGGTTGCAAGGATTTTGCCTTAGGAGTAGGATAAATTTTACCTCATCACGGGTGTGATAAGGGCGTGTTCTTTCCAACAAGGAGTTAGTGAAATGCCGAATTCGCTGAAAAAAAGTGACGGAGATGCCTTTGCGGGCGTATCGTTTGGTGGTTGTGCCAAAGCGCAAGATGCTTGCGGCATGACTGATTGCAATCAGGCCTGCACCCAAGCGGTGGGTGAGGCTGGTGACCCTGCTGTGCTCGAACAGGTGACGCTGAAGCCGGTGCCGGCTGTCCATCCGGACGATATTGACGCACTGCAGCAACAGCAGACTGTTGAAGCACGTGCTCAAGTGGTGGGCTGAAAACCATGCCACAATTCAGAAGTCGTCAAAGAGGGTTTGTTCGCGGTGTGGGAATGACTCGCTCTGACCGAGATCGGGTCAATAAGCGAGCAAAAAAAGTGATTCTTCCACTTTTGTCGTCGGAACCAGAGGTTTCAGAGGCAGTGGGGCTGTCACTTCAGTTGCAAGAACTGCGAGTGTCTGATCCGGCTCTGTACGAAGCGGCTGAAACATTTGCCCGCAAGTTTGATGAGAGCAAGCTGGAGACTGAAAAGCGGATGATGGACTACATCGAAGCTGTTCGGCAAGAAGAGCGGCGCCAAGCACATGATGAACAATTGATGTCTTTGCACCAAGCTGCGCGAGCGGCCAAGACTCAGGCCTGATTGATTTCAAGACCTCCAAACACCCCCCCAAGGGGTGTTTTCTTTAGGGGTGTTGAAAGCTCGACTTTCGACCCGTGACTTAGGTGTATGATGTATAGACAAGAAAAGACGGAGAGCAGGGACTACGTATCGCGACTACGCAGTCCCCGCTGTCTGTCTTTTTTGTTTTTAAGGTTTAGTATTTGCTATCATGGAGCATATGAGAGGAACTATTATCTTTTCAGTCTTTGGTTTGGCTTTTGCTTATGGTGCTTGGTGGTATGGTAGTACTGCCGCTATTTGTCCTATTCCAATTACTTATCAGGTGGGTGAGGTAGACTCACGCTTTGGTATTACAAAAGAAGAGGTAAAAGCGCTAATGCTGGAGGCTGAATCCGTATGGGAAGAGGCGGCTGGTAGGGAGCTGTTTGCTTATGATGAGGGGTCTGATTTTCCGGTCAATCTTATCTATGATGAGCGTCAAAAAGAAGCTAGTACCGAAGAGGCTTGGCGGCTTAGTCTAGATTCTAAAGAAGCCAATACCGAAAGGGCTTTTTCGGAGATTGATACCCTTCGTCTAGCCTATGAAAATAAGCGTAAAGAATACGAATCATTTAGAGAGCGTTACGAATCGGCTTTAGTCTCGTATAACAGTGAGGTGGAACATGTGAACGAAAACGGGGGTGCGGATGAAGAAGAGTACGCAGACCTAGAGGCGCAAAAAAATTCACTAAATGCAGATTTAAAAGCCCTACTCAAATTAGAGGACGAGCTTAATCGCTCTGGTGAAGATCTAAATCGTCTTGGTGAAGAAGCCAATCGCTTGGTAGACGTCTATAACGCAGAGGTTGTCAGGTACAACGAAGTTTATGGCGAAAGAAGCGAGGTATTCACTCAAGGGGATTATGAGCGCGATCGTATCAATGTGTACACATATAGTACAAAAGACGAACTAACCACTGTCTTGGCTCATGAGTTGGGTCATGCCCTTGGGATAGGTCACGTTGATGGGGGAGAATCCCTCATGTACTATTTAATGGCGGATCAACCAGAAAGCCTAGTTTTGTCACCGGAAGATAAAGCGGCTCTATTAGCCACTTGCGGTAACGAAACTGGTGCAGCACTGACTATACGCCATTTCATCCGAACAGTTGTAGAAAAATTTAATTAATAATTTATATATTATGGAATCATCATTCTTTAGTTCAAAGTTCAATAAGGCAGCTGGTAGTGTTGTGCTGGTTGGACTTATCGTGGCACTTAGTGCTTACGCTTATTACACCCTACAGCAGGCTAAGTATTTGTATACTGGCCCAACTACAATTTCGGTAAGTGGAGAAGGCGAGGCGGTGGCCAAGCCAGACGTTGCTACTTTCAGTTTCTCTATTGTAGAAAAGAATGCTGATGCTGTAGCGGCTCAGAACGCTGCTAATCAGAAGTCTAACGATTTGACTGAAGCCCTTAAGGCAGCTGGTGTAGAAGAGAAAGATATCAAGACTGATTACTATAACCAGTACCCAGTGTTTAAGTATGAGCAAACACCTTGTCGAGATTATTACTGCCCAGGTGAGCAGGTAGAAGATGGGTTTGAAGTTTCTATCTCAATGACCGTAAAGGTGCGAGATATCGCTAAGTCAGGAGAACTACTAGCACTAGCTGGTGAGAAGGGAGCTTCAAATATCAGTGGTCTTACTTTTGAGGTAGATAATGAGTCTGCTATTAAGGATGAAGCTAGAGCTGCCGCTATTGCTGACGCTAAGCGTAAGGCTGAGGCCTTGGCTAAGGAGCTTGGAGTAGAGCTTACCAAGATGGTTGGTTATTACGAAGATGAGGGATATGTAACACCATATTATGGTGGTATGGGCGGAGAAATGATGATGAAGGCTGAGAGTGCCGACGCTGTCGCTCCAAACCTACCAACCGGTGAAAATACTACAACTAGCCGCGTAACAATTAGTTACCAGGTTAAGTAAAGATTACAAAAAAGCACCCCGGAAGGGGTGTTTTTTTGTAGGCTTTTAGCCATTTGACACCACCAAAAAGAAGCGTATAATGATTGGTAATTCGCCCTCCGAGGCGGTTTTATTTTGGTTAATCCACACACAATATGAGTCTCAGTAATTATTTTAAAGCTACCGCTGCTGAAATGAAGCAAGTATCATGGCCAACCCAGAAGCAGGCTTTTACCTACACTTTGTTGGTAATTCTTATTTCTGCCGTTGTGGCAATCTTCCTTAGTGCTTTCGACTTTCTTTTTGCCGAGGGAGTTAATCTAATCGTTAACTAATTAAGTAATATGGCCAAGCAACAAGGCACAGGTGAGCGACACTGGTACGCTATTCATACCTACTCAGGGTACGAAAACGCCGTAGCTCGAAACCTCAAGCAGCGTATTGACTCTCTTAACATGCAAGAGAAGATTTTTGACGTGGTGGTACCAACTGAGAAAAAGATTCGTGTGAAGGGAGGTAAGCGAGTAATGGAGGAGGAAAGAATCTACCCAGGATATGTGCTCGTAGACATGATTGTAGATGATGAATCTTGGTTTATCGTACGAAATACTCCTCGCGTTACCGGCTTCGTTGGTAGTGGTACTCAGCCAGTACCGCTTTCACAAGCTGAGTACAACTCACTCATGAAGCAGATGTCTACTGAGGAGGTTAAGCACAAGCTTGATCTTACTGCTGGTGATATCGTTACTATTGCAGACGGTCCATTTAAGGATCTTGAAGGTAAGGTAGGTGAGGTAGATGAGAAGAGTGGAAAGGTTAAGGTGTTGGTGGCGATGTTTGGACGGGAGACTCCTGTCGAACTCGACTTCCTCCAAGTGAAGAAAGTCTAAATATTACGACATCTACGTTGTCAGACTATAGAAAAAGGGCCTCGCCGTACGACTAGTACGTCTCGGCCCTTTTTCTCTGTCTTCCTAGTATCTGCCGCAATCTTTGCTTGCGGCCGTTTCTCTTGCAAAAAGCCCTTTTTTCTTGTACGATACGCAGGCTTCAAAGGTTGGCTTGGTTATGGAACGAGCCCGCCTAAAAATTAATCCATATATACATCATGGCTAAAAAACTTGTAAAGAAGATCAAGGTACAGGCTACTGGTGGTAAAGCTACACCAGCTCCACCACTAGGACCGGTACTCGGACAGGCTGGTATCAATATCGGAGAGTTCGTTAATCAGTTTAATGAACAGACACGTGACCGTATGGGTCAGGTGGTACCGGTAGAACTTTCAGTCTACGACGACCGTACTTTCACCTTTATTACTAAGGTGTCACCAATGTCACGTCTTATCCTTAAGGCGATTGGTAAGGACAAGGGTTCTAGTAAGAACGCTGTCTCAAAGGTAGGTAAGCTTACCAAGGCACAGGTAGAAGCAATTGCAAACGAGAAGATGGCAGATCTAAATGCCGCCTCTCTAGCAGCTGCTATGAAGACTGTGGCTGGCACAGCTCGCTCAATGGGAATTGACGTTGAACCACTAGACTAATGTCTAAAAACAAAAGAGGCGCCGGCATAGCCGGCGCCTCTTTTGTTTTCCTCACTACCTGGTACCATAATCTCATGCAAGTAATACCGATAAAGACCCGTGTCCTCACACCACCCAAGGATAGCCTCGAGGCTGTACTAAAGGAATATCTCACTAACCTACAGGAAGGAGATGTAATAGCGATATCGTCTAAAGTGGTAGCGATAGACGAAGGAAGGTGTGTACCAATTAGTGGGACAAATAAAGAAGAGTTGGTAGAGCAAGAGGCGGATTTTATTGTGCCGCGTCCGTATTGGGCTACGCCGCTCTCGGTGTCTCACCATGCCTTTTTGGGGGCGGCGGGTATCGATGAGAGTAACGGAGCGGGGTATTACGTTTTACTACCGGAAGATCCGTTTGCCTCAGCTCTGCGCCTGCGAAATTTTTTGTGTCAGGAGTTTGGTCTGGTTAATCTTGGTGTCATCATCACCGATAGTCACTCCACCCCATTTCGTTTTGGGGCGGTGGGTGTGGCGCTTGGGTGGAGTGGCTTTTTGCCGCTTGAAGATCATCGTGGTCGTCCAGACTTGTTTGGTCGGGAGATACAGTACGAACGCTCTAATTTGGTAGACGGCCTAGCGGCCGCGGCTACGGTGGTGGCGGGGGAGGTAGATGAGTGTGTGCCGGTGGTGGTGCTGCGTGACGTACCAAGAATTGTCTATTCTGAAGAAGTAACGAAGGACTCACTGTTTGTGCCTTATGAAGACGATACCTTTCGGGTGCTTTATGAAAAGTGGCGGCAGTAATAAATTAAAAACTCCCTGGCTAGGCCAGGGAGTTTTTAATTTAGGGTTTTACTTGTTCATAGTCTACCCATTCGTAAGTTATTCCTTCTTGCTCAGCTTTAGGATAGCGTTTTACCTCTTTAAAGTTGGCACTGAGTTCTGGGAAGAAAGTATCGCCGGTAGCGTCGCTGTCGACATAGGTGAGGTGTAGACGATCGGCATACGGCAGGGCGGCAGTGTAGAGTTCGGCACCGCCACCGATGTGTATCTCCTTTGGATTTTCTCGCTCAGCGATGGCAAAGGCGGCTTCGAGTGATCCGGCCATAATGGCACCCGCTACCGCATAGTCTGGGTTGCGGGTAACAATGATGTTGGTGCGACCTGGTAAGGGCTTGCCTAGTATTTTGATAATAGACTCAAAAGTCTTACGCCCCATAATGATCGGGTGGCCGATGGTGAGTTCCTTAAAACGCTTTAGATCAGCTGGTATATGCCAGAGGAGCTCATTGTCTTTGCCGATGGCACGACTTTCGCGACTCATCGCCGCCACGATTACTACTGGACTTTTAGGAAATGTCATCATAGATAACCATTATGACACAGGCCATAAGCCTTGTCTTTTGAGGCAGTCTTGGCAATCACGTATAATAGAAGCATAGTTATTGGTTACTGGTACTTGCTTATGTTTTTATCTGACGTTGATATCAAGAAGGGTCTAGAGAGCGGGGCGCTTATTATTAAGCCTTTCAGTGAAGATCAGCTCCAGCTGGCTAGTTATGACGTTACTCTAGGTAACGAGTTTGAGGTAGTGGATCGCCACACCATCGGTGCTTCAGACCCGGCGCGCAAAGTTTACCCGACCACCAAAAAACTCTTTGTGGCTGACGGAGAAGAGTTTGTGCTTCATCCTGGTGAGAATGTGCTTGGGAAGCAACGTGAGTTTATTGGGGTAGATAATGAGCACCTCATCCTTCTCTCGGGCAAGAGTAGTCTCGCTAGGGTGGGCTTGGTGGTCCATAACACCGCTATGCTTTTCAATCCTGGGCATAAATTTTTCCCAACCTTTGAGCTAGTAAATGCCAGCAACATTCCCATCATTCTCCGCCCAGGTATGCAGGTAGCGCAGATACTATTTGCCAAGCTTACTTCGCCGACTAGTAAGTCGTACGAAGAGGTAGGGCGCTTCGATAGTGAAAACTCCAACCACTTTGCTGATAAGAAGTAATAATAAAAAGGCCGACCCCAAAGGGGCCGGCCTTTTGACATTCGTTTAAATTATTGTAGAGTAGCAGTGGAAGTTTAGTTACGGCAATTTATTTTTGAGGAGAGTCACCATGGCCACGACACCCCAAGCTGCCAATTACAGCGAAATCACCGCTTCGCTGGCTCGTCTAAAAGAAATCAACGATAAACTTCGGGCGCTTCAGACTGAAAGGGCTTCGTTGATTGGAAAATTACGTTTTTGTGAAGAAAGTCTGAGGGAGGAGCTTGATATTCACTGTGCCGATATTCCGGTTATGGTTGTACCTCAAGCTTCTCCGGACGTACCAAAGATTGGTAACGAGTAAAAGAGCGACTATCAAAAAAGCCGAACCAAAACAGGTTCGGCTTTTTCTCTGCCTTGCTATTAGACTGCCATCGGTGCCTGGATGGTCTCGTCGTGGGTGTAGTTTTCTAGTTTGATATCGTCCATGGTGAAATCATTGATATTTTTTATCTCCGGATTTAGCCACAGGGTAGGGAGGGGGTGTGGGGTTCTCTCTAGCTGCTTTTCTACCGCCTCGAAGTGGTCGTGGTAGATGTGGGCGTCGCCAAGCGTAAGAATACACTCGTGTGGTTTTAGGTCAGTAGCTTGGGCTACCATAGCCAGAAGGAGAGAGTAAGAAGCAATGTTGAAAGGAACGCCGAGGAACATGTCGCAGCTGCGCTGGAACATATGGAGAGAAATCTTGCCGTTGGCCACGAAGAATTGGAAAATCATATGGCAAGGTGGTAGCGCCATCTCGTCTAACTCACCTGGGTTCCAGGCTGAGACGATGAGTCGTCTGTCATTAGGATCTTTTTTGATGCGCTCGATGATGTCGCCGAGTTGGTCGACGGTGGTGCCATCAGGCTTCCTCCACTGACGCCACTGCACACCATAGACTCGCCCGAGATCACCAGCAAATTTAGCCTTTGGTTTCCAGTAGTCAGACTCAGCATTGGCGGTCCAAATAGTTTTTTCACTACCGTTTAGTTCCTTAAGACGGTTATCGTCGCCGCTGCCTTCGATAAACCACAACAGCTCACTTTTCACTGCCTTAAAGGCTAGCTTCTTGGTGGTCACGGCAGGAAAGCCATCTTCTAAGTTAAACCGCATTTGTTTGGTAAAGAGCTTACGGGTTTTCCCGTTGCGTCCTTCAACATCGGTGCCGGTTTCGTAAATTTCCTTCAGTACATCTAGATATTGCTTCATGGCCAAGACTTAATAAATAATTTTTAGTATATCATTTTAGGCTGGGCCGACTCCCTTGACTCAGGTACCGCTCTATATTACGGCTAATTTTTTTAGCGGGTTTTGCTTATTTAGGTGATAGTATATCTACATGAAATTAGGAAAACTTATTGTCATCGACGGGGCTGATGGCGCTGGTAAGGCTACCCAAGTTGCGCTTCTAAAGGAGCGCTTGCGCGCCGAAGGGAGAGGGGTAGAGTCGCTCGATTTTCCGCAGTACCAGAGTAATATTTTCGGTAAGCTGCTCAGAGAGTGTCTTGATGGAAAGCGCGGGGACTTCCTCCACATGGACTCAAGAGTAGCTTCCACTCTCTATGCCGCCGACCGCTTTCAGTCCAGGCCACAAATACAATCTTGGCTAGAAGCTGGGAAGATAGTGGTACTTGATAGATACGTCAGCGCCAATATGCTCCACCAGGGTGGCAAGCTACGGAATAAGGAAGAGATAGAAGAATTCCTCACTTGGCTTGATGAAGTAGAGCATGGACTTTTTGGTCTACCGCGGCCTGATACTATTATCTATCTCGATGTACCACTTGTTGTCCGCAAGCGGCTAAAGATGGAAGCGATAGCAGCGGGTAAGCACGGCGCCGACACCAAGGCTGATCAGCTTGAAGCTGATGACGCTCATCAAGAAAGTGCCGAAGCTCAGGCACAGCGCTTGGTGTCTACTAAAAATGTCTGGCACAAAATAGACTGCACCGAAGGAGGGGAGATAAGAACCAGAGAAGCAATACACGAAGACATTTATTCATACATTAAAACCATCATCTAAAAATCTATGAAACTCTATATCAAAAAAATGCATGAAGTCGCTGTACTACCAAGCTTTGCTCACGCCACCGACGCTGGGATGGACTTGTGCGCTAGTGTCGACATCACAATTTTGCCGGGTGAGCGCGCATCGGTACCGACCGGTATTGCAATGCATATCCCGGATGGACACGTTGGTCTCATTTGGGACAAGAGTGGTATTTCGCAGAAGGGGGGCCTCAAGACTCTGGGCGGAGTAGTGGATGCTGGTTACCGCGGAGAGGTATTTGTGGGACTTTATAATACTGGCAAAGAAGCGTACAGCTTTACCGCTGGGCAGAAAGTAGCACAGATGCTAATCCAGAAAATAGAACAGCCAGAAATAGAAGTGGTAGACAGTCTCGATGATTCTGACAGAGGAGAGGGAGCCTTCGGAAGTACTGGGAAGTAGTTTGTCTGTATAAAAAGCCCTATATCATTGCATATGGGGCTTTTTTATATTTAAAATCGGGTTTTAGGCGACTGGGCCAATTGTGATACAATTTGGTTAATTAACCCTATCCGTACCATGATCTAAGCCATTCGTTCAGTTTAAAAATTTTAAATTACCAGTATGGTTATTTAGAGTCGCCTGTTCCAGGAATTTTTGCTAGGACAAAGGCAAAAATTCGGAACTAAATTCAAAATATTCATTACATTCATTTTTTCATTTATATGAACGAATACCAATACATCAAAGATCAGGATGCGGAAGTATACGCCGCTTTAGTGGGGGAAGAGAAGCGCGAGATGGAAGGGGTGGAACTCATCCCGAGTGAGAACTATGTCTCAAAAGCCGTGCGCGAAGCGATGGGTTCAGTCTTCACCAACAAATACTCAGAAGGCTACCCGGGCAAGCGCTACTATGGCGGACAGCAATATACCGACGTGGTCGAGACTCTCGCTATCGAGCGCGCCAAGCAGCTTTTTAAAGCTGGCTTTGCCAACGTACAACCACTAGGTGGTGCAGCCGCTAATGTGGCGATGTACTTCGCGCTCATGGAGCCGGGTGACACTGTCCTTGGTATGGATCTCTCGCACGGTGGGCACCTCACCCATGGTCACCCAACCACTGCTATCAATAAGGTCTTCAACTTCGTGCGGTACAAGATGAAGGATGTCGAGACAGGAGAGATAGATTATGAGCACTTGCGTCAGATGGCACTCGAGCACAAGCCAAAGATTATCCTAGCTGGCTTCTCAGCTTATAGTCGGGAGCTAGATTACGCGAAGTTTGTCGAAATTGCCAAAGAGGTTGGAGCCTACACGGTGGCGGACGTGGCACATATCGCTGGGCTCATCGCTGGTGGAGTGGTAAAGAATCCGTTTGATTTTGGTTTTGATGTAATGACCACCACCACCCACAAGACGCTCCGTGGTCCACGCGGCGGCATGATACTAGTGCGGGAGAGTGAGGAGATTGCTAAGAAGATAAACAAAGCTGTCTTCCCGGGAATGCAAGGTGGGCCACACATGCATCAGATTGCGGCCAAGGCCGTGGCTTTCGGTGAGGCACTGAAGCCAGGCTTCAAGGACTATACCGCCCAGGTGCTAAAGAATGCTAAGGCGATGGAGGCGGTTTTTAAGCAGGAGGGCATTCGTCTGCTTTGTGGCGGTACTGATAATCACTTGCTGCTGGCTGATGTGTTTGGCTCACTTGGTATCACTGGCCAAGAGGCCGAGACGGTACTCGATGAGGTAGGTATCACTCTTAATAAGAACATGATTGCAGATGAGACTCGTACGGCTCTTGATCCGTCTGGTATTCGCTTCGGTACTCCGGCCATGACCACGCGTGGTATGAAAGAAGGGGAGGCGACCAAGCTAGCCGAACTAATGATAGCGGCCATGCGTGCTAAGGATGATGTTGAGAAGAAGGCGTCTATCAAAGCTGAGGTGAAGGAGCTTTGTCTGGCCTTCCCGGTACCAGAGGTGTTTTAAGAAAATTACAAAAAGCCTGGGCAAGCTTCGCTTGCCCAGGCTTTTTGCTTGTGCTATTTTTATTAAGGATGTGCGAGGTTGACCACCAGCCAAACACCTCCGTGGGTTCCTCAAGGAAGTTAAGCCCCGGCGTCGCAAGACTCCGGGGCTCTTTTATTTTTTAAGTTCAGGCTATAGTTATAGGGTTGCAAAAGTGAATATTTCGTGTTATTGTACTTGTGACCAATAGCCGCAGTTGCCTGTAGGCCTCGGTCTGAACGAATACCCTCATGACGTGCACGTGTGTGTACGAGGGGAAAAGATGTCCCTCCCCGTCCTTTCGTTCCCTCATAACCCCAGCGTCGGTGTGCATACCGGCGTTGGGGTTCTTTTTTATTTTTATAAATCTTTGATATAGTCGCCGTAACCAGATAATTCCATTTCGGCCTCTGGTATAAAACGAAGTGCGACACCGTTCATGCAGTAGCGCAAGCCACCTTTTTCACTTGGTCCATCAGGGAAGACGTGGCCAAGATGGTTGTCGGCTATTCTTGAGCGTACTTCAGTGCGAGTAGCGAAGAGTCTTTTGTCTTCATGTTCCGTCACAGCTCTTTCTTCGATTGGTTTGGTGAAAGAAGGCCAGCCGGTGCCAGAGTCGTATTTATCACGAGAAGAGAAGAGTGGCTCGCCGGAAAGGATGTCGACATAAATGCCCCTTTCATAATTTTTATCAAGTGGACTAGTACCGGCTCTTTCGGTGCCTTCGTCTTGGGTTACCTTATAGGCCAGTTCGTCCATTTGCGTCTTTAGTATTTCGGTCGCTGGTTTTTGATAATTGTGCCAAGAGGTAGCGCTGGCGCTAGGTTCAGTATTTTCCCAGGGTAGGGTGGTGTCGGTTTGGTCGCCCCAGTGCTTTTCGATAAAAGCGTCACGCCCTGAACCTGTCCGGTAGTATTGGTACTTTAGTCCACTTAAGGCACCCTTGGCATAATCTTGGTGATAGTTTTCAGCTGGCCAAAATTGTGGTCTTGGCAAAATAGCTATCGCTAGCGGTTTTTCATATGGGCCGTTTTCGTTAAAATCTTTAACCAAATTTTCGAGGATAGATTTTTCTTCATCAGTTTCAAAGTAGAGGGCTGGTCCATAAGAGACGCCGCGGTCATAAAAGGAACCTTCACCATCGGTCGGATCCATATGCTTAATGGCAAAGATGGCTATTTCTCTAAAGCTGACTTTTTCTTCATCGTATACCACCTCCACTACTTCTCTGTGTCCGCCAGCGCTATAGTTTTCGTAAGTGGGGTTTGGAGTATTGCCGCCAGCATAGCCAGAGACAGCGCTAATGACGTTGGGGATTTTTTCTAGGTCAGCTTCTACACACCAGAAGCAGCCGCCGGCGACTAACATGCTTTTGGTTTTTGAAGTAAGGGTAGAGTCGCTCGTGGTCATATTAAGAGATTCTGATTTTTTTGAATAATAAATAAAAGTACTAATGCCTAAAGTAAGGGTAATGAGGGTGGTGATGATGATACTTCTAGTCATGCTCTCATTATATCATTGGGCTTTTTTAGTCTCCTGTCATACAATATCGTTATGTATCTTGCGGCCTTAAAAAATTCTGATGCCTATCGTTTTGTTTCCCATCATTGGCTCACCATTGCCTTTGTGCTCGGATTTGTTACTGACTTCCTGCTTTTAAACCGCGTGGATGACTCTTTTGATAATTTTGTTTTGTTTGCCTATGTACTTATTGCCACCACCTCTCTTTTTCTTTTTTATGCCGGGGTAGCGGAGCGGGGTGGGGAGAGAGTCTCTTCGTTACTCAGGCGTTTTATGCCGGTTTTGATGCAGTATTCTTTTGGAGGTCTCCTCTCGGGAATGCTTATCTTTTATGGCCGAAGCAGTGACCTCTTTGTGAGTGCGCCATTTTTGCTACTGATTGTGGGCGTTATTTTGGCTAATGAGTTAATTGAAAAAAGATCCAATAGACTGCTTTATAACTTGGTCGTTTATTTTATTGGTTTATTTTCTTATTTGGTTTTGATGGTGCCGGTGGCTATTGGTGAGATGGGTGATGTGGTATTTGTAGGTAGTGGGATTTTGGCGGTTTTAGTGATGATGATGCTCGTTAAGCTTTTGTCTTATGTGATACCGCATTATTTGGTTTTACAGAAAAGACTAATTGTTTTTGCTATTGCTACTTTGTACATTTTTTTTAATACCTTGTATTTTCTTAATGTTATTCCACCAATCCCACTTTCTCTTACTGAGCTGTCTATTTATCAGCAAGTTGAAAGAACTGGTATTGGTGGCTACCGTTTGGTGCGTGAAGACGAAGCATGGTGGCAAAAACTTTCACCACTAACAAGAACTTTTCACCCTCTGCCTGGATCAGGAGCTTATTGTTTTGCTAGGGTGTACGCCCCGACTAAAATTAAAACGGAAATTGTCCATCGTTGGGAATATTATGATGAAACCTTGGGGGAGTGGACGACTCGTTTTACGCAGTCTTACCAAGTGACCTCAGAAAATAAAAATGGCTATCGTGGCTACACCGTTAGCAACAATCTCGTAAATGGAAAGTGGCGCTGTGGAGTAGAGACCCCAAGAGGACAGGTGCTAGGCCGAGAGACACTTATCGTCGATAAAAGTGTGGCTCCTAAAGACCTCGTGACAGTTGTTGAATAATTCGGTATTGTACGGACACTATATATGGAAGCTGTATTACGCACAGAAATAAATAAAGCCCTAGAAAATATCGGTTTGCCCGTGGTTAATTTTGCGGTGGAGCATCCCGCTGAGCTCCAGCACGGAGACTACGCCTGTAATGTGGCGATGGTTTTAGCTAAAGTAGCTGGTAAAGCCCCTAGGGCATTGGCTGAAGAAATTAAGGCCGTACTTGATAGTAGGGTGGAGATGGTAGAAAAAATCGAGATTGCTGGTCCGGGCTTTTTGAACTTTTATCTAAGTCGTAATTTCTTTTCTAAAGAGGTAAGTGAGGTATTAGCTACTGGTGCGGCTTGGGGTAAAAATAATACTCTAAAAGATGAAGTAGTTTTGGTGGAATACACCAGTCCAAATCTTTTTAAACCGCTACATATTGGCAACTTGGTAGGTAATATTATCGGTGAGTCGCTCAGTAGACTCTTTGAGTATGGCGGAGCGGAGGTTAAGAGACTTAATTATCCTTCAGACATTGGCCCGGTGGTGGCTAAGGCAGTATGGGGTCTAAAGCAAACAGGCGGCGATGCCACCGATATATTGGCACTTGGTGAAGCTTATAAGGTGGGTAATGAAGCGTTTGATAATGACCCAACTAAAAAGGCTGAGATAGAAGCAATCAATCAAGCTCTTTACTCAGGTTCAGACCCTGAGCTTTCGGCGCTGCGCGAGGCAGGTATCAAGACTTCACGAGAACGTTTGGCAGTCATTTGTGCCACTCTAGGTACCCGTTTTGACGCTGAGATATTTGAAAGTGAGGTGGGGGAAGTGGGGGTGGGAGTGGTGAAGAAAAACCTGGGTGAAATTTTTAAAGAAAGTGACGGGGCGATTGTCTACGAAGGGGAGAAGGTGGGTCTACACACTAGAGTGTTTGTAAACAGCAAAGGTCTACCAACTTACGAAGCTAAAGATCTTGGTAACTTCACCAAGAAATCTGAGCTATTTCCAAATTGGACTACTTCGCTCGTGGTTACCGGCAACGAACAGACTGAATACTTCAAAGTGTTATACGCTGCTTTGCGCGAAGTCTTTGCGGTACCAACTGAGAAAAAACTTGAACATATCCCGACCGGTTTCCTCACCCTTACTACCGGCAAGATGTCATCGAGAAAGGGTAATGTGCTAACAGGAGAATCGCTTTTAGAAGAGATGGAAGAAGAGGCGAGAGAAAAAGCGGCTGAAACCCGAACTCAAAATCTCGATGAGCTAACCAAATGGGTAGCGGTAGCAGCTCTCAAATATCAGATACTTCGCCAAGCGACCGGTACTAATATCGTATTTGATAAAGAGAAGGCATTATCTTTCGAAGGGGACTCTGGTCCTTACTTGCAGTACACTCATGCGCGTATTGGTAGTGTGGCTAAAAAGGCTGAGGCGCTTGGCATTAGTGCTTCTACCGCCAAGGCACCGGCGGTACCATATGCCATCGAGCGTACGCTCTATCGTTTCCCCGAAGTGATAGCTGAAGCTCTAAACGAGAGAGCACCACACAAGGTAACCACCTTTATCACTGACCTGGCTGGAGATTTCAATAGCTTTTACGGGCAGGAGAAGATTGCTGACGAGACTGACGAGTATGCTCCTTATAAGCTAGCGCTAGCGCTCGCAGTAAGACAGACTATTAAGAATGGACTATGGGTACTCGGCATGAGTGCACCAGAGGAGATGTAATAAATAATTAAAATGTCACCTTTAGCAAAAGGTGGCATTTTATTTTGGTACTTGAATGTTTGGCTGGGTGGGTGTAGTGTTTTCTACTAGAAACTCTCGATGGGCGAGAGTAGTACAAGGAGACTCAGAGATGACTATCGGTCTGAATGAAAAGAAGGCAAGGGTCCGTGATGCTCTCTCGAGCGGCGGTCATCTTCGACACTCTGATGCCACGATGTTTGTGCGCGGTCTCCGCGATGATGAACTCGTTGCGGTGGAGCAGGCGCTCGAAAAAGGTGATTACTACCTCACGGCGCTCGAGGAGCACAACCGGGTTCGTACCAAAGCCTTTGACCAGCTTGAGGGCGCTTTTACCGGAGCTCATGACGGCCTGGTTGCTGCGGCCAAGGAAGTGGTGAGGGAAAACCAGGCGCGTGCGGTCGGCGATTGAGGCACCGTTCATCAGAATAAAGCCGCCGTTCCAATCAGGAACGGCGGTGTTTTTTATTTCTTAAAGATGGTGATGAATTGGCTTAGTTGAGCTAAAATCCTCAGGTTATTGGGCAATAGCGACATCAGCACCGTTTTGATGAGCTAATTGAGAAAATCATCGATAGGTGATAATATCACCCCGCTAGTGGCTTTAAATCACGTTCTATCTTTCTCCAAGACAAGCAACTCTTTTTGTGCCCAGCCCAACCTTTTAGAGTTTTTAATACTAAAACTTAATATTTTCACATTATGTCAACAGCTGTCACAAGTAAATCAAGTTTTGACGAAGCTCATGTTTTTCACAACTTACGACATTATCTCCCTTCGCAAGGCCCGCTCAAGGACTTTGTGCACCATAATACATTACATGCCTTCCAGGACATGAAGTTTTATGATGCTATTTTTAAAGCTTCACAAATATTTGGTTATAGAGTCACTTTCTCACTTTCAGAATATCGTCAGTTATATTCACAAAATCGCATATCTGAAGATGTGCTTGACCGTATCATCAGAGAGAAAAAGGGTGAGGCTCAGGTAAAAGAATGGAAAGAAAGGGCACTGCACAAAACTTACGATTGGAGTATAGATGAGCGTGTGGGCAAACTCCGTCGTGAATGGAAAAATATATATTCACTAGATTTGGATGACTTGGTCCAGCCGACTCTCTTTAGAATTGTTTGTAGTTACCTTGACCAGGGTATCGCAATTTCTCATTTTCCTTTTGAACAAACTGGACTTTTAAATGCTGTCCGTACCCTAGAGAAAGGTAGTCTGGTGAGCTTTTTTAAAGGCGAACGAGCTAGAGCGCTTCTGCAAGATTCTTCTTGTACTATTGAGCAGTTACTCTCTATCGTGGTAGGGGAAAAGAAATACTTTGAAACATATCTCTATGACCAGCAGTTTCTTCATCGTGGCTGGTCTGGAATTGTGGCTACAATAGAAGAACGCCCAGAAACACTATACTATTCTAAAAATATATCACTTACTGACTTTGTCCATCTTGAGCTCCTTCTCGAAATAGATGCCCTAGACAATGCTCTGGGAGAAAACTGGCAGCCACTCGGTCTTAAAACAAATATTGCTGCTACAGATATTTTTGCAGATGTAGAACAAGACGAAGTTCATGATGTTCTTAAAATATGGCAAGATGCTTTTGAGTGGAGTTATTACGACATGGTTTTGGGAGGTTTGCAGACTGTTGCTAAAAAAGAAAAAACTACCTCAGCTACGCAACCAAAAAGCTTTCAGACCATTTTCTGTATTGATGAACGAGAATATTCATTAAGAACATATATTGAAAGTGTTGACCCTGACTGTGAGACACTCGGGGCGCCAGGTTTTTTTGGTGTGGAATTTTATTTTCATCCGGCTCACGCCAAGTTTAATGAAAAGCTCTGTCCGGCGCCAGTTACTCCACGGTATCTGATTAAGGAGATAGAGAATGAGGTGGAGCACAAGCGTCCTAAAGAGGTTATTTATAGTAAGCACACACATACTTTTGTGCGAGGTTTTGTTTCTTCGTATTTCCTGGGCTTAGCTTCACTAGGGAAATTGTTTGCTAACTTGATTAGACCAACCATGAGTCCAGCTATTGCTGACGCTTTTTCTCACATGAATCCAAACAGTAAGCTAACGATTCTTCATAGTGGGGAACGAGATGAAGTTAATGACTTGCAAGTTGGCTTTACTGTAGAAGAAATGGCTGATCGAGTAGAAAAAATTCTCCGTGGTATTGGGCTGACCAATAACTTTGCTCCTTTGGTATATCTACTTGGCCATGGTTCAAGTAGTGCCAATAACCCTCATCATGGGGCGCATGATTGTGGAGCTTGTAGCGGTCGACCAGGAGCGGTTAATGCCCGAGTTTTCTCGTGGATGGCCAATTACGCCCCGGTCCGTACCATCTTAAAAGAGCGTGGTATATCTATTCCTACTGATACTCAGTTTTTGGGTGGCCTTCACGATACTGCCAGTGATGAGGTGGCTTTCTACGATGAAGAAATTCTCACAGCGGTGAATAAACAAAAGCATAACAAGAACAAAGAGTTATTCGAAAAAGCATTGGATCTGAACGCCAAAGAAAGATCGAGACGATTTATGTCTATTAATACAAAAAATTCTCTTAAGCAAATACGAAGAGATATTAAAAGACGCTCTGTCTCTTATTTTGAGCCAAGACCAGAGCTGGGACATGGAACCAATGCCATTTGTGTAGTAGGGGATCGAGAGCTAACCAAAAATCTTTTCCTTGATCGACGAGCATTCCTCAATTCATACGATTACAAAAGTGATCCTGATGGAAAGATTTTGGCGGGTGTTATTGCACCGCTACCGGTTGTTTGTGGAGGTATAAATCTTGAGTACTATTTCTCGCGAATGGATAACTCAAAATTAGGAGCTGGAACAAAACTCCCGCATAACGTCATGGGACTAATTGGTGTTTCAAATAGTAGTGATGGTGACTTGCGGGCTGGATTGCCACTGCAAATGATTGAGGTGCATGATCCGGTTAGATTGCTGATGATTGTGGAGCAGGATCCTAAGGTGGTACTCTCTGTTATTTCTGCTTCACCGGCACTTTATGAGTGGTTTATTAATGAGTGGGTGCATTTGGTCGTGTTTGATCCTCGCACCACTTCTTTTTTCCGTTTTGTAAATGGCGCTTTTGTTCCGTATACAACTATTAAAAATGAAGTTAGTGCTGTAGAGGATATTAGTAAAACAATAGAGTCCGTCTCTGGAATGGAGTCAAATTATATTTTGGACGCTACTAAAGAGAACATGCCTGTTCATATTCTAAATAAATAATATTATGACTTTTTCCTTAATTGAGCTTTTTGTACTCATTCCTTTGATAGGATTCTTGGTGTGTCTATTCATTCCTAAGAAGCAGGAGAGACTTATTACTGGTGTTGCCATATCTACGGTTCTTGCTGACGCTTTACTTTTTGTCTACTTCTGTATCCAGTGGGGGATGGGTGGTTTTTCTGACATTGTCGAGAGTGGGATTACTCTCTACGAGAGTGCAAAATATACATTTGCTTTAGAATTCTTTTTTGATTGGATTGGCGCAGTGTTTTTTGCAGTGACTTGTATCATCACACTCCTGGTCATGAGATTCAGTACCTTTTACATGCATCGTGACCCGGGGTTTAAGCGTTTCTTTGCGACTATCCTCCTATTCTTTTCTGGTCTAGGTTTGATTATCTTTGCTGGAAATTTTGAAACTCTGTTTATCGGTTGGGAATTTATCGGAATCACATCTTTTCTGTTGATTGCTTTCTATCGCGATCGTTATCTTCCGGTAAAAAATGCTTTGAAGGTATTTACTCTTTATCGTATTGCCGATGCTTGTCTACTATTGGCACTTTGGTATGCGCACCATGTGTTCGAGTACAACATCAATTTCTCAGATATTGCCAGTTTGATTAGTGAGTATGGTAATGACTTTACTATTCTTGGTCTACTACTGCTGGTAGTGGCCTTAGTAAAATCTGCACAATTCCCATTTTCTTATTGGTTACCAAGAGCTATGGAGGGTCCTACCACCTCTAGTGCCATTTTTTACGGAGCACTCTCAGTTCATATGGGACTATTCCTGTTATTACGAACCTTCCCGTTGTGGGAGGGTAGTGTCACAATGAGAGCAGCTGTATTCTTCTTCGGGTTACTTACGGCTCTGATTTGTACCTCGATTGCTCGTGTTCAGTCTTCAATAAAAACACAGATAGCTTATGCCTCAGTGACTCAAATCGGTATTATGTTCATGGAGTTAGCACTTGGTTTGCATTGGTTAGTCTTGATTCATTTTGCTAGTAACGCATTACTTAGAACTTACCAACTACTTATTTCTCCTTCGATACTTAGTTATCTCATTCACGAACAGTTTTATCATTTTGTGGTACCAACCCAAAAAATCGGAACTGGTTTTTTGGGACGACTACGTTCGTCGTTGTACATCTTGGCTATAAAAGAGTGGAATATGGATAGATTTATGTCTGAGTATCTCTTCAGACCCCTAAAGAAGCTTGGACAGCTTACCGGTAAGCTCAGTATCCAACTCCTGTATGCTTTGTTCGCACTATTCTTTGCTGCCTCGTTATTTGCGCTTACAAATTTGGATTTAGATCCGTCAGTGGTTGTTGTTATGAGTGAGTTGGCGATAGGTATGAGTATCCTCATGTACCTAAGAGCGTTCTCGGTTCAAGAAAACACTAAAAATGTCTGGAATGTTATTTTTATCGGACATCTATATGTCATAGCTTTTCTTTTCTTGGCGTCTCCGATGAATCTAATTCCGTTGCTTATGTACGCTATTGGTGTCAGTCTGGCATTTGCTGTTGGTTATGCTGTCCTTCACTATATGCAGAATAAAGAAAAAGAGGATTCTGCCAACTTCCATGGTCATATTTACGAATATCCTCGTCTTGGAAATCTGTTCTTCGTACTGTGTCTAGCTTTTATGGCTTTTCCAATAACACCTTCATTTTTAGGGCAGGAGATTATTTTAAGCACAATTCACGGAGAGCACTTACTACAGATTATTCTCTTCGGTATCGCTTATGTGATATCAGGTATTACCATCGTTCGTTTCTTCGCTAAAGTATTTTTTGGGCCACACAAAAAGACTTATCACGAGGTAGCTTATAAATCTTCATAGAGTGTAATTATAAAAAGAACCCCGCCAGCGCTATTGCGCAGGGCGGGGTTTTTTGAATCGTCACTTGTTCAGGCGGTCGCGGTATCGCGAGCCTGGGCAAAGGTGACGATGTGCTTAAGGGCTTCGTCGGCGCACTCCCCGACACTTTTGCCGGTGAGGTAAATCGGTGGCCTCTGGCCCGTGCCTTCGAAGTACTCCTTGATGTCTCGTTCTTGACGGGAGCAGAAGTTCAGCACGTTGTCTTCCGACGGTTTCAGCACCTGGTTGATGAGGTACTGAGGCTTCGGAGTGCCACGGATCACTCGTGCCGGCACAAGGTGTTTGTGCCAGAGCTCAGCCGCTTCACTTTTTGCTTGGGAGCAATCAGTCTCGGCAATCGAGTCCAGAAACACGTCCAGCCCGTAACGCAGCGTCACGACAATGTTGCCAGCCGCGATGGCTGGTCGCACCTTCTCGATGCCGGCCTGGTTGAACTCGGCGAAGGCCTGCACCAGACGAGTGGTGGGGTGTAGAGCGCGATGACCTTCATTCCAATGAATCGGCAAAGGCTTCTTGGACACGATGTCGTCCATGAAGACAATCGGCAGATCCGAATGATTCTCGCGCACCTGTCGCCATACTTCGTAAAAAACCTCCTCTTTCTTGTTGGCCCGTTGGCCGGAAAATGCAAACAGAAATCCATTGCCGTCTGGCATAGCTAACTCCTTTTTGGGTTTGTGGGGAACTTATTTCGGACTATCCTGTCCGGCGAATATACTACTCCTATTAATGTTTCTGGCAAGGGGGACTAAGGTGCATAACCCATGTTAGTATTGTAAAAACTTTATTATATGGTATAATGTTGGTCGTTTTTATAGGAGTTCTTCTATGGCATTTATCGAAGCTTTTGAACAGCTGATTGCTCGTCACCTCGGTCGTACCTGGGACAGCTACGCTGCGTACCTGGCAGACGAGCTCCGCGCCAACCCCGAGCGTATTCGCTACAACTGACCGACCTCATTGGTCTACAAGTCCCTTCTTGGAAGGGGCTTGTTTTTTTATTGACTTGCTGTAACCTACTTGTCTTCCGTGTGGAAGAAAAACCAGGAGAAAACCTTGAGTAAGAGAATCGTTATCAAATTTTTGCCTGTGGCTTCGAAAACCAATCCGAGTCCTAAGCCTGAAGTGGTGTATCGCGGCCACGCCAAATGCTTTGACGCTGTGTGGCAGTCTTGTGCTGAGAACTTGCCGCCGGAGCTGATGCATCGCGGTGGACGTGGTTACATCTTCATCGGACGTGACTCCGAACCGGCGGTGGAGCAGACGAACCCGCATTCACCGTTTGCCAAAGAGTGGGAAGGTACCGACAAGAGTGGTCTTTTCCATGACTTCCTCAAGCGCGAGCTCATGCTCTATTTCCCGTTGAAAAACGAAGTTGCGGTCGCTACGACCTGAACCTGTTCTTTTCACCCGCTTCGTCGGGTTAACCAAAAGCTACCCCAGGGTGGCTTTTCTTTTGGCCTTATTTTGTTATGCTCTTAGATACGCGTGTCTGATACATACGCTAGGGAATATTTCCCAATTATTATGTCTGATATACATATCATATTTTATGTCTAAAAAAATTAATCGTGAAAACGATACAGTAGAAGTAATGCCAGAGGTGACCAAGTCTGAAGTATCACTTCGTGAAGAAGCGATTCAGTCATTTTGGGAAACCAATGATATTTTTAATAAAAGTGTAGAGACGCCAGCTGGCGGGGAACCAAAGGGAGACTATGTATTTTACGATGGTCCGCCTTTTGCTACCGGTACCCCGCATTACGGTCACATTTTGGCCGGCACTATCAAGGACGCTATTCCGCGTTTTTGGACGATGAATGGCTATCGTGTGCGTCGCAAGTGGGGCTGGGACTGTCATGGCTTGCCACTGGAGAACCTCATTGAGAAAAAACTTGGTCTAGCCAACAAGCGTGACATTGAAGAGTTTGGTATCAAGAACTTCAACGAAGCCGCTAGAGAGGCGGTGATGGAATACGCCGACGATTGGAAGCGCATCGTCCCGCGCATGGGTCGCTTTGTCGACATGGAGGACGACTATAAGACGATGGATAGTACCTACACCGAAAGTGTGTGGTGGGCTTTTAGTGAGCTTCATAAGAAAGGTCTCGTTTATGAAGGCTTCAAGAGTATGCATCTTTGTCCACGCTGTGGTACGACCCTGTCTAACTTTGAGGTAAACCTTGGCTACAAGGACATCAAAGATATTGCGGTAACAGTGAAGCTTCCGCTCTTAAGTGAAGCTGGAGAAAAGACAGATACGTCACTTCTCGTGTGGACGACTACACCATGGACACTGCCAGGCAACTTAGCGGCGGCGGTTAATCAGGGGTTTACTTACGTAAAGGTAAAAGCCACCACTGAAACTGGAGACGAGTATTACATTTTGGCTGAAGGACGTTTGGCTCAGTTGGGTGATATGACTTATGAAGTAGTAGAGAAGATGAAGGGGGGAGATCTACTCGGTCTTTCTTATGAGCCACCTTTCCCATACCTCAAGGCGCAAGAATTTGCTGGTAAGGAAAACGCTTGGAAGATTTATCATGCTGATTATGTCGAACTCGGTGAAGACGGTACTGGTGGTGTACATATTGCTCCGGCTTATGGTGAGGAGGATATGGTCTTGGCTAAAGAGAAGGGTATTCCAATCATCCATCATGTCGATTATGAGGGACGCTTTATGCCGTTTGTGACCGACTTCGCTGGACAGTTGGTGAAGCCTAAGGATGACGAGAAGGCCGAGGTCTCACACCTTGATGCTGATATTGAAATCGTGAAGGCTCTAAAAGAAAGTGGTCGTCTTCTCAAGAAGGAAAACATTACACACAGTTATCCGCACTGTTGGCGCGATGACACTCCGCTTCTAAACTACGCCACCACTTCATGGTTTGTTAAGGTAGCTGATTTTAAAGATGATCTAGTTGGGGAGAATAATAAGGTGAAGTGGGTGCCAGACCATGTTGGTAGTAACCGCTTCGGCAAGTGGCTCGAAGGGGCACGTGATTGGGCGATTAGTCGTCAGCGCTATTGGGGTGCTCCGCTACCAATCTGGCGTAATCCTGAGACCAAGAGCTTCGTAGTTCTTGGTTCACTATCTGAGCTTAAGGATAGAGTGAAAAAGAGTGGCAATCAGTATCTAATCATGCGCCACGGTGAAGCAGAGAGTAATCTGACTTTTGCCGTCTCGGTTGATAAGGAAGCCAACGATCCACTGACTGTTAAAGGGGTAGAGCAGGTGAAGGTCAGTGCCGAAGTACTTAAGTCTAAAGGGGTAGATATCGTCATCCACTCTGGTTATTTGCGCACTAAGACCACCGCGGAGTTGGTGGCTAGCGAGCTCGGTCTACCAGCTGAAGCGGTAATAGAAGACGAAAGACTAAAGGAGCTACAAGCCGGAAATGATCTAAAGACTTGGCATGATTACCAGGCGCTATTTAAGGATGAGCTTGATTCGTTTACCAGTACTCCAGAAGGTAGAGAGAATCGCATGGATGTAGCCAGAAGAGTTGGTGCTGTTCTCTATGAGTTAGAAGAGAAGTATCAGGGTAAGACTATACTCTTAGTAGGACACGCGAGCTCACTTCTTGGTCTCAAGATAGTGGCTGAAGGGCTAGACAGAGAAGAGGCTACTGTACTAAAGCGCGAGAAGGGACTAATGAATAACGCCGAGGTGCAAGAACTGCCTTTTGTACCACTGCCACACAATGACGACTACACTTTGGATTATCACCGTCCGTATATCGATGAGGTAGAGCTCTATGAAGGAGAGGTGAAGCTCGAGCGTGTACCAGATGTGTTTGATTGTTGGTTTGAGAGTGGTTCGATGCCATACGCCCAGCACCACTATCCATTTAAAAACGCCGATACTTTTTCTGGTACTTGTTTCCCGGCGCAGTTTATTGCTGAAGGTCTAGACCAGACCCGTGGTTGGTTCTATTCGCTTATAGTGCTTGGTACGGCACTCTTTGGAAAGTCACCGTATGAGAACGTTATTGTGAACGGACTAGTGCTGGCCGAAGATGGCAAGAAGATGAGTAAGTCGCTTCGCAATTACCCAGACCCAATGGACTTGGCGGATCGGGTGGGAGTAGACGCAATGCGTCACTACTTGCTCTCAGCACCTATTATGCGTGGTGAAGATCTAAACTTCTCTGAGAAGGAGGTGCTCGAACTACAGCGCAAGAATATTGGCCGCTTGCACAACGTACTCGCGATGTACGAAATGTTTAAGAGTGGGGTAGCACCAAAGGCTGATTCGTCTAACGTGCTTGATAAGTGGATTGTTTCAAGACTAAATCAGCTGATTGCTGAATCAACAGCTGGTTACAAAAACTACGAGCTTGATAAAGCCACTAGACCAATTACTGACTTTGTAGAAGATCTGTCTGTCTGGTACTTGCGTCGAAGCCGCGAACGTCTCAAGGGTGAAGACATGGCAGATAGAGAGTTGGCCGAAGGGACACTTCGTCATGTCCTCCGTACCCTCGCGCTCGTAATGGCACCAGCGATGCCTTTCTATGCCGAGTATCTTTTCCAGGCGGTGAAGACTGAGACCGATAACGAAAGTGTGCACTTAGCGGCTTGGCCGGAAGAGGGAGAGGTGGATCTTGCTGTGCTTGGAGAGATGAGTTTGGTGCGTGAGTTTGTAACGCTGGCTCTTGAGGCTCGCACCAAGGCCAATGTGAAGGTGCGTCAACCGCTCGGAACCCTTGGTATAAATATTGAGCTCGCACCAGAGTATGCAGACATTGTGGCGGACGAAGTAAATGTGAAGTCGGTAAAGTATCAAGCCGGACAAAGTGAGAGGGTAGCGCTTGACCTTGCTGTCACGCCAGAACTAAAAGCGGAAGGGGAAGTACGTGAACTGATGCGTGCTATTCAAGAGGCTCGCAAGACCGCCGGTCTCGCCCCACAAGACCGTGTTGTCCTCACTATCGACGCTACTGCCGAAACTTTCGCTTCAATCAATCAGTTTAGTTCACTCATCATGAAGACGGTGGGTGCTACTAGTATCGAATCTGGGCAAACGACAGATAATAGTCTCAAGCTCGGCGAGGAAGTAGTAGCTTTTGCTATTACTACTGTATAGATACATGTCCTACGTCACCTACACGACAGAGGCATTGGTCTGTGGTGGTTTTGACCAAAACACTGCCGACAAATCATTTCTACTTTTTACCAAAGAAGCGGGAATGCTCTTTGCTACTGCCAAAAGTGTGCGTGAAGAAAGATCCCTGCAACGTCCAGCGTTGCAGGATTTTTCGCGTATTAGGGTGTCTTTAGTTAAGGGAAAGGCTGGCTGGAGGGTGGGTAGTGTCGAGGCTTTAAGTAATGATTTTGCTGAAGCTACCACTCGTGAAATGCGTGGCAGTGTGGTGGCTTTGTATCGTCTCCTTAGGCGTTTTATTAGAGGAGAGGAGCCGGTAGGTGATCTTTATGGTGTGGTAATTAACGGGCTTGATTTGCTCCTTAGTGACCTTAAGAACCGACGATTGGCGGAACTACTCATCGAGGTAGAAATACTAACTATGCTTGGTTATGTAGACAAAGAGGCTATACCAGAGCGGATAAGGGGTGTTTCTTTGGTGGAAGCCACTAATTTGGTGGACGAAAAACTAGAAATCCAGCTAGAGATGCTAATTGGTAAAGCACGGGAGAGCAGTCACCTCTAAAAGGGAAAGTGGTATACTAAAAGTCATGTCAGGTATCAAAGATCAGGAGAATATTGAGGAAATACGTAAGCGACTTTATGATCGCTCGTTTACTCCCGACCCTAGTCGTAGTGAAGGGCATCAGCTCACCAAAACCACTGTTGATGTCTCAAGAGGTTGGGGTGAGCCACGCTTGGTTGAAAGACCAGCCCCCGCTCCTGATATTGCTGAAAAGGCAGCTACTGTAGTTGAAGAGGTGCTAGAAAAGCCAGAGATTGAAGAAGAGGTTGAAGTAGCTCCCAAAAAGCGCTCTTATCGATTGATTATCATGCTAGCCAGCGTGCTCTTGTTTGTGGCTGCTGCCGCTGTTTCTAGCGTTTATCTTTTCTTTGGTGCCAATCAGATTTCTGGACGTAATATCAGTCTTGATGTCAGTGCGCCATTTACCATTGCTGCCGGAGAGACCTACTCTATGGAGGTGAGTATCGGCAACCAAAATAGTGTGCCAATTGAATCGGCGACGCTTATTGTTAATTATCCCTCTGGCACCAAGACGGCCGACGAAAATGCCAAAGATATTTTTGAGGCTAGAATCCCAGTGGCTAAGGTAGAGCCGGGTCAAGCAATCAAGGTGCCGGTTACCGCACTTTTGTTTGGTGAGGAAAACGAAGAAAAAGAAATTAAAACTTCAATTGAATATCGCGTAAATGGTTCTAACGGAACCTTCTTCAAGGAAGCTGAGCCAATAAAGGTGAAGATTAATTCTTCACCACTAGTAATACGTGTTACTTCAGTAGATAAAGTATCTTCAGGCCAAGAAATGGAGATTACTCTGCATGTACGCTCAAACGCTCCAGCAGTACAGCGTAATGTTTTGGTTTCGGCCAACTATCCAAACAGTTTTTCTTTTGTTAGTTCAGACCCAGAGCCGGCTTACAATGAAAACGAGTGGTTGATTGCTGAAATTGCTCCAGAAGAAACCAAGACTATAAAGCTGAAGGGTAAGGTGGAGGGTGTAGCTGACGAACAGGCGGAAATACAGTTCCAGGCCGGTACACCACGAAGTGACAATCAGTTTATGATGGGTTCAGTACTCACCAAAACCAAAACTAGCTATGTAATTGAGAGACCGTTTATTGATGTGGTGGTTGGTATAAATCGTGATAAAGACGGGGAGGCAGTAGTGGAGTCTGGTAAGCCAGCTGAGGTGGTAGTAGTAGTGACTAACACTCTTAAGGAGACAATTTATGACATGCGTATTGAGGTTGCTCCAAAAGGAAATCTGATTCGTGATTCGCTATTAGACGTACCGGAAGGATTTTATGACTCAAATACCAAAACCATTTCTTTTGAGGTATCTGGTATGCCGTCTTTGGCTGAGGTGCGTCCAGGAGAGAGTAGAGAAGTTCACTTCACTGTTAATCCAGACGAAAAGCAGTCTACCGCTTCTTTTGATATTTCAACCAATGTCTACGCGAGAAGAGTAAACGAAGACAGTGCGGCTGAGGAGTTGGTAGGTAGTGCTGTAGCTAAAGCTAAATATGATGCATCTGTAGCCAATAGAGGGCAGGTCACTCATAGTGGCGGCGGGTTCCTTGATGATGGTCCGGTACCACCACAATCAGGTGTGGTCACTACCTACACTATTACTTTTGAAGTAGAGTCAGGTTCAAATGATCTTACCAATGCCGTGCTTACTACTACCATTCCACAATACGTAAATTGGTTAGATGTCTATAAGGGAGAGGGAACGGTAGAGTACAATCCCGTGGCCAAGCAACTAAGGTGGAATATCGGCGCTGTAGGAGCTAATGTTAAAAAACAGCTTGAGGTCCAAGTCGGCCTCTTGCCAAGTGTCACACAAGTTGGTAAAACACCTACTATCGTTGGTACTCAGGAGTTTCGTGCCACCGACCGTTTTACCAACAGTACCCTTAAATCAACCGCCCCAGCCCTCACCAGTGAGATTTCTGTAGAAGCAGGATTTCCTAAAGGAAATGGTGAAGTGGTGGCCGCGGACTAAATTTAATTAAACAATTCAAGTATGACAAAAGACAGTATGGATAAGGTGGTTTCGCTATGTAAGCGCCGCGGCTTTGTATTTCAAGGTAGTGATATCTATGGCGGTCTTAAGGGTACTTGGGACTTAGGTCCACTTGGTGTTGCTCTCAACAACAATATTAAGCGTGAGTGGTGGAAGATGTTTGTTGATGATAGAGAAGATATGTACGGCCTTGATGCTGCTATTTTAATGAACGCCAAAACTTGGGAAGCTTCGGGACATACTGGTGCTGGTTTTTGTGACCCGTTGGTGGAAGATGTAGAGACTGGTGAGCGCTTTCGGGCTGATCACTTGTTAAAGGATAATGGTATTGAAGCTGAGGGCCTTACCATTGAACAAATTGATGCCTTGATTGCAGAGAAGGGAGTTAAAAGTCCAAAAGGAAACTCTCTTTCCAAAGCTCGCCAATTCAACATGATGTTTGAGACTCGTATTGGTGCAGTATCTGGTCCAGAAGGTCTTGTTTATCTTCGCCCCGAGACTGCCCAAGGTATCTTTGTTAACTTCAAAAATGTGGTTGACTCAATGTCTCCAAAAATTCCTTTTGGTATTGCTCAGGTTGGAAAGGCGTTTCGTAATGAAATCGCCCCGCGTGAATTCTTGTTCCGAGTTCGTGAGTTTGAACAAATGGAGATTGAATACTTTGTAAAAGAAGGAGAGTGGCAAGAACGCTTTGAACTACTGCGTCAGGATATTTGGAAGTGGTTTGATCATCTTGGTCTAGCTCGTGAGAATGTCCAAGAATACGAGGTGCCAGAAAATGATCTGGCTCACTACAGTAAGCGTACTATCGATTTTGAGTACAACTTCCCAGGTAAAGGCTTTGATGAGTTGGCCGGCTTTGCTTATCGTACCGACCATGACCTTAAGAGTCATATGAATATGAGTGGTCAGTCAATGGAGTATATTGAACCAGATGGCGCTCGATTTATTCCACATGTGCTTGAACCCTCTTTTGGTGTGGGACGAGCTTTTACGGCTGTGCTTTGTGAGGCTTATACTGAAGATGAAATGGGGGGTGAGGTACGTTCTTACCTTAAGTTGCCTAAGCATCTCGCACCATACCGCGCGGCGGTATCACCACTTCTGAAGAATAAACCAGAGCTGGTAGAGAAGGCACGCGAGGTCTTTCGTCTTCTTAAGAAAGAACTGGGTAACGTAGCTTGGGACGACAACGGCAACATTGGTAAACGCTACCGCCGTCAGGACGAAATCGGTACCCCAGCATGTATTGTTATCGACTTTGAAACTCTTGGTGAAGAAAAGCCAGAACTTAAGGATACTGTAACAGTTCGTGACCGTGATACCGGTGAGCAGACCAGAGTGTCTATCGCTGAGTTAGTTAGTTACTTAAAGTAAATATAAAAACCGACACCATAGGGTGTCGGTTTTTTAGTAGCGGGTTAGTTTAAACATTAGCCATATTCCCATCATGGCACCAATAGCGTTGCCTAGGATGCTGGCAAAAGAAAATCCACCGGCTCCCCATAAGCTAGGGATGTAGCCACCAATTAGGCCGCCAATAAACATTCCTAGATAGATTAGTCTTTTTGATTCCATGGATTAATTATAGCCTGTTGTGATGGCTTTTATAATTCCTAGGCTGTGTTACAGTATTTTTACTATGAAAGCCAAATATATCACCACCACTTTGCCCTATGTAAACTCAGATCCACATATTGGATTTGCTCTTGAGATACTGCAGGCCGACGCCCTGGCGCGTTACTGGCGTCTGTTAGGTCATGATGTATTTTTTAACACTGGTACCGATGAGCATGGCCAAAAAATAGCTCAAAAGGCTGATGAAAAAGGAGAGGGTCGTCAGGCTTATGTAGACCATTATGCTAATGAATTCCGGAAGCTTGGTGCTGCGCTCGGACTCTCCGAACATGCCTTCATTCGCACTACTGATGCCAAGCACAAGCTAGCTGCTCAGGAGATTTGGCGTCGTTGTGAAGCTAAGGGAGACATTTATAAAAAGTCATACAGTGGCCACTACTGTGTAGGCTGTGAGCTTTTCTATAAGCCAGAGGAATTACTCGAAGGTGGTATTTGCCCAATTCACACCAAGCCTTGTGAGGTGATTGAAGAGGAAAATTATTTCTTCAAGCTTTCCAACTATCAGAGCTACCTCGAGAAATATCTATCTAAAGAAGGGGTGATAGTACCAGAGTGGCGCCGCCAGGAAGCAATTAACTTCGTAAAGGCGGGTTTAGAAGATTTTAGTATTAGTCGTGATAAGTCTCGGCTTAATTGGGGTATTCCGGTACCAGGGGATGATAATCAGGTGATGTACGTGTGGTTTGACGCTCTTACTAACTATATCTCAACCCTTGGTTGGCCTGAGGAAGGTGGAGAGTTTACCAAGTATTGGGCAGAAGGAGAGACTCTTCAGATGGCTGGTAAAGACCAGGTGCGTTTCCAGTCTATTATGTGGCAGGCGATGCTTAAGAGTGCTGATGTGAAGGCGACCGACCAGGTCTTCTATCACGGCTTCATCAATTCTGGTGGACAGAAGATGTCTAAGAGTTTGGGTAATGTTATCTCACCTTATGAGATGGTAGAGAAGTATGGTACCGAGGCTACTCGCTACCTGCTACTTCGTCATGCTCACCCGTTTGATGATTCTGATATTACTCCAGAGAAACTGGATGAGTGGTACACCGCTGGGCTGGTAAACGGTTTGGGTAATCTTGTGGCTCGCGTGATGAAGATGGCGGAGGCACACCTGGATTCTGGTGAATTAATAGACTCTGGCCTAACAAACCTTTCTGCATTAAATCATTTTGATTTTCAGCAAGCGTTAAATGATATTTGGAATGGTGTTCAAGCAGCTGATTTGATTATTTCTGATACTGAACCATTTAAACTTATAAAGACAGATGAGGTTGCTGCAAAGAAGATTTTGACCGACTTGCGCCAGCTGGTATTCCATATTGCGTTACAACTGGGTCCAATAATGCCCGAAACTTCAGTAAAGATACTAGAAGCTGTCCGCACTAACAAAAAGCCCGAAAACCTCTTTGCTCGACTAGAAAAGTAGTATGAAATACACTTGTATCGATACGCATACTCACCTCAATCTACCGGCTTTTGCTGAGGATGTGGAGGCGGTGGCGGCGCGGTGTTTGGAAGATAGGGTGGCTCATATCAATATTGGTACCAACTCTACTACCAGTGCGCAAGCGGTCGCGATTGCCGAAGCGCATGAAGGGTCTTGGGCGATGGTGGGTCTTCATCCGATACAGGCCGCACCGGGTGTGCGCGACGAAGATGATGGACGAGGCGGTACGCCAACCCCACAAGCGGCTGAAGTTTTTGATAAAGAGCTGTATCGCAATCTGGCGAGTAGTAAAAAAGTAGTGGGAATAGGTGAGTGTGGGTATGATTATTATCACACTCCAAGTGATAGCTTTGCGGCTCAGGAGAAGGCCTTCATTGAGCAAATAGAACTAGCTAATGAGCTAGACTTGCCACTTATGATACACACCCGTGGGCCAAAGCCGGGTGATGAGAGTCCAACCGGCCTTAGTGTCTATGAAGATGTTTACCAAACCCTGAAGCAGTACGCTAAAGTGCCGGGCAATGTACACTTCTATGCCGGCACGCTTGAGGAAGCTGAGAAGTTTTTTACTTTGGGCTTCACGGTCTCTTTTACCGGTGTTATCACCTTCGCTAAGGTTTATGAAGATTTGGTGCGGGCTATACCGCTATCTCTCATGCACGCTGAGACGGACGCCCCTTATGTCTCACCGGTACCATATCGTGGGCAGCGCTGTGAGCCACGCTATGTGGCAGAAGTGGTAAAAAAAATTGCGGAGATTAAGCAGCTACCGCTAGAAGAAGTGCAAGAAGTACTTCTCAGAAATGCTGAAAGGCTCTATAAAATAAATCTGCATTAAAAAACAGCGACCGCTTGCGGTCGCTGTTTTTTTAATTAATCAAAGATGGATACTAGGTACTCATCAATCTTGCGTTGGTCCCACTCGTAAAAACCAAGTGGATCGTCTTTAAGGTCACGGGCGAGGTCACGTCCGACAAAGCGCCAATGCCACGGTTCGTAAACATAGAAGCCGTTGTCTTTAGGGTAGGAGAGAATGAAACCGAAGCGGTAGGCGTTTTTGGTGAGCCACTCATAGGCTGGTGTGTCCGCAAAGCTGGTGTAGGTGCCGCCGGTAGTTGGGTCGGTAATATCTAAGGTGGTACCGAGTTGGTGCTCCGAGTAGCCTTGATCCGCTGAGAAGGTATTGGCGCCACTACCATAGATTTGAGTGTACTGTCCTTTTAGTTGGGCCTGTTCTTCAAAAGAGCGAAAGGCTGAAACTACCTTGAGGTCAATGCCGTCCTCAGCCGCTTCATCTAACATGTCGTATAAGTACTTTATGGCATCACCATGGAAATATTGGTCGCCCTTGCCAGGTTGAACATATTTGCTGTCTATTTGCGACAACTTCATCGGGACGAAGTTTTCGTTGAGGAAATAGGTTTTGGAGTATTTTTGCAGCAACTCCTCATCGGTTTTTGATAGTTTATCAAGCACTCCGACCGTACCAGAGATTTCTTCAATTTGTTCTGCAAATTCCTCGTTGCGGTTTTTCTCACGTCGCAGGTCTCGCTCGGTGTCTTCTAGGAGTTCGGTTAGTCTGGCAATTTCAGCGTTTAGGGTGGCGATGGTAGTGCTGGCTGCTGATTCGGTAGCCTCGAGCTCTTTCTCTTTAGTGGTCTTAGCTTCCAAGGTAGCGTCACGTTCGGCCTCTAATTTAGCCAGTACTTGATCCTGGCTTTGCTTGACGAAAAATAGGTAGCCGGCACCCATAGCCGCCAACAAAGCCAGGACACCTAATATCAAAGGTATGGTCGCTTGGGTTTTTATCATGGGTATATTCTAGCACGAATGCTCTTCTTGAAATGGTCGGTTTTTTATGGTAAGGTTGTCCCGTTACTAAGTTAAATTCTGTATTAAATGTCAGAAACAAAAATGCCAGCAGCTGAAGCCGCTGTAGCAAACGAGCGAGAGCTTGTGAGCTATGAGCTAGCTTTCCACGTTCTTCCAACGGTTGCTGAAGGGGAAGTACCAAGTGTTGTTGATTCAATCAAGGCACACATTACTAAAGCTGGTGGCGAAATCTTCGATGAAGAGGAAGCACAGCGCTTTGATCTCGCTTACGAGATTGCTAAGTACATGGAGGGTCGTAACCGACGTTTCAGTAGTGCTTACTTCGGATGGGTTCGTTTCCGTCTAGATGCAAGTGAACTAGCACACGTAACTGAGGCTCTAGATATTACCAAAGAGATGCTTCGCTACATGGTAGTAAAGCTTACTAAGGTAGAAGAGGCTAATCCTTTCCGTTTCCACGAGTCTATCGCTGACCGCAAGGTTCGCACTATCAGTGACGAAGATATTACTGGAGAGGTAGTAGAAGGTGAGGAGGGAGAAGAAGTTGTTGCTACTGAGGCTGTAGAGGCAGAAGTAGAGGGTGATAGCAAAGCAGCTGAGGAAACCGTATAATAACGGCACTAATCACTAAGCAATCAACATATGTATCTAAATAAAGCCATGGTATTTGGAAACCTAACCCGTGACCCAGAGATGAAAGCTCTGCCAAGCGGAATGCAGGTTTGCTCATTTTCTCTAGCTACCAATCGTGTCTACAACGACCGAGATGGTAAGCGTCAGGAAGCCGCTGATTATCACAACATTGTGGTCTTCGGTAAGCAAGCAGAAAACTGCGCCAAGTATCTAACCAAGGGAAGTAGTGCATATGTCGAGGGTCGCATGCAGACCCGTAGTTGGGACAAAGACGGAGTTAAGCAGTACCGCACTGAGGTGATTGCTGACCGAGTCCAGTTTGGTCCTCGTAGTGGTGGCGCCGGAGCCCCAGCGGCCGCCGGAGCAGCTGCTCAGCCAGGAGATGACAGAGGAGCTTCAGTGCTACCTGATTATCCTGAGGAGGAGATTAATCCCGAGGACATCCCATTTTAAAAGACTGAATCTACCCAATCTACTTTGTTGCAACTTCACTTTTATCGGTCACGGTAGCCACCTACCGCTTCCTCTAAAAGCTTGTTGCGCCTCGTATCTTGGGCAACTCAGACTTTTAAAAACTAGAAACTATTTGATTTGAAACTTTATTAGCTAAAGTAAAAA
>JACCDV010095060.1_pt1 | contig 36904 bp, 33 predicted proteins | sample 7446131 | NCBI WGS metagenome assembly JACCDV01 (sample SAMN15323448, study PRJNA562643) | freshwater metagenome | isolation source: river surface water | place: USA:Blue River Watershed | collected 2017-08-17
AACATGTTGCTTGACAAGATTTTTGAGTCGTTTATAATCTTGTTTCTGTCGACGCGGGAGTAGCTCAGTTGGTAGAGCGCAACCTTGCCAAGGTTGAGGTCGAGAGTTCGAGACTCTTCTCCCGCTCCAAATTACAAAAAGGGAAGCCCATCAGCTTCCCTTTTTCATTCGTGAAAGCGCGCTGCGCGTGTCAACCAGATTCACTGACACTGCAGTTGGCGGCCGGGCCCGGTCAGCAACCCAGGCCGGCATTCACGGGTACAATACGGCTCCCTCGGCGGGGTAGCAAAGTGGTTATGCAGCGGCCTGCAAAGCCGTCTACGCCGGTTCGATTCCGACCCCCGCCTCCAAACATTGACGGCCTCCGCTTGCGGAGGCCGTTTCGCTTTCATCCTTGTCCAAGCTGAGTAAAGATGGCTTGTGTTTGGGCGCACGGCCCATGTGGGACGTTGTGTGCCGTGAACAGGATCGGGGCGTTGAAGTTCTATACTCCAGCGCATGAAGATTGAGGCGAAAGAACATCTGCACATGACAGCTGTTGTGTTTGACTCGCTGACCTTGGTCAAGCGCCTGGGTACAGCCGGTATGCCGAATGAACAGGCCGAAGCTGTCGTCAGTATGGCGAGAGATGTCATGCTCAACGTTGCCACCAAGGCCGACATTGATGCGGCCATGGTATCGCTTGATCCGAAATTTACGGCTATCGAACAACGACTGATTGGTGGTGATCAACGATTCGCATCCTTTGATCAACGATTGTCCTCGATAGAGCAGCGTCTGACCTCTTACGATCAGCGCTTCGTCGCCATAGACCAGCGCTTCGTGGCAATTGATCACCGCTTCGAGATCATCGAGCAAAAATTTACCATCCTCGAGCAGCGCTTGACTATCAAGCTGGGCTCCATCGTCGTGATTGCGCTCGGGGCATTCACTGCGATCTCCAAACTCATCGGTTGAGTGGCGTTGTTCCTGCGGCGGCTCTCGACTGCGGCCTGTTGAGGTCTATCCGATTTACAATAGCGATCCGGTTTGGTCACTGAACGAAGCCGGCACCCTATGCCCGAGTGGTGAAATTGGTAGACACAGCGGACTTAAAATCCGCCGCTCAGCCGCGAGGCGGCGTACCGGTTCGATTCCGGTCTCGGGCACCAGTCAATTCGGCGGTGCGATACCCAGCAGTTCGAAGAATTTATCCAGCGATCCGGCGGACGCACTGACTTCCTTCACCATCTGCGGCAGGCTCAACTGTCCGAGTTGCACCGCGCGCCGGATCAGATAGGGTGTGGGGCTGTGCGGCTCGATCGTCTGCAGATAATCCGCCAGCGCATTCAGGGCTGCATAGGCTTCGGCGCGGTCGCTGATCGTGGTTGATCCGGCTTGGCCTGGGTCCTTGCCTGCAGGCTGGACTGCGGTGGCAGTTCGCGCAGTCTGCGCAATCGGCGTAGTCGGCGTAGTCGGCGCGCCCGGCATGCCCGACCTGTCAGCTTCATCGGAAACGCTCGGTAAACTGTCCACGGAAGCGTTCGCATCAATCGTCGGTAATGCGGCCACAGGTGCCGGGATCTCCTGCAGCAGGCTTTGTGCTGCGACGCGTATGGCATCGACTGCGGCAGACAGTTTCGACAGGGAGGGCGATGCCTGTTGCAAGCGTTCGTCGAGCAGGCGCGTCAGTCCGTCCAGCTCGGCCAGCGCAAGCTCCGCGTGCTGTACCAGCTGTCGCAAGCCCTCGGCATCGGCGGGCTTCACGCTGCTGCGTATGTCCCGCCGGCTTGGCGGACCGCCATCGACGGTGCGGGCGTCGTCAGCGGTCGGGGCGCGCTCCCAATCGAGCAGCGTGATCGGGAATGGTCGGTGCAGCGCGGTCGGCAGCAGCGACACATGGCTCTTGAGCGTCAGCGGCAGGTTGGTGTTCATCCACACGAAGGGAGCGACACGGCGGTCGCTGTCACCGTCGTCGATCGCTGGCCATGCGTGATCCCAGAAAGTGCGCGACAGTCCGGCGACCAGCGCGATACCGGCACACAAGCCCTCCATGCGTGCGGTGCGTATCCATGCATCGACCAGCCAGCCCGCGATCTGGAAGTCCTTCGTGTCCCGTGCCAGCAGCTGTGCGCTGGCATCGGCCACCTTGCGCCAGTCCGCCTTGACCAGTGGCCTCTCCCATTCGCCCATCGGCAGGCTGGGATCATCTTCCTCGCGCAGCTTCGCGGTCTCCATGTAGACCGGTTCATAGCGCATCCAGCGGCCGGCCGGCGCATCGCCGGGCAGCGGCGCGAGCAGTTGCTGCACGATGGCCTGCAAGCTGTTCATGGTGTTGTCCATCATCGCTCCACCGCCGGCGCACGCTCCGGGAAGGCCTGCGGCCAGGGCAAGGGCGCGGTCTTGCCAGGTTCGGACAAGGTGATGCCGACGAAGGCGCGCACCGGCTTCGCGCGCAGGCTGCTGTCCTTCGGATCGGCCTGGACCGGCACCTCGAGCTTCAGCAAGGAGCTGCGCGCATCCGGCGCATCGTTCACGCGCAGCAGCTGCACCATGTCCAGCAGCGCCCATGGGCCATCGAAACGGAACACCACGCTCTTGCGGCTGACTTCGAGGTAAGGGTTGTCCGGATCGGCGCGCGGCACCAGCGGCACGTCATTCGCGAAGCGCAGCGTCAGTCGCACCGGGTCACCGGCCTTCCAGCGCAGGGGCCGCGGCGTATCGCGCAGTTTCAGGGTCTGGTCGCCGATGCTCAGGGCCCAGTCGATGATCTTGTTGCCATCCAGCTCGCCATTCACGTTCGCACGGAAGCGCACCGCCACATCCAGCGCCGCCGCTTGCGAGGCGTCGGCCGGGAACAGAGGCGCCAGCAACTGCCGTACCTGTGATGCCAGCAGCGCGAAGTCACGGATGGGCGTCACCGATCCCTCGGGCACGTTGTTGCGTGCAAAGATCTCGGCCGACACTGCGGGCATGCGGTTCAGCAGGTTGCCGGTCTCGGACAGATCGGCTGCGCTCATCGCCGCATACTCGCTGCCGCGCACGCTGCTGCGATTGCCGATGAAGGGGCGGCGACCCTTCAGCAGCCGGTTGAAGTCATTCGCGAACGCCGTCCATTGCTCGACGAAAGAACGACGATCCAGCGCCATGCAGCGGCGCGTGACGGCACGGTGCAATTCCGCATGGCGCTCGGCAAAGAAGCTGGTCGGGCGTTTCGGGGCCTCGTTCGCTTTCAGCGCTGCGAGGCATGTGGGCGCATCCAGTTCACGCGCAAGCTCGGTCAGGAAACGTTCCAGCTTCACGATGCTGCCGCGCGGATCCTTGGCCGCATGCAGCTCCAGCTCGCGCGCGATGGCTTGCCAGCGCGCCAGCTCGGTGCCGCCACGGGTGTCGGTCGGCAGCGCGGTGCGCAGCACCTGTGCCTGTGCCGACAGCGCCTGCATGCGGGCCAGTTGCTGGTTCAGGTAATCGGTCACATCACCGCCGCCACCGGCAAACAGATTCAGCGTCGAGCGCTGCTCGGGGCGGGCGTCGTCGGATTCATCGATCACCTGATAGGCACGGGCTTCCTGCAGGTCGCCGTTCAACAGGCGCAGTCGTGCCGAGGCATCATGGGCCAGTATGGTTTGCAGCGTTTGCGCCTCGCCGTCCTGCCCCAGCTCTTTCAGCAGCGCCACCAGCTTCTTCACATGGCCACTGGCTTGTTCGAACGCAGACCATGACGGTGCGCTGGCACTGGAATGCACACTGTCCATGTCGACCGGGCTGAATGCATGGCCGGCGAGATCGACCAGCCGCAGTGCATACTGGTAGTCGATCACATCGCGCACCGCTTCCTGCAGGTCGCCGGGGAACCTCGGCAAGTCATCGCTCAGGTATTTGCGCCGGCCATCTCCCAGTCTGGCGGCGCGCGCGAGTTGTTCGTTATCCCAGTTCAGCAGCGTGCCGCGCGCTGTCGGCTCCAGCGCATTGCCGACCGCAGGCTGCATGAAGGGCTGGCCCAGCAATTGTTCGACCGCTGCCACCAGTGCCTGCCTGTCCTTGGACAGTGCGATCCCGCCATCCTTGCCGGCAGTGATCGCGATGTCCTTGCCTTCGCCGAACAAAGCAAGGAATTGCTGGCGCGTGCGTGTGAAATCCTCGCGCGACTTGATATCGACATCGGCCACGATCTCGGCACCGATCAGCTTGTTGTTCGCGAATTGCTGCATCAGCTTGTCATACGATGCCCCCAGCTTCAGTTCATCCTGCAGCACCCAGCCGCCATGGCCATGCGCGAGCAGCGTCTTCTGGTCATGCAGCGCTTCCTGCAGCTGACGGTAGGCGGCGATTACTTCACCACTGTTCGGCGATGCACTGCCGTCGAACAGGGTCAGCACCTTGTGCTTCGCTGCCTGCACGCGCTCTTCGCTGCGTACCAGCGCATTCTCCTGGAACAGTTTGCGGTTCAGTGCGAGCGCCGACTTCACGAAGCCACAGCGCAGCGCGGTCGCAATCGCAGGCTGGTCGATCAGGGTGCCTTCGGCGACTGCCGCATCGCGGAACAACTGTATGCTGCCCTCGAGGTCGCCGGTCAGGTCGGCGCCCAGCATGTCGAGCACCAGCATGCGCAATTCGCGCGCGCTGTTCTTGTGCGGCGACTTCAGGCGCTGCATCGCGCCGACACTGGTTTCGAGCCGGCCTGCGTCATTCGCATAGCGTTGCAGCGCGGTGAACTCGCCCAGGTGCTCGACCGACACGCTGGCATGGCCCGCCGTGGGTATCGCCGCATTGCCCGGCAGCGGGCCGTCGCAATCGGTGGCGCCGCCGGTCAGTCTGGCGGTCACCGGGTTCAGTGGTGCATTGCTCAGCTCGGCGGTGCGGCGGTAGATCGCATGCTGCAAGGTGCGCACACCCATTTCCGCAAATTCTTCCTTGATCCGGTTGCGTGCGCGCTCGCGCAGGTCATCGAACATTGGCCAGGAGCCTGGTATGAAGGGGTTGTACACACCGGGGTCATACAGCGATACCGAGCGGCTCAGGCGGCGGGATTGCAGCTCTTCCAGACCAATCATCAGCTGTAACGCGGTCTTGCGGTACCACTCGAAATCCAGCCGCTCGCCCTGATGGGCAGTGTGCGCGCGATACTCGGCATCGCGTTTCAAGCCTTCCAGGCCTTCGGCCAGCGCAGGCATCACGCGGTTCAGCTGGATCACGGAGAACAGGAGGCCGAATGCATAGGCCATGGGTATGCCCACCGCCAGCCAGCGGCCGATGCGGGTCATCAACGGGCGCGCCAGTTTCTGCGAATGAGCTGCGCGCGCGAGGCCGAACTCGGCGAACACTTTCGCATCCATCACATCGCGCAGGAACAGCGGGCGCGCGCCGGCGCCGCTGAAGTACAGGCCGCGCAGGAAGAAAGGCTCGTGGAATGCGTTCGGCCGCATCAGCTCTTCGAGATACTCGGCCATGCCGGAGCGCAGCGCTGCAATGCGCGATGGCAGCAGGAAGACCTCGGTCGGCGAGCTGACCTGCGCATGCGATGCAAACAACTCTGCGCTGACATCGGCGACATTCTGCTCGACCTGATCGAACGCCTGCGTGACCCAGCCCGGTTGATACAGCGCCGACGGCTGGTAGGGCGAGGACCAACCGAGCATGCTGTCCTGCATCGCCGGTGGCAGCGCCTGCGCGAAATCGCCGAAGCCCGGCAGGTCTTCGCAGCCGGACACGACGACGTACACCGCAAAGCGCATCGCATAGCGGTTTTGCGCAATCCAGATGCGGCGGCTGGCCGCATCCGCTTTGAGCCTCAGTCGCTCGCGGCCTTCCGGCGTGCGGTCGGCCAGCAAACCGGCTGGCACCGAAATGATGATCGAGTCCAGCGGGCGTTGTGGCCGGTACTGCCCGCATAGCTGCACGAAGGCTTCCCAGCGCTTTTCATGCAGGTCGAGCGAGGCCGGGTCATCCAGCTGCTCCGATGTGAGCTCGACCACCACACCGCGGTCGAACAGGTGCCAGCGCGGTGCATCGCCGGACTGCAGCGTCTCGTCGCCGACAGGCGCATCCTCTGCCAGCAGGCTGGTCAGTCCGCAGCGCTCGATCGCAGGGCGGGTGGCGGCGCTGCCGTCATGCAGCAGCACCACCCAAGGGATGTCGTAGCGTTTGCCATGCTCCGCAATGTTCTGCTCGATGCGCGTGACCGCGGAACGGAACGAGGATTTCAGGCGGCCGATGTCGAGCGCGGCACGCCGGGCGCCGGCCTTGTTGCCGTCGCGGTCGATGCCATAGCGCAGCGCGGCCAGTAGCACCACGATCGCGGTCGTCAGCAGACCGATGATCCAGATGATGGTCAGCGAGTTATCCACGATCGGCCTCGCCCGGGTCTGACTGTGGCAACTTCATCTTTGCCGGCGCCGATGGCTCCAGTGCCTTGCGTACCGGCGCCGAGGTCCAGCGCCATGCGACTTGCGACAACGCGATCAGCAGCAGCATCGTGCCGATGAAGGCCAGCGTGCCACGGCTGAAACGGAAGAAGCGCACCGGCGCAATGTTTGACAGCGGATACTGATAAGCCTGGTCGGACAGCACCCGATCCGCAGTGCGCGGCTGGCCGGCAAGGCCGGGCATCAGCTCCGGCTCGCGCCGGTAGATCTTGCGGTACAGCGCGTCGCGCAGCGCTTGCAGCGCCTCGTCCGACTGCGGCCCACGGTAACGGCCTTCGAAGCCGGTCGAAATGGCGAACAGATACAGCGGCGCCATCTGCGATGGCTGGCCGCTGGCATCGGCCAGCAGCGCATCGATACGGCGGAACACCTCGTCACCGGCGATACTGGAGCCGAACAGTCGTGTCTCGATCAGATGCTCGGTATAGCGAGAACGTCCCGGCCAGCTGCGCGCCAGCAGCAGCTCGTCGGCAATCGCGGCCTTCAGGTAGCGCAGCTCATCGACCGCAGCACGATCGGCCGGCGCGCCGATGCGCGAGATCTCCATGGTCTGCACATCGATCTCGCGCGCCAGTGTGTCGCATGCATCCTCGGCAGCCTGGCGCGCGGCGTCGGGGCTGTCCTCGCCGAGGAAATGCTCGCGTTCGAAGCTGCCCACGACCCGCAGCACTTCGGCCACGAACAAACGCAGCTGCCGCAGCAGCAGCGTATCGGTCGGTGCTTGCGGCGACAGCGGCGCGCGCGGCTCCGGCTCGCGCGGCGCGATCAGCGTGGTGATCGGCGGCAGCGATGGCCTGGGTGCCGGCACGGGGAGGGTGAGCTTGCCCATCGTTCGTGGTTCCTGTCGCCCTCGTCAGATGCCTTGCGTGCGGATGAACAGGCCGATCGACGCCGGACGTGCGGCGTTGCCGGCGCGGCCCGATGGCCCGATCACGAGCCGGCTGTCGGGCCGCATCAGTTCCGGTCCCGGCACGATCTCGTACAGCATCACGCCCGGCAGGCTGCGCAGCTGCATTTCCGGCGCGCCCGCAATGCGCGCACGGCGATAGCCCAGCACGCGCTTCTCGCGCAATTCGCCAAACACATGCGCGGGGCCGATCACGGCGGTGTCCATCCAGTCCTCGGCTTCGCCCGCAACACCACCGGCGCTGCCCTTCAGGCCCACCACTAGCCGTTGCCCGATCCATTCCGGGCGCAGTGCGAGTTCGAATGCGCCATTCATCCATTCGAAACCGACTTCACGGTAGTCCTGGCTGACTTCGGACAGGTTCTCGTCCAGCTCCTTGAGCAGCGGGCCGAAGCTCAGGTGCGGCTGCGCATGGTCATAAGGAGGCGGCGTAATCGGCAGCGCGCCGGTACGCAGCAATGACATCGGCCCGAGCAGGTTGCACAGCGCGAGGTAGAGCGGGTAGGGCGCAATCACCGGGCTTTGCAAGTGCGCTTCCAGTACCGGCAAGGCCGGCACCATGCAGGACAAGCGCTGCAGCAACGCGAGGCGCTCGCCGCGTTGCTCGGCCTGCGACACGCCGGCGGCCTGGCGCGCAACAAAGGCGGCCTTGCTGCGCAGCGTGTGCACGAATTCGCGCATCGCATCCAGCAGCTCGGGTGCGGCCTGCACATCCAGCAGCGCCGGCAGCGTCGCACCCAGCTTCACCACGCCGTCATCTTCCAGCACCGACGCGATCGCCATGCTGACATTCAGCGCCGGCGGTGCGTCGCCGGCCGACAATGACAGATTGGGCAGCAGGCGCGGTATGTCGGCCGGCGCCGCATCCGACACTTCGTCGTCCACCGGATCGGCCTTGACGGACACGAAGCGCGACGCCATTTCCGGCATCTTCATGTTGCGCGATACCGGCAGCGACAGCCATACCGTCACCGGCTCGCCGGCCATCTGCTTGATCGCAGCGTCCAGCTTCAGCGACAGTTCAGGCGCAGCCGGATCCTGCTGGTCGAACATGACGGCCGTGCCATCCGGCAGGATGGCTTCCAGTTCCAGCACGCGCAAGGTGCCCGAGGGCAGCAGCGCCATGTCGAATTTCAGTCGCTTCACACCCCACGCATACGGGGTGCCGGTCAGCGTGTGCCACGCAATCAGCGCATCGACACGCGCCGACTCGAGCTGGAAGTGCTGCGGCGACAGCAGCATGCCCTCATGCCACTGGATGCGGTCCGGACATTTCATCGGCTGCCTCCGTGCGTGGTGCGCTGGTGTGCGCTGTTGGTCTTGTTCGTCATCGGTATCCTGAACATCATTTTTTCTGCTTGCCTGTCGCGTTGACCGTGAAATCGGTCGCGCCGAATTCGATACTGATCTTGCCTGTCAGCGTATGCAGCGGCGCACGGTGCTCGCCGGACGTGAAATAGTCGGCAAACAGCAGCGCTGCAAAAACCCGCTTGCCTGAATAGTGCTTGCCGGGCCAGCTCATCGACTCGCCCGGCGCCAGCTCGGCACTGTCGAACGCAATGTCTTCCGGGTGCGACTTGCGCAAGCCATCCCGTGCTGCAAACCACTCCTGCGCCTTCATCGACGACAGCTTGCGTGCCAGTGCTTCATCGCTGACCAGTACCAGGTCCACGGCCACCGGAAAATCCCGGTTCGCGGCCGGGTCGACATACATCGACACCGATTCCCAGTCGAGCTTGACGCCCGGCGGAAACATCATCTCTTTCATCGAGCTGCAGCCGGACAGCAGCAGACCGGCCAGCAGCATGCACAGCAGCGCTCGCATGGTCAGCAGTAAGCGGCGTGCTCGCATCAACGGCCTTTCGAAGGATCGGTCGCGCCGTACAGGATGGCCGCCGGCGTCGGCACCGCTATCGGCGAGTAGCCGAGCACATCCTTGCGCTCGGCAGCCGCGCTGCCTGTACCGTTGCCCGCTGCGCTGCCATCGGCTGCCACCGGCTGCGAATTGGCGCGCGCCTGTGCCTGCGCCGCGAAATCCGCATGCGCGTGTCGCAGCCCCAGCTCGAATCCCAGCATCACCAGCAGCACCACGATCGCGACCGTACAGACGGTCGTGATCATTACCAGCCGCGAGGTCAGCGCGAACGTCACCCTCATGCCACCTCCACCGTCATTTGCCCCGGCATCGACACCTCGATCACGCCGGCCCAGTTGCACATCAATGTCGATCCGTCATTCAGCGCCGGCATGTTCCCGATCTGTACCGTCGGCGAGCCCGGCACCCAGGGGGCGGTCGTCATCGGCAGACAGGGCATCGGCGTCAACGCACCCATCGCCGCTGCCGTGGCCGCCGCCACCATGGGATTGGCCAGCGACTGGCACATGCCGAAGGGCAGGATGTTCAGCATTGGCACATGGTCCATGATGTTCGCGGCCGGTGCGCCCGACAGCGTGCGATTCAGCGGCAGCACGTTCAATGTGCCGGGCGCCATCCCGAACGAACACTTCAACATCGCCCCTGCGCAGACCAGCTTGCCCATCAGCTTCCCCTGAACAGTTTTTCCATGCGCTCGGCCAGCTTCGGCGCGGCCGCTCCGCCTTGCGGCTTGCCATTCTGATCGAAGCGCGCCACATCTCCGCTACGCAGGCCACCCTCCCAGCTCGACTTTTCCATCAACTGGCCATTGGTCCAGTAGCGTTCCATGGTCCCGTGCAGGATGTTGTCGCGGTAGCTGGTCCGTTGCACGACCTGTCCATCCGGTGTCAGGTCTTCGGCCACGCCATGCAACTTGCCGTCCTTGTAGTTGGCGCGCCGTACCAGCTGCCCGTGCGCGTAGTAGCGCGCCTCACCCTGCAGCAGACCTTGCTCGAAATGGAGCTCGGCGGCCACGTGGCCGGCCGGGTCGTACACCACGGTCGGGCCGTGCGCGAGACCACGCTGGTATTGCTGCTTCATCTGCAGCCGTTCGCCATCGTGGTATTCGCTGCTGCCGTGCCGCAGTCCGTTGTCATAGTCCGAGCGCTGCAGCAGGCGACCGTCCTCGTCGAAACTCTCCGCACGTCCATGCAGTTCGCCATCCAGCAGCCGCACGCTGTGACGCAACTGGCCGTCGTCATCGCGAATGTCGACCGCGTTGACGGCAGCAGTGCCGGTCGCCGAATTCGCCGCATCCGCCGCATCCGCAGCACGGGCGGCATCGTTGCCGACACCAGCGGTCGGCACGGCAGGGATGTTCAGCTCCATGTCACTCATCGCTGCCTCAATTGATCTTCACCATGCCGCCCTTCAGGGTCAGCATGCCGCCGCCGTCGATCTCGCCCGACGCCGAGGCCTTGCCGGCAATCGACAGGCCCTCCAGCTTCAGGTCCGCGCCGGCCTTGATGCCATACGAGGTGCCGGCTTCGCTCTTGAGCTCGGTGCCGGCCTTCACCGTCATGCCGGTGCCGGAGGAGATGCTCATCTCGCCGCCCGACTTGAAGGTGATGCTGCCGGTAACGTCGATCACCAGGTCGCCGGTGATCTTGATCGTCGAGCTGCCCTCGATGGTCTGTTCCATGTCCTTGGTGACTTCGAGCGTGTAGTTCTCTTCCACCTTGTGCTCGAAGTTGGCCGAGTTCTCATGCGTTTCATCGCCGTGCACAACAACGCTGCGGGTGCCGCCGACCGTATGGTCTTCATTGCCCTCGGTGACCTCGATCGTGCGATCCCCTTTCTTGATGAAGTGCTCTTCGGAGCCCTTGAACAAGGTGGTCTCGAGGTCGTCCTCGATCTCCATCTTCAGGTCGCGCTCGGCGTGGAAGTACAGCTCTTCATCGCCTTTCTTGTCATCGAAGCGGATCTCGTTGCCATGAATACGGCCGTCATCGATTTCGGCCGACTTCGATTTGCCGTCACCGGTCTTGGTCGGGCGAGAACGAATCACGGCCTGCATCTGCTTCTTCGGCAGCTCCACCGGCGTCGCCTGCTCGCCGTTGTACACGCTGCCGGTAATGATCGGCCGGTCCGGATTGCCGTCCAGGTAGCTGACGATCACTTCCTGGCCGATGCGCGGGATGAACAGCGCACCCCAGCCATTGCCCGCCCAGGCCTGCGATACGCGCACCCAGCAGGACGTGGTGTCGTCATTCTTTTCATTACGGTCCCAGTGGAATTTCACCTTCACGCGGCCCATCGCATCGGTCCAGATCTCTTCGCCGCTGGGGCCGACCACGAACGCCGAATGGCTGCCGGCCACCACCGGCTGCTCGACGCTGCGCGGCGGACGGAAGGTGACGCTGGCCGGAAATGCGTCGAAGTGATTGGTGTAGGCTGCGCCGCTGGCACGATGCGTGACCCGCCGCAACACATAGCGGATGTTGAGTCGGGTGTTCAGATGCTCGGCGAGCGTGAATGCGCCGCCCGCATATAGGCTATTGCAGACACTTTCACCGTTGGCGGTCGATGCATCGGCCTGGCTGGCCTGCGACTGCACGCCGAGCCGCATGCCGCCGCCTTCCATCGTGTGGCCCAGATGCGGATAGTCATACACACTGCCGCGCCCGACGGCGCCGGTGGCGCTGGCGACCAGCGAGGTACTGGGCTTCAGGTAATCGTAGTCGGCGCCCGTGAATGTCTGCGTTACCAGCCGGCTGCCCGCCTCGAAGCGCAGCACGCTGTCCGGCTGGTTGTGGGTGTCGCTGCGGCCGCGGAAGATCAGCGCTGCCTTCGTGCAGTCGGCATGTGCGGTCGGCGCATCGCCCAGCATCATCGTGTGGCCGCTGGCGCTGAAGGTAAAGAAATAGAAAATGCCTTCCTGCTCCATCAACCGCGAGATGAAGTCGAGCGGCGTCTCGTCGTACTGCACGCAATAGTCACGCACCGGGTAGCTGCCGGTGAGCTTGTTCTCGAAGCTCACGCTGTGCGCCTTCAGCACCGCTTCGATGATCTGCACCACGGTCTTGTTTTGCCAGATCTTGCGCTCGCGCGAAAGCGACAGCAGCCACAGCGCGGGTACCATCTCTGCGGCGTAGTAAGCGAACGCGGCATCCAGCCCGGACTGGGTGAAGCGGCTGATCACGCCGTGGAAATGACGCACCGTGCCGGTCGGATGGGTGACCGTGACCGTCGCGGTGGTGCCGACAATGGTGGCCGGGTCGAGCGCGACCTCGCCGGACTTCATCGCCAGCGAGAAGCCGAACGGGCGCGACAATTCCTCGGTGCCGGAAAAGCTCTCGACCAGCAGCTTGTCCTTGCCGAACGCAGTGGTGGCCGAGATCAGCACATGTTCTTGCGTGAATCCGGCTCTCATCGCTGGCCCCCGGTTGCGCGCAGCGTGAAGCGGAAGCCATCGCGCACATCGACCGACAGGCCAACATCGTCGAATGGCTGCTGCGCCGCGATACGCTCCAGCACCTGCGAGGCCAGTGCCGGCAGCAGCGACTGCGTGATGATGTGATCGATATTGCGAGCACCGCTCTCCACCTCATGGCAGCGCGCCGTGATCGCATCGGCGACGTACGCATCCCAGTGGAAATGCGCGCCATGATGACGTCGAATGCGCTCGGCCAGCTGCGCCAGCTTCAGCTCGACGATCGTACGCAGCTGGGCATCGGCGATCGGCCGGTAGGGCACGATCACGATGCGACCGAGAAAGGCCGACGGGAAGCGGCGCAGCAGGGCAGGGCGCAGTGCCTCGTTGATCTCATCCGCAGTGGCGTGCGGCTGACGTTCGCAGATGTCGGTCACGATCTCCTGTGCGGCATTCGAGGTCAGCAGGATCAGCGTATTGCGGAAGTCGATCAGCGTGCCTTCCGCATCTTCCATCGTGCCCTGGTCGAACACCTGATAGAACAGCTCCAGCACATCCGGATGCGCCTTTTCCAACTCGTCCAGCAGCACCAGGCTGTACGGCTGGCGGCGCACCGCCTCGGTCAGCACACCGCCCCGGCCGTAGCCGACATAGCCGGGAGGTGCGCCTTTCAGGCCCGACACCGAGTGCGGCTCCTGGTATTCGGACATGTTGACCGTCACCATTTGTTCGCGACCGCCATACAGCTGCTCGGCCAGCTGGCACGCGGTCTCGGTCTTGCCGACGCCGCTGGGGCCGACCAGCAGGAACACGCCGACCGGCTTGCGTTCATCATCGAGCCGTGCGCGATGGCTGCGGATACGGCGCGCAATGGTTTCCAGCGCATCGTCCTGACCGATGATTTTTTCGCGCAGACGCTGGTGCAGCTGCAACACCGCCTGCTGCTCGTCGGCCAGCATGCGGCCCAGCGGTATGCCGGTCCAGCTCGATAGCACGTCCGCGATGGCCTGCCTGTCCACGGTGGGCAGCACGCTGTTCGATGGCGTGGGTGCCGATGACGGCGTGACACTGGCGATGCGCGCGCAGGCAGTGTCGAGCACGCTGATTGCCTTGTCCGGCAATTGCCGCGCGCGCAGATAGCGATGCGACAGCTGCACGGCATCGCGCACCGCATCGTCACTGATCTGCACCCGGTGGTGCGCCTGCAGCCGCGCAACGATGCCCTGCACCATCTGGATCGCGACTTCCTCGGTCGGCTCGTTGACCTTCACCACCTGGAAGCGGCGGGTGAGTGCGGGATCGCGCTCGATATATTGCTTGTATTCGGACCAGGTGGTGGCTGCGATCGTGCGCAGCTCGCCACGCGCCAGCGCCGGTTTGAGCAGATTGGCGGCATCGCCCACCCCCTCGGTACCGCCGGCGCCGATCAGCTGGTGCGCTTCATCGATGAACAGCACCACTGCCGGCACCGCGGCCTTGACCTCGATAATCACATCCTTCAGCCGGCGCTCGAATTCGCCACGCATGCTGGCACCGGCCTGCAACAGGCCGAGGTCCAGCGCGCGTACCGAGATGCCCTGCAATGCAGGCGGTACCGTACCGGCGACCACGCGCTGCGCGAAGCCTTCGACGACCGCCGTCTTGCCGACGCCGGCCTCGCCGGTCAGGATGGGATTGTTCTGCCGGCGGCGCATCAGGACTTCGATCAGTTGCCGGATTTCGTCATCGCGCCCGACCACCGGGTCGAGGGCGCCACTTGCGGCTTGCGCAGTCAGGTCCAGCGTGTACTGGTCGAGCGCGGGCGTTTTCGCGCGCGTGACCGCAGCACCTGCGGCCGACGTGCCCGGCGCTCCCGGCATTCCCGGTGCTCCCGGCGTTCCGGATGCCGCAGCCGAAGTCCCTGCTTGTGCCGGGCCCGGCGCTGCGCCATGCATCGCATCCGCCACCCCCGACAGTGCACGCAATTGCTGGCGCAGCGTCTCGCGCGGCAGTTGCAGCAGGTTGGGCGCCGACTCCAGCAGCAGGCCGCGCATGGTGCCCGATTCCAGCGCCGCCAGCAGCACGCAGCCGGCGGCAATCTGTTGCTCACCCAGCTGCATCGACGCAATCACCCATGCCTGTTCCAGCAGCGGCGGCAGGTGCTCGGACAGTACCGGCGTACGGCCATTGCCACGCTTGAGGCGATCAAGCGCCTGCTGCAGCTGTTCGCGCGCACGTTCGGGTGACAGCCGGAAGTGGCTGAGCAGCTTGCCAAGGCTGCCGGCATCATCGCGCAGCAGTTCCAGCAGCAGGTGTTCGGGGTCAACGCTGAAATGGGTCTGCTGCGCGCAGAGTTCGGCAGCGCGCTCCATCGCGGAGCGCGTCTCGCCATCAAGGCGCAGGATCAGGGTGCGCAGTTCAGTGCTCATGGCCGGTGCACTCGAAAGAGAAGCGCGCGGGCAGCGGCTGGTCGCGTGCAGTGCGACCGTCACCATCGCCGGCACCATCGGCGGCACCGATGCCATCGCTGGCATCGCCGTGATTGATGCCATTGATGCCATCGCCCATCCACGCATTCCAGCCCAGCCGCGGCGCCGCATCGGCGTCCAGCCGTCCTGCCGTCAGCGTGCCGGCCGCCGGCGTCAGCCATACCTCGACGCGCAACGCCGACGGAATGAAGCCACGTACCGAGGCCTTGAAATCATCATGCAGCTCGCCGCCGGGCAGCAGCTGCATCACGCGCGCCATCGGTTGGCCCTCGGCCTGCAGCCGGATCGCTGCCGCCTGGTCCCATACCCGGCGGCCGAGGAAGGCGCTGCGGCCCAGTTCGGGCGCGCGCTGAGGCTGGCCGAGCGCGGTCAGTTCATCCTCTTCCAGCCGCTGCCAGCCGCCGACGAATTGCTCGCCGCGGAACGGCATCGCATAGCGGTCCGTCAGCAGCGCACACAAGGCCGCCATCGAGCGCGGCGCGCCGCCGAGCAAGCCTGCATGGCGCAGCCAGGGCGCGTGCTTGGGTCGCGCCGCGAGGTTCAGTCCGCACAAGTAATCGGTGGCACGTGCGACTGTCGACGCCTGCGGCGACGACCAGCCGAGGCCCGGGCGGCGGCGTTTGCGGCCGAGATAGAACAGCGACAGCAGCCGGTGGTGCAGGATGTCGAGAAAATCGGCGGTCGCAAAATCCTTCGCGGCATTGCGCTCGATCACCATTTCGGTGAACGCCGACGGCAGCGGGCCGGTCTGTCCCAGCAGCGACAGCACCGGCGTGCTGAGCGTGAAGGCTTCACCGGTCGCTGCATCGCGTGTCACGCGCCGCACCTCGCTGGCTTCGAAGCCGAAGGACACATGGCTCGACAGGCGTACCGCTTCAGCCCCTGCGTCCCCGCTCTCGCCGAGCGGCGCGCGGCCGCTGGCCACGCCCTCGCGCTCCAGCAGGCTGATGGCCTGGAACAGGTCGAAGCCCTGCGGCTGATCGAGCAGGCGGTCGACCAGTGCGGTGTCCTTGTCGCGCGTGGCCATTTACACCAGCTCCCGTGCGCCGGCCATCGGCTTCCATTGCACCAGGCATTCATCGCCGCGCCACACGCCAAGCTCGACGAAGGAATTTACCGTTGTGTACAGCGCAAAGAAATGCGCGAGCACGGCCGAGAACAGTATTGCCGACGAGCCGACATAGGCATCGGTATCCATTTCCAGCTTCAGTCCGGTGCCACGGCAGTGACCGCGCCATGCGTCATTGCCGATCTGGCGCGTGACCGGGCGCGCGGCCAGACCGCTGATGCCGCGTATCTGTTCGAGGTCGCGGTGCTGTTCGGACGCGAACAGCGACAGCATTTCGCGCAGACGGTCGCGGCCGGTGTCGCCGTTCACCAGCGAATGATGGTTCAGCGTCAGCAGCGAAGCCAGTCGCCACACGGTCTCGTTGCCGAGCGGCGGGGTGCGCTGGCGCGACGGCTCGACCAGACAGCGAATCTCGAGGCCATTCGAAATCCCTTCACCACGGATGCGGGTCTGCGGGGTCACCTGTTCGGCCAGCCCGCGGTTGGTACACAAGGTGCGCGCATAGATGATGGGTGACGACGGTGCGCTGCGGATGTTGCGCTGGTCCACGAAGGACAGGAACATGTCGGTGCCGTTGATGTCGCGCCGCAGGCTGCGTTCGCGGCGTGCTGCCCAGTACACGCCTTCATGGCGCTCGCTGGCGTGGCCGAGCGACGAAAACTGTGGAATCGGCAGCGGCCGGTCCGAGCCCGGGTCGGAGGCCGTCACCTGCTCGATGGTGTGGATCTCGGTCCAGGCTTCGCGCGCGCGGTCGCCCACCAGCAGCACTTCATGCTGCGTGTGATCGATCTGCACCGGCTCCGAGGTGCGCGGAAACAGATTGACGGCGACAGTGCAGCCGAGGCGCACATGGGCGGGTCCCAGCTTGCGCAGCTTGCGCGACACGCCACCGACATCGAAGCGCAGCGTGAAGCGCGTGCCCGACAACTGCAGCGCCTGCAGGCCGCCGATGTCGAAGAAGTGAAACTTGGCCGGGAATGCAAAATATTCCTGCAGCATGCCGAACGCGGGGTGGGCGCCCGGCGCCTGCGGCAGCACCGCATGCGCGCTGTCGAAGCCGACGCGGCGGCAAGCGGATGCAGGCAAGCGGGCAACGCGCACTGCCCGTGCTCCACGCTCAACGCCACGCTCACCGCCATGCTCGACGCGAATGCTGCGCAGCCGTGCGGCGAGACATTCATACAGCGTGGCGACCGTGCCCCAGTCACCGCTGAGGTGCAGGCGCAGCGTGTCCAGCGACAGTTCCGACAGGTCGATGCCGCCCAGCGTGTCGATGTGCAGCGCGATATGGCCGTCATCATCCAGCTGCGCGTCGGCGATTTCCAGCGGCCACAGCGTGGTGTCCCACGCGCTGCGGAAACGGACCTCCTCGCCGCTATCGGCGCTGGCGACCAGCGGTGTATGGCGCGGCACCAGCAGCCCGGCCGTGATCTTGCCCTGTGCATCATTGAGCGCCATCTGCATCACGGTCATCGACGGTACCGGCGCCAGCAGCGACGGGCACAGGTTTTCCAGCAGCGTGGTCGCCACGCGCGGAAAGTCGGCGTCGATGTCGCGCCGCACGCGCGCCGACAAAAAGGCGACCGCTTCGATCAGCCGCTCGGTATGCGGGTCTTGCGATTCTCCGCCATGGAGGTCGAGCCGGCTGCCGACCTTCGGATAGCGATACGCGAAATCACGGCCCTGTTCGCGCAGCCAGCTCAGCTCGCGCAGGTAATAGTCAAGGATGTCGTTGTCGGCGGCACGGGTATCCATCATGCGGGCTCCGCGATCATGGCCGCTGTCGTGTCAGGCGCAAGGTAGTCGCCGGTGGCCAGCGTGAAGTTGATGCGACGGACGTTCTGCGCAATGCGCAGATTGCCACGGAGTTGGAACAGCGCAATGGTCTTGCCGCTGGCGCTGCCGGCCAGCATGACGTCCACATCGGTCAGACGGGGTTCGAAGCAGGTGATCGCATGGCGAATCGCGCTTGCCAGCCGCAGGCGGTCGGCTTCATTCTGCGCGCTGTGCGCGCTGTAGTCCGGGATGCCGTAGTCGAGTACGGTCAGCGGCGTATCGGCAAATACCGACAGCGGCACGGGTGAACGCGAGTTCATCAGCCGCTGCAACTCGCGCACGACCGAGGCTTCGACGCCCTCGATCGACAGCACACGATCTGCATCGTCGATCAGGTCGCCATCGCGCTGCTCGAGCTTGTCGAACAGCGGGATGGACCCACCAGGAATGAGGCGCGACATCGCGGTTCACCTTACGGCCAGCCAGGCATCGCGCCGGGCAATCAAATCGCCACGTTCTTTGTCAGATCCCAGCCGAAGTTGGTCTTGCCGCCGGCACTGACATCGATATTCTGGGCCGTATATTCAATTTCAACCGATGTGAAATTGATCGTGAAGCTGTCCATCGGCACCTTGCCGTCACCATAGCCGCCGGTCGACACTTGCGAAATGATGGGCTCGGACAGTGTGATCGTCATGACCTCGACATACTCGCCGTCAGAGACGCGACCGACGGTCAGGGTTGCCTCACCGAGACTGGTGCCTGCGGCGCAGCTTGCATAGAGCACCGGCGTTGCCTTGTCGATCGGCTTGGTGAAGCTCATTTCCTGGAACCGCGCACGACCGGTGGTACGCTTCGAATTCGCCGCATTCATGTCCACTGGCAGGTCGACCGCGAACTCCCACGTGGAAATGCTCATCGATTCTTCATCCGGACCAGCGATCAGGTTTTCACCTTTGACGGTCTCGATCGTCAGCGTGTAGATGTCGCCCGCGTTCGGAACACCCGACAGTTCATCGTTGTAGGTGTTGGTGCGCGCAATGCCAGGCAGGTTGAGTTTCAGCATGAGTTACTCCGAGCAGTATTCGGTGGTCAAGGGCGTCAGCGAGGTTGGCATCAGGCCGCCGGCGCCGGCAGCTCGGCCACCATGCGGATCGATGCGGTCAGCTCTTCCATCTGGAAGTGCGGGCGCACGAACACGACAGCGGTATAGGCGCCTGGCTTGCCCGGCACTTCGCTGACATCGACGCGCGCGCTGGCTAGCGGCAGCTTGGCCTTGGTTTCCTGCGGCGCCGAATTGTCGAGACAGACGTAATCGGCGATCCAGTTGTTCAGATAGGACTGTAGCGTTGCCTTGGTCTGGAAGCTGCCGATCTTGTCGCGCACGATCACTTTCACGTAGTGCGCGAAGCGCGATGCGGCCAGCATGTAGGGCAGGCGTGCCGACAGGTTGGCGTTGGCGTTCGCATTGTCCTTGTTGTACAGCTTGGGCTTGTTCACGGTCTGCCCACCGAAGAAGGCCGCAAAGTTCGAGCCCTTCGAGTTCACGACCGCGATGAAGCCGAGGTCGTTCAGTTCCTTTTCGCGGCGGTCCGTGATCAGCACCTCGGTCGGGCACTTCAGCGCAATGTCGCCCTCGTCGGTCTTGAAGGTGTGCGCGGTCATGCCCTCGACCTTGCCGCCGCCCTCGACGCCACGGATCGCGGTGGTCCAGCCAAACTTCGCGAACGCATCGGTGATGCGCAGGCCGAGCTGATAGGCCGAGTTCGCCCACAGGTATTTGTCATGGTCCTTGCCATCGACATCTTCCTCGAACGCGAACTGTTCGACCGGCACGGTGTTGGCGCCATACGGCAGGCGTGCCAGGTAACGCGGCAGCGTCAGCGCAACGTAGCGCGAGTCTTCACCTTCGCGGAAGGACTTCCAGCTCACCAGTTCGGCGCTCTCGAAGATCTTGGACATGTCGCGCGGGCCACCGAGCTCGGTGAAGCTCTTCATGTCGAACAGTGCCGGCGCTGCGGCGGCGATGAACGGCGCATGCGCGGCGGCAGCGACCTTGGATACGCGCTCGAGCAAGGCCACATCCTGCGGATGACGGCCGAAGTAGTAGTCGCCGATCAGCACCGAATACGGGTTGCCGCCAAAGGTGCCGTACTCTTCTTCATACACCTTCTTGAACAGCACGCTGACGTCATAGTCGACCGCGGTCTCGAGGTCATTCAGCAGTTCCTTCTTGCTGACGCTCATCAGGCGGATCTTCAGGCGGGTGCTGGTCTCGGTGCCGAACACGAATTCATGCAGACCGCGCCAGGAACCTTCGAGCGCCTGGAACTCCGGGTGATGCATGATCGCGTTGACCTGATTGGTCAACAGCTCGTCGATCTCGGCGATGCGCTCGTTGATCATCGCGACCACGCCCTTGTCCGGACTGAACTTCATGTCCTCGTCAAGGATCTGTGCGGCAAACTGGCCGATCAGCTTCTTCGCATAGGGTTCCTGCGAAGGCTCGTTGGCCATCTTGCCGTTCAGGACGATCTGGTCGAGCAGGCTGCCGGAGCCTGCAGCGCCGGAGCCGGAAGCGGAGGATTTCGTATCTGCCATGTCAGTACCTGTGAGAGTCAGGGTCCGGGATCGTGGTTACGTCCGTTCGGGGGTCATTCGGCGGCCGGAGCGTCGTCGGCCTTCTTGTCTTCTTTCTTGTCCGCGTCGGGCTTCTTGCTTTCCGCTGCGGCGGCGGGTGCCGAACCATTGCCGGTGGCGGCGCGAATCTCCTTCAGGCCATCGGTGTTCTTCACCACATTCGCGAGCAGGCCGTCGAGGTCATCATTGCCATCCAGCTTGGCCAGCAGGTCGCGCAGCTCGAGGCGGGCTTGCAGCAGCTTCTGCAGGCGCGGCACCTGTTGCACGATCGCTTCCGGGTGAAAGTCCGAGAATTGCTTGAAGTTGAGTTCGACCTTCAGGTTGCCGTCGCCCTTCATCGTGTCCGGCACGCTCATGTCGAGGCGCGGCGCGATCTTGGCCATGATCTCGTCGAAGTTGTCGCGGTCGATCTCGACGAAGCGCCGATCCTTCATCTTGGGCGGCGCCACTGCCGGCTTGCCCATCAGGTCGGCCATCACGCCGACGACCAGCGGCAGCTCGCGCTTCTCGACGGCGTCGCCGATCTCGACGTCATAAGTGATCTGGACGCGCGGCGGGCGATTGCGGCCCACCCATTTCTGCAAGCTTTCTGCCATGGCTAGCTACCTCCGGTGACCTTGTTCGGTTGCTCAAGACCTGCAGATGCAGGTCCGCAAATTTAGTTCTTCGCGGCAATACTAATCATACTTTAGTATCAATGCAAGCGAAAAACTGTACAGCAAGAAACTTTTTTCAGCGCAGCTTGTTCAACAGCTTGTCGGCCATCACGGCGGCCAGCCGGCTGCGCATGCGGGTCAGCGACAGCCGTTCCTGCTCGACGCGGGCGGCATCCTGTATCTGGTCGATCAGACGCGTCTTGGCCTTGTCGATCGAGTGCTGCGTCATCTGGAGCTCAGCCCGCAATTGCTCGCGGCGCTCGATCTTTTCCGACAGGTCGCGCAGCGAATCGGTAATGCTGTGCCAGGGGCTGGAACCGCCATCGGCCGCGCCTTCATACAATTGGGAGAACAGCAGGTTCAGGTTGTCGCCCAGTTCGGCGAGCGTCTCGGCAGAGTGAGAATGGCCTTGTTCGGAGGCGATCGACGAGATCGCGCGGTCCACCAGCAGGTTGGTCTCGGCGACGCGGCGCGCCAGGTCGCCGAAGCCCGGCGGCAGGCGGCCGGGCAGTTCGTCATCGGCATCCATGTCCAGTCGCGAACTGCTGGGCGTGCCGGCGCGCGGCATCGCCGACGATGCCGGCGGCGTGGCAGCAGGCCCGTGAAACGCGCGGCCAAAGGGATTGCCGGCATGGCCTGCCGCGCGTTCCGGAGGGCGTCCCTCGGTCGGCTCGCCTGACCAACGGTCGCCGGGCGAACCGAAGGGCTGCTGCGGTGGCTGCGGTGGCTTCTGCATGAACTGGCTTGCTCCTTTGGCTACACCCGGATATCACACTAAAGTATAATACACGGTGTATCCGCAAAGAAACATCCTGATGCCAAATTTTCTTCGCGTGCGGTGTGGCCGCGCGCGTTGCGGGAGGACCGCGTGTGGCTGAACCTGCTGCAACGAGCTCGCTGACCGACAGCTCTTCCGCGCTGGCGACGGCTGCGTCGCGCATGCTTGGCGGCGCGACGGAATCCATGCTGCTGCCCGGCGTGCCGAGCTGGCTGGCGCTGCTTGTCGTGATGCTTGTCGCACTGCTGGTCGCTGTGGTGATCGCGCTTGCCGCGCTCAGCTGGTCCCGGCGACGGCGAGCACAGGCGTCACACCGGCGTATCGATGCGCTGCTGCAGGAGCTGGCGCAGCGGCGTGCCGAGCTGCGCGACATCGAGGCCGAGCGTTCACGATTTCTCGCGGCTTTCAGTCACGATCTGAAGCAGCCGATGCAGGCCATCAATCTTTACCTTGGCAGCATGGAAGCCAGCCTTGCGCATGCGCATATGGACGATGCCGAGCGCGCCCGCAGTACCGAGAGCCTGCTGCGCCTGAAGCAGGGCGTCGCGTTCATGAATGATGTGTTCGACAGCATGCTCGACGTCAGCCGCCTGGACAGCGGCGCGCTGGATATCGGCATCGAGCGTGTGCCTGCCGTGCAATTCTGCGAGCGTGTGCTGCAACAGCACCGGCGCATGGCCGATGATCTGGGCCTGCGGCTGGAGCTGCGCGCCGATGGCATGGAGCACGTCATCCTGCAGACAGACCCGCGGCTGCTGGAGCGTATCCTGCGCAATTTCATCAGCAATGCGATGCGCTATACCCGTCGCGGCGGCCTGCGTGTGCGGATCGCGGAGCGCGGGTCGTTGTGTCGCATCTCGGTGGTGGATACCGGCGCTGGCATTTCGCGCGTGATGCGCAAGAAGATTTTCGATGAATTCACCCGTGGCGATGCAGCGGCGATGGCCAGTCAGGGGGTGGGCCTCGGGCTATCGATTGCGCGGCGGCTGGCCGCGCGCATCGGCGCCCGCATCAGCTTGCGCAGCCATGTCGGCATGGGTTCGGTGTTTGCGCTCGATCTGCCGGTGTCGACACTGCCTTTGTCGGACGCGGAGCGTGTCGCGCTGCGTGATGAGCGCATCCTGCAACAGGTGCTCACGCAAGTCGTGGTGGCCGCGCCGGAACATACGCTGATGGTCTGCATCGACAGCGATCAGGAGGTGGTGCATGCCTTGCAGTTGCTGGCGCCCGGTCTGGGCGTGCAGGTGCTGGCCGCCGGCGCCAGCGGCGATGCGATACAGCAGCTCGCACATCTCGGCCGCGTGCCCGGCCTGTTGATGGTGGATGCGCAGCTGCAGTCCGAACCGGCGCTGCAGGCGATCACGCGCTTGAATGATGAATTCAACACCGAGCTGCCGGTGATTCTGTGCAGCGATGAAGAGGCACTGTCCGATATTGCCCGCCAAACAGGATCGCGGGTGACGCTGTTGCAGCGGCCTTTCAGTGCCGACACGCTGCAGGACGCGATCAATCGCTCGTTGTCGGCGCTGAGTTGAGCAAATCCACGCTCAGTGATTGTTGCTTGACAGTCCCAGCTTCTGTGCGACCAGCACCGCTTGCGTGCGGCTGGCCACATGCAGTTCACGGAAGATGCCGCCCACGTGTGACTTGGCGGTGATTTCCGAGATGCCCAGCGCGTCGGCGATCTCGCGATTGCTCTTGCCTTCGCAAATCATCGACAGCACCTGCAGCTGGCGCTCGGTGAGCGCGATGCGGTTCAGTGATGAACTGTCGGCCAGCCCGCGGGCCGACAACCAGGTACCCTTTAGCAGCGTGCCATCGATTGCCTGCGCGACGATGGTTACCGTGTCGTCGATCGGCGCGGCCTTGCTGATGAAGGCGGAGGCGCCGGCGCCGAAGCAGGCGCCGACCTGCAGCTCGTCATCATTGCCCGAGACCGTGATTGCGCGCACCGATGGCCCCAGCGCTTGCAGGCGTCGTATCGCTTCCAGGCCACCCATGCCGGGCAGGCCCAGATCGACCAGCACCCACCAGGGCTGGTCTTTTTTCTTTTTCAGTTCGGCTTTCAGCAGCGCGAGGCCGCTCTCGGCGTCGCCCGAGGTTTCCAGTCGCAGTTTCGGAAAACGTACGCGCAATGCTTCGGCCAGCGCGGCACGGATCATCGGGTGATCGTCAATGATCAGCAGGGAAGGCAGGGTGGTCATCGGCGAGGATTGTAACGGAGTCGCGCCCGGTGATGACGGGTCGTGCGGCTCAGTGCAAGCTTGCGAGCGCCAGCATCAGCCCGGCCAGCACCAGAACCACCAGCAATGCGACCACCATCGGCGAGCCGCGGCGTTGCTCGGCGGGGGGCGCTGGCAGTTCGGTCGCGCGCAGCGTCGCCAGCACATCGAGCGACGCGACCGGCAAATGCTCCCAGTGGTCGCGCGGCAGACCGCGTGACGACACGTGGTTGATGATGCGTCGCGCCGGCACCGGCGGCGTGTCGAACTGCAGGAAGCGGTCTGGCGCAAAACCCATGGCCACCGCAATGCGCTGCGCGCAATCGATGCGGTGGGCCTCATTGACGAAGGCAGACGCGCCGCCTTCCTCGATCGCCTGCACCTGCGCGTCCGTCAGGCCGGCCAGCATTGCCAGCACCGTGGTCGACAGCTTGTGCTCGCGGCGCGCGCGATCGATGTCCTTGCCCAGTACGCTGGCCGACGCGCTGCCGGCGCCGGCATCGATGCCAGCGCCACGATCGCCGCTGTTGCTGCCATCGCTGCCATCGCCGACCCGGCTGGCCATGCGTTCTCGCGTCATGCTCATCGGCGCACCTCTGCTGCATCGGCACAGGGGGCCGCCGCGTGCGCTTGCAGTGCCGCATCGACCAGCTGCATCTCGACGCGATAGAACAGCCGGTGGTCCGGTGCCTGCAGTTTGTGCAGCGTCACCGACAGACCTTCGCCATTGCGCATCTTCAGCCAGCCACGCGCGTGGCTGCCGGTACCGATGCCGTTTTCCAGATGGCTGATCTCGCTGTCACTGTTCGACAGCATCCGCAGCTTGTCCCAGAACAGTCCGGACGCGGCATAGCGATCGATCGGGTCGAGCAGCCGGAACCAGCCATCGGCCATCGCCGCGATCGCAAAATGATGGTCGAGCAGGCCGCTTGCCTCATGCGGCGCATCGTCGCGCGAATCGACCAGCAGGCTGCGCAGCATCTCGTAGTCGAAGGGCAGGGGTTCGAGCTGCATCAGATGATAGGACTGGCCACCGCATTCGACGCCAGTCATGCGTATCTGCAGCAGCTCGGCCTGATGGTCGGGGCGCTCGAACAGTGCGCGTACTTGCTGGTGCCCTGTCGGCTGCACGGCGATGAACAGGTCTTCCAGCGTGCAAGCCTGGGTGTCGGGGTAGGCGAGCAGGCGACGTGCATCGGCATTCGCAAACAGGATGCGGCCGGCGGCATCCGTCACCATTGCCTTGCCGGGCAGCTGGTAGAACGCCTGCGTCACCACCCGCAAATCCTGCGTCGACGCATTCGCCTGTTCGACCAGACGGCGGCTCAGACGATCCATGACTTCGGTACGACGTGCGGCCAACAGCGCCAGCAGTGCGCCGGTCAGCATCAGTTTCAGCGCCAGCCAAGCGAGGCCGGCACCTGCCAGCAACTGGCTCACATGCGGCAGCGCGATGCCCGGGCTGGCCAAGCCACTGCTGCCCGCGCCGGCATCGGTGACAGGGCTGACCGGACTGACCGGGCTGATCCCGCTGCCGGCTGTTGCAGACGCAAACAGCAGCGCCACCACCAGCTGCACGATGGCGCCGGCGGCACACAGCAGCGCCAGCTGCGTTGCGGGTCGTCGCACCGCACGATCGAGGCGTGCATGGCGCGCGCATTCGGCCGCCGCGCCGATGAACGCGGCGCACAGCAGCACCGCCGCCATCAAGGGACCGCTGATGCCCGCACCGCGCGCGGGCAGGGTTTGCACGCCGATCGCCAGCGCAATGGCGGCTGCAGCCAGCAGCGGCATGAAGGCCCGGCCGCCCGGTGCGCGATTGGCGACCGCCGCTGCAATGGCAGCCGCGGCCACCAGGTCGAACGCAAGGAAGGGCGTCAGGTCGCCGCGCAATTGCGATGCATCGGCCACCCACCAGGCCAGCGGATGGCACAGACCGGCCAGCACCGCGATCCAGCCAAAGCGCAGCGTCGCGCTGCCATCACCCGCAGGCTTGCGCGCCAGATCGAGCGCGGCCAGCCCGATGCTGGCGAGCAGGAACAGCAGGATGGCGCCGGCATCAAAGCTCATCGGCGTGGCTCCCGAACCGACGCGGGCGCGGTCTCGGTGAACGGCACAGGATGGGCCAGCACCGGGTCGGCCAGCACAGAATCGGCCAGCACAGGACCGGCCGGCACGTCGGCCGCCGTGTCCGCAACCATGTCTGCAACCGTGCCTGCAGGCGCACCCGCAGCCGCTCCCGCAGTTGCTCCCGCAGTTGCTCCGATTGTGGCGCCGATCATCTGATCCTTCACCGCGTAGGTCATCGTTCCGCTCGCTGCCGCCGCCAATGGGTTCGGTGCGACCGACGAGTCGGCATTCGACAGCAGTGCGGGCAGCGGGGCGGGCAGCAGTGCGGGTAGCAGCGCGACCACCACAGCGATGCCGGCGGCAGCCAGCCAGCGACGGCCATTGGCAGCGATGCGCGGGCCCTGACTGCGGCGTGATATCCGTGGCAGCAGCGCCAGCTTCGCAGCTCCGTCGCTGTTGTTTGCGCGAACACGCTCGGACGGATGGTCTTCGTCGGCATCCAGGTCCCAGCGTGCGACCTGCGTACCCATGTCCGCGATACGTTCATCGCAGCTTGCACGTGATGCGTCGAACAGCGCGACCAGTCGCAAGCCATTCCTGCGAGTGCCAGCGGCAACACGCAGCAGTTGACGCCACTCGCCGCGTGGCAGCGATTCTGCATGGGCCACAAACAGTACGCAGCCGGGGCGCAGGTGCGCTGCCGGCCAGCCCGCGCCGTGGCCGGGTGCGGGGCGGGAGATGTCGGACAAGGCCGCATCGAAACGATGCAGCATCAGATCGACGACCAGTGCTTCCAGACGGTCGGGATGGTAAGCCTCGACCCGCACGCCTGACGGTGCCGCCAGCGTGCGTGCGAGCGCCAGCGCGTAGTCATGCAGCCGGTCACGGTCGTGGGCGACCATGGCCACGTGCAGACCATCGCGGGCAAGGGATTCCCGGACAATGGAGAAGTGCTCCCTGTCCTCGGCGCGTACCGGGTTCGACATGCACCTGATTATACTTAAGTATCAGTCAAATCAGACGCTTGCCGGTGCCGGGTGACGTGAATCTCTGGCCCGACTTTGCAAATCGGGAAGCCTGCCGCCGGCATCCAGGCAAAAGTTGCCGAACTCACAAGGTATACAGCCCCGTCAGCCGCAGCTTGTCGGTATCGCGCATGCCCTCGGTCGGCGAGATGGCAGGGCGTGCATTGATGATGCTGATGTTCGCGTCCTGCTTCAGCGTTGATGCCTGCGTGAGTTTGTCGAACTGCGCGAGGAGCAGCGTGGTGTCCGGCAGCAGGTTCCTGTTTCGGTCGGGTCCGCTTTCAGCGACGGCGATATACTGTTGATTGTCTGTTAATCAGTTTCTGCAGATACACAACCGGATGAACGCCGTCGATACCTTGCTGGACCAGCTTCCTCTTGCAGACGGGCAACGTTGGTATGACGACGGTCTGAATTGCCGCTTGGAAATCGATGGCAATCCAGAGCGCTACATGCACGCGCGCCGGTTGTTCACTTTTTCGGCGCTGCTCGGCAAGGCATCCGCCAAATTCCAGTTGGGCTTGATGAACCTGCGCGGCGAGGGCTGCCCGAAGGACAAATTACGCGCGCTGATGTGGTTCAAGCTGGCAGGCGCACGCGATGAGCCTCGCGCTCCCGGCCACCTGGCGATGGTGGCCAGTGACCTGACCCAGGCCGAGATCAAGCAGGCCTACCGGATGGCGCTCGACTTCGAGCGCGCCGAGGATGCATTCCGGCGCGTGCGCCTGTCGCAGGACGATGATGCCATCGTCACGCTGGCCGAATCATTGATGCAGGGTCACGGTGTCGATCCCGATCCCGAATTGGCGATCGCGTGGCTGAAGCGCGGGGTCGTGATGCGGCATGCGGGCGCGCAATGGCTGGTCGGGCTGGCGCATGCGACCGGTCGCGGCGCAGCACGCCATCCGGCCGAAGGCATGCAGCTGCTGCAGCAGGCCGCCGAACGTGGCCATGCGCATGCACAGCACGACCTGGCCGAGCTGCTGATGAAGCAGGCAGGTGCCGGCAATCATGCGCGCGCGCTGCGATGGTTTACCGCTGCCGCGCACAGCGATTACCTGCCGGCGATGGTCCGGCTTGGCATGTTGTACCGCGCAGGTGAGGCGGATGCAGGCTCATCCGGCAACTCGCGCCGCGCACCGCACCTGGTGTCTGCATTCACCTGGCTGACCCGTGCCGCCGAGCGCGGCCACGCCGAAGCGCAGTACGAGGTTGGGCAGATGCATGCGCAAGGGATGGGAACCCGTCAGGATTTCGAGCAGGCACTGCACTGGTACCTGCAAGCTGCCGCGCAGGGCCATGCGAAGGCCCAGTTCAACCTGGGCTTTCTGTATGCGCACGGGCAGGGTGTGGAACAGGATTACGTAAAGGCCTATGAGTGGTACGCGATCAGCGACGCCAGCGGCTATACGCTGGCGAAGGCAAGCCTGGATCACATTGGCAAGAGACTGACGCCTGAAGAACTGGAACTGGCACAGTGGCGCGCCGACAGCTTCCGGCATCGCGAGGCTGCCGAGGCCTGATGCGATCGTCAGCGGCCCGTTACAGCACCCCTGTCAGCGTGAGCTCGCGGCTTTCTTGCCAAAGCGTGCGAAGACCTTCTGACCGTTGACGGCTTTCTCCAGCTGGCGCGCGATGTTGTTGCAGACCAGGTCGCACAGCGCATAAACCGATTCATCGGCAATCCGGTAGTACACGGTCGTGCCGCGCGCCTCGCGCTCTACCAGTCCGTGCCGCATCAGGTGCGACAGGTGGCGCGACACATTGGCGGCCGAGCAGCCGCAGGCATCGGCGATCTCCCCGACATTGAGCTCACCCTTGCGCAACAGGTTCACGATGTGCAGCCGGGTAGGCTCGGCAAGCGTCTGGAAGTACTGGGCAACTTGCTGCAGGGCTTCCGGAGTGAGGTTCTTCATGGTCGGGGGCAGGGGTGGCGTGCTCCCATCATACCCCAGCCCTCTGCTCATTGCGCAAGCAATTATCTGTTCGCTTGACTATTTGTGTAATTAGTTAAATAATGGTGTTTGTGAGCAACCCCGGCGCCATGCGGTGCCATTCATCCGGGGGGTCATCATGCACCTGGTCTGTCCTGATTGCGGCGCCAAGAACCGCGTCCCTGACGAGCGGCTGAACGACTCGCCGGCCTGTGGCAAGTGCGGCACGGCACTGATGTCCGCGCATCCCATCTCGCTCGACGATGAGAATTTTGCGCGTTACACGGAAGGCACCGACCTTCCGGTACTGGTCGATTTCTGGGCTGACTGGTGTGGGCCTTGCCGAATGATGGCGCCGCAATTCGAGGCGGCAGCCAGCCAGGTGCCCGAGGTGCGCTTCGCTAAGGTAGACACCGAGGCCGCGCCGCGCACCAGCATGCGCCATCGGATCCGGAGCATCCCGACCATGGCACTGTTCCGCAATGGCGTAGAGCTGGCGCGTACCAGTGGGGCCATGTCATCGGCCGACATCGCGCGCTGGGTGCGCGGCCAGCTGTCCTGACATACCTGCCGGACGAGAACAAGGAGCGCGACGATGAAGATCTTTCGCAACGATGCCTGCGAGGTGATCCCCAGGCATGAACTCCCACTGATGCTTCTGCGTGGCGTGGCGGGTATCGCATTGATGGCATGGTCGTTTTCGTTCCTGGTCCCGCAGCCGATGCTGGGCTGGACCATGTTGGCGGTGTCGGTGCTCCTGCTGAAGGGGTGTCCTACCTGCTGGGGCATACAGCTGGTGAACCTGGTGCGCGCACGTGGCATCGCAAGACGGCAGGCGGACGCCGGGCACTCGGTCGATATCGCGGCGGAGTATGAGCGACTGGTCCGCGCCCGTCGCCGCGACTACCATCCGACAGACATGGCTGCACACCTGTTCCCGCCAGAGGACGTGGAGCGCTTCCATCGCGACGCTGCTGAATGCAAAAAATGATGGCGTCGCTGCGATCCTGGCAGGATCGCGGGCACGCGCGTATCTGCTGCTCGAACAATGCGCCTTGCGTTGCTGGCCGGCGAGTTGCACGAAGACTTGCTGGTCAGCGTGGCTCGTGCCATGGGTGACTGCTATTGATCGCCATCAGGCGTCACCTTCAATCTGTGCGAGCGCAAATTCGCTCTCTCAGATGTTCTTTGATCGGCTATCTTCCGGGTAGTATTCCTAGAGCCTGCTACGCTAATCGAACATTCACGCTTCGATAGTCGCCCTATGTGTCGAAGACGGTCAGTGAATGACGGTCATTCAGCCATCGGCGAAACTTACGGTGCCGTGCATGTTCAGATCGCAGGCTTGCTTTCGACATGGTCAGACGCGATGGCCTGCAACCCGACAACTGTTCCTGCGAACGAGAGGATACCCATGAGATTGTTTGCCAGCCTGTTGATTGCGCTGCTGCTGACTGCCTGCGGCAGCTTGCCGATGAGCCGGTCCGCGCAGTCCGGCCAGGTCCAACACCCCGACGTTTTTCACTCCTACATCGACTGAAGTGGCGCCGGTTATGAAGTAGCAGGTTTCATGTAGAATCCGAACGGTCGTGCTAAAAAATAACAGACCGTCGGAGACAGCATGGACTTGAACTACGCGCCGGAAGATCTGGCCTTCCGTGACCGTGTGCGTACCTGGCTGGCCGAGCATTTGCCGGCTGACTTGCAGCACAAGGTACTGAACCACAAGCGCCTGCAGCGCGACGATTACGTGCGCTGGCACCGTATCGTGCACAGCCAGGGCTGGGTTGCACCGAACTGGCCGGTCGAGCACGGCGGCACTGGCTGGAGCAAGGTGCAGCAGCACATCTGGGAAGAAGAGTGCGCGCGTGCCGGCACTCCGCCCATCCTGCCGTTCGGCGTCAACATGGTGGCGCCGGTCATCATCGCCTTCGGTAACGACGCGCAGAAGCGCCACTACCTGCCCCGCATCCTGTCCTGTGAAGACTGGTGGTGCCAGGGCTATTCCGAGCCCGGCTCCGGCTCCGACCTCGCATCGCTGAAGACGCGCGCAGTCCGTGATGGCGATCACTACATCGTGAACGGCCAGAAGACCTGGACCACGCTCGGCCAGCATGCGGACATGATGTTTTGCCTGGTGCGCACCGATCCCGATGCCCGCAAGCAGGAAGGCATTTCCTTCCTGCTGATGGACATGAAGGCGCCCGGCATCACGGTGCGCCCGATCATCACGCTCGACGAAGACCACGAAGTCAATGAAGTCTTTTTCGATAATGTGCGCGTGCCTGTCGCCAATCGGGTCGGTGAAGAAAACAAAGGCTGGACCTACGCCAAGTACCTGCTCGGCCACGAGCGCACCGGCATCGCGGCGGTCGGTCGGTCCAAGCGCGAGCTCGCCTTTGTGAAGCGCCTCGCCATGCGCATGCAAAAGGCAGGCAAGCCCCTGATTGAAGACGCGCTGTATGCGGCCAAGCTGGCTGCCGCAGAGATCGACCTGATGGCGCTGGAAGTGACCGTGCTGCGCGTGATTTCGCAGGAAGCAAAACGCAAGGCCCCCGGTCCCGAGGCGTCGATGCTGAAGGTGAAGGGCACCGAGATCCAGCAGCGGCTGACGGAGCTGATGGTCGAGGCCGCAGGCCCGGCCGCGCTGGCCTTCGACCCCGCTTATCTGGAAGGAGAGCATGCGCACAGTGCCGGCGACGATGATGATGCCGCACCGCTGCTGCCTTACTACTTCAATTACCGCAAGACCTCGATCTATGGCGGCTCGAACGAAATCCAGAAGAACATCATCACCCAGATGATCCTGGGACTGTGAGGGGAAAGCAGATGGATTTCGAACTCAATCTCGAGCAGCAGCAACTGGCCGATGCGATACGGCGCTGGGCCGACAAGGACTATGGCTTCGAGAGGCGCAAGGCCATCATTGCATCGGACGCAGGGGTGTCCGGCGATGCATGGCAGGCGCTCGCCGAGCTGGGCGTGCTGGCGCTGCCGGTGCCGAATGCACATGAGGGCTTCGATGGTACTGCCGTCGATCAGATGGCAGTGATGCAGGCCCTCGGTCGCGCGCTGGTGATCGAGCCGGTGCTGGCGACGGCGATGGGCACCCGTTGCCTGACGCTCGCCGGCGGCCATGGGGCATTGTTGTCGCAGGTCGCTGCCGGCGAGTTGGCATTGGCCTGCGCCTTCGGCGAGCGCCAGGCGCGGCATGAACTGTTCAACATCACGACCACCGCGCGCAGGGATGGCGATCATTATGTGATCGACGGCAGCAAGTCAGCGGTACTGCACGGTGCGCAAGCGGGGCAGTTGATCGTGTCCGCACGCAGCGCCGGCGGCACGCGGGATACGCAGGGGATTTCGCTGTTCGTGGTGCCTGCCGATACGCCCGACCTCGTCATCAGCGACATGCGCAGCAATGACGGCATGCGCATCGCCAAAATCGAATTGCGGCAAGTGCGCGTGCCGGCCTCCGCCTTGCTCGGTAAAGAAGCCGAAGGCTGGCCTTTGCTCGAAGCGACCGCCGACCATGGCATCGCCCTGCTGTGCGCTGAAGCGCTGGGCGTGATGGATGCGCTGTGCGAAGCAACGCTGGAGTACCTGAAGACGCGCCAGCAATTCGGCGTCCCCATCGGCAAGTTCCAGGCGCTGCAACACCGGATGGCCGACATGTTCATCCAGCTCGAGCAGGCGCGTTCGATGGCGATGCTGGTGGCGGTGAAGGATGCGTCAGCCGATGCGGACGAACGTCGCCGCATCGCATCGGCCGCCAAGGCACGCATCGGTGAAGCGATGACTTTCATCGGCCAGCAAGCTGTGCAGCTGCATGGCGGCATGGGCGTCACCAATGAACTGCCGGCTGCGCATCTGTTCAAGCGGCTGGCGGGCATCGAGCTGATGCTCGGTGATACCGATCACCATCGGATGCGTTTTGCATCGCTGCCGGGATTCGTGCCGGCCTGAACGGCTTGGTGTGTGCCATCGCAGCATCGACACCACGGAACCACGGAAACCCGGGACAACACAGGAAAGCCATGAAGAAGTTTCACAGCGCCGACGAACTGGAAGCGGAAGTCGGCAAGGAAGTATCGGTATCGTCGTGGGTGGAAATCAGCCAGTCGCGTGTTAATCAATTCGCCGAGGCGACCGATGACCCGCAATGGATCCATGTCGATGTCGAGCGCGCAAAAAAGGAATCGCCGTTCGGTGGCACCGTTGCGCATGGTTTCCTGACGCTGGCGTTGCTGCCGCGCTTTTTCGAGGAACAGGTCGATTTCCCGTTCGGCACGATGAGCATCAACTACGGGCTCAACAAGGTGCGCTTCCCCGCACCAATGAAGGTCGGCGGCCGCGCGCGCGGCCGCTTCACACTACTCGCGGTCGAGCGCCATCCGGACTGTGTGCAGAGCACATGGAAGATGACGGTCGAGCAGGAGGGGAGTGACAAGCCGGTGTGCGTCGCTGAATCGGTGCTGAGACGCTACTACTGAAAAACAGGCAGCAGGACCGCGGTCCGTGCTGCCTGTGGTGTGCCTTGCCTCAGTCGCGGACAGTAGGCAGGTAAGCCTCAGTGCTTCTGGTATTGCGTTGCCCCGAACAGCATTTCCTTGGCTTTGTCATCAACCAGCGGCTTGCGCAAGTGCGCCAGCACCTGCACGCCGCGCTGCACCGCTGGGCGTTCGGCGATTTCGTCATGCCAGCGCTTTGCATGCGGGTAGTCGGCCCAGTCGATACCCTGGTTCTTCCATGAACGCGTCCACGGGAAGCTGGCGATGTCGGCGATCGTGTATTCATCACCGGCGAGAAAGCGATGCTGCGAGAGCTGCTTGTCCATCACGCTGTACAGGCGCTTCGCTTCATTGGTGTAGCGGTTGACGGCGTAATCGATCTTCTCCGGCGCATAGATGCGGAAGTGATGTGCCTGCCCGAGCATGGGGCCAAGGCCGCCCATCTGGAACATCAACCACTGCAGCACGGTGAACTTGTCGCGATCGGTCTGACCGAGGAATTTGTTCACCTTGCTGGCCAGGTAGACCAGAATGGCACCGGACTCGAACAGTGACATCGGTTTGCCATCCGGGCCATCCGCATCAACGATGGCCGGGATCTTGTTGTTCGGCGAGATCGCGAGGAAGTCCGGTGCGAACTGATCGCCCTGACCGATGTCGATGTGATGCACGCGATACGGCAGCCCGCATTCTTCGAGCATGATGTGAACCTTGTGGCCGTTCGGTGTGGCCATGGAATACAGATCAATCATTGTTGTTCTCAAAAATGAAAAGCGCCGGTTCATCACCGGCGCTGAGGGACAGCGCATACCTTGCTGTCATGTTAAACGTTCGGCAAGCCGTCGCGACAGCAGATACCCGGGCGATCAGGAGCGGGTGACCGGCAAATCCAGCGACTCGCCAAGGCTAACGTATTTTGCCAGTTCGAGCTTGGCGATCGCATTGCGGTGCACTTCGTCCGGGCCATCGGCCAGACGCAGCGTGCGGTTGTGTGCCCACAGCTGCGCAAGCGGGAAGTCATCCGACACGCCACCGCCGCCATGTGCCTGTATCGCCCAGTCGATCACTTGCTGCGCCATCACCGGCGCCAGCACCTTGATCATCGCGATCTCGCTCTTCGCGACCTTGTTGCCGACGGTGTCCATCATGTACGCCGCCTTCAGCACCAGCAGGCGCGCGCTGTCGATCATGATGCGCGACTCGGCGATGCGCTCGCGCCAGACGCCTTGCTCCGAGATCTTGCGACCAAACGCGACCCGCGAATCGATGCGACGGCACATCAGCTCCAGCGCACGCTCGGCAGTACCGATCGCGCGCATGCAGTGGTGGATGCGGCCCGGACCAAGACGGCCCTGCGCGATCTCGAAGCCGCGGCCTTCGCCGAGCAGCATGTTGGAAGCCGGCACGCGCACATCGTCGAAGATGACTTCGCAATGACCGTGCGGCGCATCGTCATAGCCGAACACGGACAGCGGCCGCACCACGGTCAGGCCCGGGGTATCGGCCGGCACGAGGATCATCGATTGCTGCGCATGGCGCGGACCTTCCGGATCGGTCTTGCCCATCACGATGTAGATCTTGCAGCGCGGATCGCCCGCGCCGGAAGTCCACCACTTGCGGCCATTGATCACGTACTCGTCGCCGACGCGCTCGATGCGGGTGCTGATGTTGGTCGCATCCGACGATGCCACTTCCGGCTCCGTCATCGCAAACGCCGAGCGGATCTCGCCGCGCAGCAGCGGCTCCAGCCAGGTTCGCTTGTGTTCCTCGGTGCCGTAACGTTCGATGGTCTCCATGTTGCCGGTGTCCGGCGCGGAGCAGTTGAACACTTCCGGCGCCCACGGAATACGACCCATGATCTCGCACAGCGGCGCATAGTCGAGATTTGACAAGCCCTCCGGCGCGCGGTCGGACTTGGGCAGGAACAGGTTCCACAAGCCTTGCTGGCGCGCGATCGGCTTCAGGTCTTCGATGATCTTCGTCGGCAGCCAGCGGTTGCCTTTCTCGCGGCCGTTGCGGTCGACTTCATCCTTGTACGCGCGCTCGTTCGGATAGATGTGCTCATCCATGAACTTCAGCAGTTTCTCGCGCAGTTCCTCGCAGCGAGGGGAGTAGGCAAAATCCATCGTCAGTCTCCTTCGTCGTGTTTCTTGTTATCGAATTGTCTTCGTTGGTGATCTTGCGGGGGATGGCTTGCTGTCATCCCCGGATAAAGCTTGAAGCTGCGAGCCCTGCATCAAGCCAGCGCTCAGTCTGCGCTGGCCGCACCCGATGCGTAGGCCCAGCCCATTTCTGCCATCGGCCGCGCTGCCTGTCCGTTGCGCAGTGCCTGCTCGCTAGCCGCGGTGCCATCCTGGTAGCGCTTCATGATGCCTTGCAGGATGCCGGCCATGCGGAACATGTTGTACGCAAGGTAGAAGCGGAAATCCTGCTTGTTGACCTGGATGCCGGTGCGCGCCGAATACTTCGCGATGTAGTCATCCTCGGACGGAATCCCCAGCGACTTCAGGTCCATGCCGCCAATGCCGCGGAACAGGCCGGGCGCGATGTGCCAGCTCATGCAGTGGTAAGAGAAATCGGCCAGCGGGTGGCCCAGCGTCGACAGCTCCCAATCGAGTACGGCGAGGATCTTCGGCTCCGTCGGATGGAAGATCATGTTGTCCATCCTGAAGTCGCCATGCACGATGGCCGTCAGCTCACCGGCCGGGATGTGCTGCGGCAGCCATTCGATCAGGTGCTCCATCGCCGGGATGTGCTCGGTCTCGGCCGCCTTGTACTGCTTGCTCCAGCGGTCGATCTGGCGCGCGAAGTAATTGCCAGGCTTACCGTAATCGCCCAGGCCGATCGCCTGATAATCCAGCGTGTGCAGCAGCGAGATCACGCGGTTCATTTCGTCGTAGATCACGCCGCGCTCGGCCGGCGTCATGCCGGGCAGGGACTGATCCCAGAACACACGTCCCTCGATGAATTCCATCACGTAGAACGCTCGGCCGATCACGGACTCGTCTTCGCACAGCGCGTACTGGCGCGCGGCCGGGAAGCCGGCCTTCGACAGCGCATCCATCACGCGGAATTCGCGTTCGATCGCATGCGCAGACTTGAGCAGCTTGGCGGCCGGCGCCGGCTTGGTGCGGACTACATAGCGTTGGTCGCCGG
>JACCDV011157644.1_pt1 | contig 36881 bp, 42 predicted proteins | sample 7446131 | NCBI WGS metagenome assembly JACCDV01 (sample SAMN15323448, study PRJNA562643) | freshwater metagenome | isolation source: river surface water | place: USA:Blue River Watershed | collected 2017-08-17
ACACATCTATGAACAAAGCAGAATTGATCGCACACATCGCTGACGCAGTTGATTGTCCAAAAACACAAGCTAATGCAGCTTTAGACGCTTTTATCGAAGCAGTAACTAAATCTTTGAAAAAAGGTGATAAAGTAACTTTAGTAGGTTTTGGTACTTTCTCAGTATCTAAGCGTGCTGCAAGAACTGGTCGTAACCCACAAACTGGTGAGACTATCAAAATTAAAGCTAAGAAGGTTGCACGTTTCAAGGCTGGTAAAGAATTGAGCGGTAAGTTGTAATCTCAAATTAATTTGAATAAAAACCCTCGGATAATCATTTATTCAGAGGGTTTTTTTATATTTGTGCTCCAATCACAATTTAAAAATTATAATATCATGGGTAGAGGAGATAAAAAAACAGCAAAAGGAAAGCGCTTTTTAGGTTCTTTTGGTAAAAGCAGACCACACAAAACAAGAGGCGTTAAGGCAGCAGCTCCAAAAGCAAAAGCTTAATTCCATTAAAAAATAGATTCCCCCGATTATTCGGGGTTTTTTATGCTTAATTTTGCACCATGAAAAGCATTTACTTAATTCTTCTATTTCAGCTCATATCCTTAGTTACAAATGCACAGTGTGCTATTTGTACCAAAACTGCTGCACAGATTGGTGAAGAGGCTGGCAAGGGCTTTAATGTAGGTATCCTATACCTTGCTGCAATGCCTTTCGGCATCATGGGCTATGTTGCTTACAGATGGTGGAAAAACGAAAGGGGTTAAACCAATATAGTCGTTAACATTTAATACTCCTGGCTCCAAAGTTTTTTCAACTTACTATACTTTCTCTTTGTTTGAAAAGCAATCGAATATTGGATGATCAAACCTTGCCATCCATCTAGAAATCCAAGCTTAATAAAATAACCGCTAATAAAAGCCCATACGGGATTAATGTATATTTTAATCCAGGTTGCTTTTTTCTTTTGCTTAAACATTTGTTTTGACTGGATACTTGTGTATTTTTCTAGCTTGTCTACTAGTTGCCCCACCGAATCATAACTATAATGCAATAAATGACCTTTTATGCTCCCTTTTGACGGGCTAGCTTGAAAGGTTAAATTTTCATGCACATCGCCCGTCCAAATACCAATCCCCTGTTTGACTAGTCTTTGAATTTTATCTGGATACCACATGCCATGTTTAATCCATTTGCCGCAAAAATTAGTGAGTCTACTTAGCGTATAAACTTCCTTTTTAAAGCCCTCATTTTTAAGTGCTAAAATCTCTTTTGTAAGTGCTTCACTCAACACTTCATCCGCATCAATAAATAATAAATAGGATTTAGTGGCAAGTGACATTGCCAAATTCCTTTGACTAGAAAAATCGCAAAATCTATTTTGATGCAGCTTTACATCATAACGGCTACAAATAGCCAAAGTGTCATCTGTTGAAAAGGAGTCTACAATAATAATTTCATCAGCCACTGTTTTAACACTGTCCAAACATCTGCGAATATGCTTTTCTTCATTAAACGTTATAATAACAACAGACAGGGTATCCATTTATATAATTAGTTTATTTTGATCAATGGTTAAAAATTGCTTGGTGTGGATTTGAATTAAAATAATAACCCAAATTAAAAAACAACCAACCACTTTTAATGCATAAGGAATCATGATGTGTATCCTAAGCCAAGGTGTAAATAAATCGGAATAAGAAAAGCTTGAAAAAAAGATCGAAATAATAAATACGGTATTGACAAAATTTGTTTTTTGTTGTAATACATACCATAAACAAATAGGCACAACGCCAATGATATAGGTGGGCGATTCCGAGCCGGTATTAAACACAATTACAAACAACATGACGGAACATAAAATATAAAGCTGATAAACTAAATGATTGAAATATTTAATTTTAGCATACTGAGAAGCTAGTAATATCAACCCCGGAATAATAAAATAAAGCTTATTTAGCGTTGGTAAATTAAAAACCCTTTTGACCATGCCTTGCAGAGAAATGTCTACCATATTCTTATACATGTCCACTGTTAAATCAAAATTAGATTTTAGCGATAAGCTTGTGATCCAGTCCTGATAGGATTGCATTAAAAATGCTGGACTTGTAATAAGAAGGGGCAATAGCACCAAAATGATTGTCCAAGCAATACAATAAAAAACATACTTCACTTTTTGCTTGCTAAAAAAGAAAAAAGCAAGTCCTACAATCCCATATAATTTAATAAAGAAGCCAAGCAGTAATGACAATGTTGCCCCATGCTCTTTTTGCTTAAGTAGATATACAAAGGAAAGGATGATGGATGCCGCAATCAATCCATTGCTTTGCAAGTTGGCACTCGCATTCATCATTTCATTAACAGATAAAAGCAGTATACCATTTTGATAAATGGACTTAATTGGCAATTTTCTAATTGCATAGTATAAGACGCCAGCATCAAATAATCCCCATGCAAAAGGGCCAATAAATGCAGGCAATACAGTAAATGGTGTCACTAAAATGGCAAAAGTTGGACTATAATAATAATGATCCCAATATTCGGCAGGGTATATTTTATACAAATTCAGCTGCTGCTGAAGATGAAAAAAAGACTGTTTAAAAATGATGAAATTATTGTAGGAATTATTTAAAACAGCGCCAAGAAGCGTAATAAAAACTAAGCCAAACCATATAGATGCAACCGTTTTATTGTTTTCCAATAGTTTATGTATACCAGTTTTAATTTTCGAGGGATTAGCCATGTGCTTCGTTTAATGATTTAAAAAACCGTTGATACAAACATCTAATGCTTCAATACCAACTCCAGTATTTGCGACCGTTTCAACGATACCTACTTTTTCACCTGCTTGTATTCTGTCATTTAAAGAATTCGTTAAATGCGAAAGAAATTTTTTGGCATCAGCTCTATCCGATTTATTTACCACAAAAATATTAGCCACTTCGAATAAACCAGATTTCATCATTTGAATATCATCCCCAGCTTCCGGAACCAACACTAATAAAGTAACATCTGCGACAGAAGCCACTTCTACCTCCGACTGCCCAACACCAACGGTTTCTAAAATGACAATGTCAAATCCGACAGACTTTAAAAATAGAGTCATCTTTTGGATAGACTTGACCAATCCCCCTAAATGCAACCTTGATGCAAGCGATCTAATATAAACAGATGGATGCAAGTACCAATCTTTCATCCTGACTCTATCGCCCAACAAAGCCCCCTTGTGTTTAACTGAAGAAGGGTCAACGGAGAGCACTGCAACCTTTTTATTTTGTAAAATATAATGCCCAATCAAAGCCGAAATCAAAGTGCTTTTCCCAGCGCCCGGCGGGCCTGTAATACCTATCACTGGTATGGCAGTAGGCGTTAATGTAGACAAATAATTATCTACCCCATTTGCTTCGTTTTCTATAGAAGAAATGGCCTTTGCGATAGAAATAAAATTACCTACCGCAACCTCTTTTTTCAAATTATCAATAGGGAACATTTAGTGACGAATGATTTTATAATTCTTATAATCAAAAAGTCGAATGCCAGTTAATTTTTCAAAATAATACAAGACTAAATTCTTTAAAGAAAATTTCTTTTTTGACACATCAATATCAATGATCCAATTTTTCTTTTCTATTCGATCTAGCATCACATTGGGATGTGTTCCAGTAAAACGCTCCAAGGAATCATAGCCCGAGAAATCATAATAATCAGGACTTGCTTTAATTTTTTCTAATTGCGTGTCGTCATTCCAAAACATGGCTGTTTCTTTTTGTTTCTTGCGCATCTGCTCTGGACTTTTAACCCAGCCATAATGGTAAATACTGGCATCGATTGCTGCCACATTTAACTTTTTATTTCCTAATCTGAATCCTTGTGCATCACGATAAGCACTAATAGCCTTATTGTTTTTAATGATCCTTATTTCATGGGCATACCATTTTCTACTATCTCCTACAAAATCATAGGTTCCATAAAAATGTTTGTATTTAAACAACAAACCTTCCACTTCTTGATCGTCTTTATATTGCGCACAAGCTGCACGTATTGCAGGGTGGTATTTTTCATGCACTACTTCATCGCCTTGTATGTAAAATGCCCAATCAAAACTTTTATCAATTAATTGAAACGCTTTATTGGTTTCATCTGCCAAAACAACCCCACCTTTTCTTAATTCTTTGTTCCAAACAGAATGGTGAATTTTTATTTTAGGGTCGCCGATAGATTCTATCAATGCAATCGTTTCATCTGTTGAATCACCAATCAAAACAATCATTTCGTCCACTACTGGCAATATAGAACGTATCGCTTCTAGGATTGGAAAGTCGTTTATGACTGCATTTTTAATAATTGTAAACCCGGCAACCTTCATATTCTTTGTTTTGTTCTTCAAATAACCGAAATCTTTTGCAACTTGCCTATTGTTTTACCTAAAGTTTGATTGAAAGCGGTTAATTTTGGAGTACGAAAAAGATTATGTCTACAACTATTTGTTTCGATTTTGGCAATACCCGTTTAAAGGCGGCGATTTTTAAAGGCAACCAATTAGAAAAATTGGAGCTACTAGAAGATTGCAACCCTTTATCTATCCAAAAAATATTGGACCAATATAAGCCAACAAAAACCTTACTCTCCTCTGTCATTCACCATGACAAAGCAATTGAAAGCCAGTTAAGTCAGCATGGGCCATTCCATTTATTGGGGCCTCAAACAAAATTGAATTTCACTACCCCTGTTGGTAAACCAGAAACAATTGGCGCCGACCGGCTTGGCTTAGTTGCAGCAGCAGTGGACCTTTTTCCAAAACAACACAATCTTGTCATCTCATTAGGCTCATGCATTACTTATAATTTCGTCAATAATAGAGGTCAATTCCTAGGTGGTGGCATCTCGCCAGGCATGCAAATGCGTTTTAAGTCAATGAATGATTTAACCGCTCTTTTGCCCCTAATCGAGCCTGCTCCAAGTTTTGGTCTAGTTGGCTATGATACCAAAACAAACCTACTTTCTGGGGTCGTTTTGGGTATGGCTGCCGAAATTGACGGCATAATTGGTGCTTATGAGGCTAAATACAGCAAATTTAACGCCCTATTAACCGGCGGAGACCTTAGTTATTTTGTACCTCACTTAAAAAGAAGGATATTTGCGGACCAAAATTTAATATATAAAGGACTATATGCGATTAGTGAAAAAAATTCTTAGGTTAACCCCTTTCATTGGACTTTTCTGTTTTATAGCCCCTTTAAAGGCACAGATCAATTCCCCGTTTTCAAGATATGGTGTAGGTAACGAAGTGTACAATAGCCAAAATGCTGCCAATCAAGGAATGGGCGGACTTACAGCGGCTTATACCCCATTGATGAATGGCGCTTTTGGACAAAGTATCAATTTTAATAATCCGGCAACTTATGGCGGTATCTACATGACCACATTTGATATTGGGATGAACTTGACTAATAATATTCTCAAAAGAACAACGCCTGCAGCAAAAGAAAAATCAACTTACTTAATACCAAACTACATTGTGGTTGGTGCGCCAATTAGTAAGGCGAAAAAAATAGGTTTTGCTTTTGGATTAAGACCTTTAACACAAATCAATTACTCAGTAAATGATTTTGAATTTTCACCAAGTATCGGTGATTCAATATATAGTAATTACAAAGGAGAAGGAGGTATCAATCAAGTGTTTCTTGGTGTAGGTAAAAGTTGGAAATATTTAAGTATTGGTATGAACACGGGTTATAATTTAGGCAGAAAGAAAATAGATATTGTAAAAGCGATTTTATACAATAGCGACTCCTCTTTTTTCTATCAATCTCTATCTAGTACTAACACGAGTTTCGGTGGCGCATTCTTAAATCTTGGACTACAAGGAGAATTTCCTTTGTCAAGTAAGACTAATAATGTAACAAAAGACAAAACTGAATATAGTCTTAGCTATGGTGCCACTTATACACTTGATCAAAAATTAAAAGGGAAACAAGATATCATTAGATCTACAGGAACTTTTACAACTTCACAAGAGCTTGCTGTTGATACCGCATTGTACCAAAAAGACCTAAGAGGTAATGTAGAAATACCAAGTGTAATCACAGCCGGAATCGCTTTACACAAAAAAATCACCACAGTTAGAGGCAATTTTGACCAATGGGTACTAGGTGTTGAGTTAAATCAATCCAACTGGAAAGACGGTTATAGATTTTATGGCGCAACTGACCAAGTTCGTAATGCGACGATGATCAGATTTGGCGCTCAATTATGTCCCAACCCATTTGCATTTGAAAGTTACTGGTCAACGGTTACATACCGTTTTGGCGCTTTCACAGGCAATGACTACATCAACATCAATAACAATGGATTAAGGTCTAACGGTCTTACAATGGGACTAGGATTACCAATTAGAAAATATCGTTCTTACGATTACCAATTCACTTTATTGAACCTGGCATTACAGATGGGTCAAAGAACAGGTGCATCTTCCAATTTTAAAGAAAATTTTGTTCAATTTACTGTAGGTTATAGTTTAAGTGACGTGTGGTTTAATAAACGTAAATATGATTAATACGTCATGCCATAAAATATTGAAATTAGCAGTTGCTTGTATAAGTAGCTGCTTTTTTATGACCGCATGCGAAAACGATGTAGATGCCGTGAAAGCATTAGGCGCTAGGGTTGGCGGGATTGATGTAGGAAAAGATGTAGCCATTTTTGTGAGTAATGAAGGCAAATTAGGTGCCAAGTTAACCGCACCTTTAATGAATCGTTATCTAATTGATAGTAGTAAAATGATTGAGTTTCCAAACTCAATTCATGTAGACTTTTATAAAGACATAGACCAAATTGAAAGTCAACTTTCAGCAAAATACGCAAAATATAAAGAGACCGAAAATATCGTTTACTTAAAAGACGATGTCATTATTTTTAATACACTTGGTGATACTTTATGGTGTAAAGAAATGTATTGGGATCAAAATTTAGGAAAATTTTATACAGAACAAGATGTGGTTGTAAAACAGCACAGTCCGCTTGCAAAGATTTACGGCAAGGGCTTAGAAGCTAATCAAAATTTAACAGACATTCGTATCTTTAAACCACAACCAAATAGTTTCGCCATCATTCAAGATAGCAGTAGTTTAAATCCTTAAAATTAAGCAAATGGAATATAGAAAAATGGGCAAAACAGGCCTACAATTGAGTACGCTAAGTTTCGGAAGCTGGGTGACATTCCACAAGCAAATTGACGACCGTATTGCGGATGAATTAATGGGCATCGCTTATGACGCAGGCGTAAACTTTTTTGATAATGCAGAAGTGTATGCTGCTGGAGAAAGTGAAAAGATGATGGGACGTGTATTAAATCAAAAGAAGTGGGATAGAACATCGATTGTGTTGTCGTCAAAAGCTTATTTTGGATGGAGAGGAAAAGCGAATAAACCGAACCAAACAGGCTTGAGTAGAAAACATTTAACGGAAGCTTGTCATGAAGCTTTACAAAGATTACAAACCGACTATTTAGACTTATATTTTTGTCATCGTCCAGACAAATCAACCCCGATCGAAGAAGTGGTTCAAACTATGAACACTTTGATTCAACAGGGAAAGATTCTTTATTGGGGAACAAGTGAATGGAGCGGTGTTGAAATCATGGAAGCACATAGAATTGCAGAAAAATATAGACTGATTGGACCATCCATGGAGCAACCTCAATACAATATGTTTGAGCGTCATAAAATGGAAAATGAATTTGTAGAGATCTTTAAAAATGTGGGTATGGGCACCACCATTTGGAGCCCTTTGGCTTCTGGGTTATTAACTGGTAAGTATAATGACGGTATACCAGAGGGATCAAGAATGCAAATCGAAGGTTACGAATGGTTAAGAGACAGGATGTTAATGCAGGATAAAATTGCCAAAGTGCAACAATTGGGTGCATTGGCCAAGGCCTTAAAAGTAAGCACCGCCTCATTGAGCATTGCATGGTGTATTAAAAATCCGAATGTGTCAACTGCCATATTAGGTGCTACCAATAAAACACAATTGTTAGAAAATCTAACTGCACTAGAAACTGCTACCTTGTTAACACCAGAGATCATGGAACAAATAGAAGGCATCATAGAAACTAAACCAGTTTTACCAGAATGGTAATGCCCCATTTTTCACTTAATACTAAATTATGATTTTTGCCATTATAGCATCCGTTGTTTTAATAGGTTTTTTCTCTGGTTATGAGATTGGATTCGTAAGCGCGAATCGACTAAGTTTGGAATTAAAGAAAAAACAAGGAAGTAGATCTGGTAAAATTATTGCAGGCTTTCTTGAAGCCCCTACTCAATTTATTGGCACCTGCTTAATTGGTTTAAATATTTCGTTGGTTGTATTTGGTATTTTATTTGAAGAGTTATTACACACACATATTTGGAATAAACTAGGCTTAAGTGAAGGCGCTATTTTATTTGGAAATACGTTTGTATCAACCTTAGTGATTCTATTTATTGGCGAGCTTGTACCTAAAGCAATTTTTAAAGCCAGAGCAGCATCCATGATCAACACCTTCGCCCCTTTGGCGCAATTCTTTCATTTATTATTTAAACCATTAACAGTCGTTTTAGTCAATACTGCGCAATGGGTATTGAGTAATATATTGCAAGTAAAGATGGTGTATAAAAAAGAAGCGTTTACAAAAATAGATTTAGCACATTTTGTGCAACAAACAAATGCACATCAAGAGCAACAGGAACTGAATACCGATTTATTTGAAAATGCACTGAGCTTACCAGATATCAAAGTTCGAAAATGTTTGGTACCAAGAACGGAAATTATAGGGGTAGAAATTCAAACAGATGTAGAAGAGGCAAAAGCGCTTTTCATTGAAACAAAATTAAGTAAACTCATTGTTTACAATGATACCCTGGACAATATTGTGGGCTATATCCACCAACTTGATTTATTCAAAAAGCCGAAAGATTTAAAAGCAATACTACACCCTATCTTGTTGGTGACAGAGAGTATGAATGCGGCAGATCTAATCAACCTATTCTCAAAAAAGAGAAAAAGTATTGCATGGGTGGTAGACGAATATGGTGGCACTGCAGGTATTGTAACAATGGAAGATGTATTGGAAGAGATTTTTGGAGAAATCAATGATGAATATGATGAGCAAGAATTCTTGGAAAAAAAGATTTCAGAAAATGAATATGTGTTTAGCGGTAGACTAGAATTAGATTATATCTATGAAAAATATGGCATCGACTTTGCCGCAGATAATGCAGAAACCTTAAGTGGTTATTTAATCCACAAACACGAAGCCATTCCTAAAGTGCGTGAAGTGATTCATTTAAGCCATTTTGATGCTGAAATTCTGATGGTGAGTGCGACAAGGATTGAGAAAGTAAAGCTCATCATCCACTAGTACTATTTTTTAGTTTTAGGCCTTAATTTTCCCTTTTAAGCCTTAACTTTAGTCTTCATTCAAGAATTCCATGGCGTTATTTAATCGTTTAAATCCAAAAGATGGCTCCGAGATGTCTTTTATCGATCATCTTGAGGTATTGAGAGGGACAATTGTAAGGTCTGCAGCTTCTATATTGGTCATGGCAGTGGTGATCTTTATTAAAAGGGACTGGGTCATGGACAATATCATTACAGGGCCTATCCAACCAGATTTTATCACTTATCGTAAGTTTTGCGAGTTCAGTCATTGGGCACATTTAGGAGATGCATTGTGTATGCCTGCGGTTAAAGTGACGATGCAAAGTACTTCCTTTGGTGGTCAATTTTTAAGTAGCATTAGCATGGCCATCGTGGGTGGAATTATTACAGCATTTCCATTTATATTTTATCAGTTTTGGTCATTTATAAAGCCAGCATTAAAAGAGAATGAATTAAGAAATACGCGTTTCATGATTTTCTGGGTATCCTTCTTCTTTTTTCTTGGTGCAGCATTTGGATTTTTTATTCTTGGACCTTTCACCTTCAATTTCTTAGCTAGTTTTCAATTAGGAACAAAAAATGTGATTACAACCATTCCTACATTTTCAGATTATTTAGATAATTTAACGAACCTGATTCTTGGATGTGGCATTGCTTTTGAATTACCAGTATTAGCGTTTTTATTAACTAAGATTGGTATCGTAACCCCAAAATTTTTAAGAGAAACACGCAAATATGCAGCTGTAATCATTTTAGTGATCGCTGCATTTATCACGCCAAGTCCAGACTGGTACAGTCAGTTGCTTGTCTTTATTCCTTTATACTCCTTATTCGAATTGAGTATTATCGTTTCAAGATGGGCTTATAAATCTGTGAAGAAGGATGAGGAAGAGTGGGAATAATCAAGCTTAAAATAAAAACCTACAATATGGCTTACGTTTTTGACGCATCAAAACCAATCGCAATGGGCGCAGACCATGCGGGAGTTGCTTATAAACAGGAAGTAAAAGAGTGGCTAGAAAAAAAAGGATACCAAATAAAAGATTTTGGCACTTACAATACTGACTCTGTTGATTATCCTGATTTTGCACACCCTACTGCATCCAGTGTAGAAACAGGAGAAGCTGCATTTGGAATTTTATTTTGCGGTTCTGCAAATGGTGTTGCTATAACAGCCAATAAGCATGAAGGCATTAGAGCTGGATTATGCTGGTTAAAAGAAATAGCAGAGCTAACGAGGTTACACAATGATGCGAATATGATTTGTATTCCTGCAAGATTCGTAAGTATTGAATCTGCAATAGAGATGATCGACACCTTTATGAATACCGCTTTTGAAGGTGGACGACACCAAGGCAGAGTGGATAAAATCAGTTGTTAATTGCTTTTAGCATTCAATGTTTTAAACATTTTTAATTCAAAATTTTCAATTTAAATAAATCAACATGCGTAAATTTTTTATTGTACTTCTAAGTTTGAGCGTTGGGTTTGTGAATGCACAAACAATAGATGCAAGCACCGCTGCAAAACATATCACTGCAGCTGGATTAAAGAAACACCTTAGTATTATTGCTGGCGAGGAAATGCAAGGAAGGGAAACTGGAACAGAAGGGGAAAGAAAAGCGGCTAGCTATTTAGTAGGCCAGTACAAACAAATGAACCTTACTCCAGGTAATGCAGGATCTTATAGAATGCCTTTTAGCTTATTTCAGGATAAGGTAACAAGTTCAAGTTTAAAAGTGAATGGCGCAAGCTATACTTTGGATAAAGATTTCTGGATAAGCGCAGGTGCTGCTCCACAAAAAACTTTTACAAGTAACGAACTTTTCTATGTAGGACCTGATTTCAATGACAAGTCAACCTTAGATGTAAGAGGCAAATTATTAATAAGTACAGAAGGAAAAGAAAGAACAATGACAGAAACAATGGCTGCACAAAAATTAGGCGCTATTGGTATCATTCATATTGCAAAAACAAATCCTACTATGCCTAGTGGCTTAAGTGGTCGTTTAGCTTTTGCGGCAAATACAAATACATTTGTAAGCATGACTGTCAATAAAACTGTTGGTGCAGCTTTATTAGGTGGTACAAAAGAATTCAGCGATACAGAATTTGCAGAATTACCAATTGGAAAATATACTGCCTCAGTAGAATGGACTTCAGATAGAACTAGTGTAACTATTCCTAGTGCAAATGTGATAGCTTATATGCCAAGTAAGGAAAAATCTGATGAATATTTATTCATTACAAGTCACTATGATCATGAAGGTATTAAAAATGGCGTAATCTACTATGGCGCAGATGATGATGGCTCAGGCACTACAGGTGTTTTGGCAATTGCAGAAGCATTTGCACAAGCAAAAAAGAAAGGATTTAGCCCGAAAAGAAATATTGTTTTCATGAATGTTTCTGGAGAAGAAAAAGGATTGTTAGGTTCTAAATATTATGGCGAACACCCAATCTTCCCAATGGAAAAAACAACTGCCGATTTAAATATCGACATGATTGGCCGTATCGATCCAACTTACAAAGGAGATTCAATGAACTATGTATATGTAATTGGAGAAGATAAATTAAGTAGCGATTTACAACCTATCACGGATAAGGTAAATAAAAATTACAATATGGAATTGGATAGAAGGTTCAATGATCCTAAAGACCCAAACCGTTTTTACTACAGAAGCGACCATTATAATTTTGCAGCAAAAGGGGTTCCAGTAATTTTTTACTTTAATGGAACACACGCAGACTATCATAAACCAACAGATAGAGTGGAGAAAATCAATTTTGATCTAATGGAAAAAAGAACAAGAATCATTTTTGAAACCGCTTGGGAAATGGCTACAAGAGAAGAAATGTTAAAGCGCGATATGCCTTTGAACATGCCTGCTACTAGATAGTCCTATCAACTATACCATTAAAAAAGCCCCTTAGCAACAAGGGGCTTTTTTGTATAGGTTAAACTACGTGTAAAAAGAAAATCGGCACCCTCCTTTATGGTGGGTACCGAAAAAATCATTAGAGTGAAATAAATTAGCCCTTACATTTTGTGAAGGGCTAATTTATTTTTACTGTCCTAATATATAAGAGAAGATCAATGGCACCACAATCGTGGCATCGCTTTCTACAATAAACTTAGGCGTATCAATATCTAATTTACCCCAGGTAATTTTTTCGTTCGGAACGGCACCAGAGTAAGATCCATAAGAAGTCGTACTATCACTGATTTGACAGAAATAGCTCCAGAAAGGCACATCATGCCATTCTAAATCTTGGTACATCATTGGTACAACACAAATTGGGAAGTCACCAGCGATACCTCCTCCTACTTGGAAGAAGCCTACGCCTTTACCACCACTATTTGCTCTGTACCATTCTGTTAAATAGATCATGTATTCGATGCCATTTTTAACAGTAGATGCTTTCAATTCATTTTTAATCACATAGCTAGCGAAGATGTTTCCTGTTGTGCTATCCTCCCATCCTGGCACAACAATTGGAATATTCTTTTTAGCTGCAGCTACAATCCAGCTATCCTTAGGATCAATTTCATAATATTGCTCTAACTCACCGCTTAATACTACTTGGTATAAGAATTCGTGTGGGAAATAACGCTCACCTTTTGCTTCCGCTTCTTTCCAGAACTTCACAATATGTTTTTGTAATCTTCTAAATGCTTCCTCTTCTGGAATACAAGTATCTGTTACACGGTTATAATGGTTCTCTAATAAATCCCACTCATCCTGTGGAGTTAAATCTCTATAATTAGGAACACGCTTATAGTGGCTATGCGCTACAAGATTCATTACATCTTCCTCTAAATTGGCACCAGTACAACTGATGATGGCAATTTTATCTTGACGGATCATTTCTGCTAAACTGATACCCAACTCTGCAGTACTCATTGCGCCCGCCAAACTCACTAACATTTTACCACCCTCTAATAAATGGGTTTCATAACCTTTAGCAGCATCTACTAAAGCGGCAGCATTAAAATGTCGATAATGGTGCTCTATAAACTGTGAAATTGGTCCTTTACTCATGTCGATTGATTTGATGCAAAAGTAATTTTTTTTAGCAGATTTGCCCAATTCATGTAAAACGCAGCAAAAGGCAAAATTTTGTACCTTGTAGGATCAAATTCACCTTATGAATACAAAGAAATACGGCCCATGGATAGTGGCCTTGCTGATTGGAGCCCCATTTGTATATAGTAGCTTAATTTACCCGCAATTACCAAGTCAAATACCTACCCATTTTAACATTGAGGGGAAGCCTGATGCTTGGGGAGGTCCAGATAGTATTTTTATTGGCCCTGGTATCATGGGTGCTGTCAGTCTTTTTGTTTATGTATTGATGGTCAATTTAAAAGCCATTGATCCTAAAAAATATGACGACAAAAACGATACGCTTTACCAAAATTTTGCGCTACTCACTGTTGCCTTCTTAAGTTTATTAAGCTGCATCATCATTTACACTTCCACACATGCAGATCAAGTGAATGTGGGCAATTTAATATTACCACTTCTAGGATTATCTTTTGCAGGATTGGGTTGGTATATGCCAAAATTTAGACAAAATTATTTCGTAGGTTTTAAATTGCCGTGGACATTAGAAAATGTAGACAACTGGAATGAAACACATAAGGTTGCTGGAAAAATTTGGGTCTATGGTGGATTATTTCAAGCAGTAGCCACTTTTATGTTATCTATGAAATTTGGTTTCATCTGTTTTATGATCGCCACTGCGGTGATGGTCATTGTTCCTACTGCGTTTTCGTATAGAATGTTTAAAAGAGGCAATCAGATTCTATAATCAAATCATAAAGCATTAGCTGAATAGAGCATTTTAGTTCATCAAAATAAAAAAATTATATGAGCCACAAAAATAATTTAGGTACTAAATTCATCCATGCTGGAGCGCATCCCGACCCAAGCACAGGTGCAATTATGACACCGATCTATCAAACTTCAACTTACGTACAATCCGCTCCTGGCGTGCATCAGGGCTATGAATATGCAAGAAGTCAAAACCCTACCCGCTTTGCTTTAGAAGAAGCATTTGCCGTCATTGAAAATGGAAAATTTGGATTGGCGTTTGCAAGTGGCGTAGCAGCTACGGATGCGGTGATGCGTTTATTGGTACCTGGAGACGAAGTGGTGGCGGCACATGATATGTATGGAGGATCTTTTCGTTTGTTTTCTAAAGTGCATGAAAAAATGGGCATTAAGTTTACTTATGTAGATACATCTAATGCAGAAAATGTAACAGCAGCAATCACGCCCAAAACAAAATTGATCTGGGTAGAGACGCCAACCAATCCATTGATGAATATTACAGACATTGAGGCAGTTGCTATGATTGGAAAAAAACATAATTGTATCGTTTGTGTAGACAACACCTTTGCTTCTCCTTATTTACAAAATCCATTAGACCAAGGTGCAACGATTGTTATGCACTCTGCGACAAAATATTTAGGCGGACATAGTGACGTAATACAAGGATGCTTGGTCATGAATGATGAGGCATTAAGGGATCAATTGTATTTTATTCAAAAAAGTACAGGCGCAGTTCCAGGACCACAGGATTGCTTTTTGGTTTTAAGAGGGATTAAAACACTGCATGTAAGGATGCAGCGTCATTGTGAGAATGGCGAAAAAGTTGCAGCTTATTTGCGTCAACACCCAAAAGTAGAAAGAGTATACTGGTGTGGGTTTACAGACCACCCAAACCATGCTATTGCTAAAAAGCAAATGCGAGGATTTGGCGGCATGATGAGCTTTACATTAAAAGACGATAGCGTTGCAGCAGCAACAAAAGTATTGTCAAGTACTAAAATATTTTCTCTTGCAGAAAGCCTTGGAGGCGTAGAATCCTTAATAAACCATCCAGCGAGTATGACCCATGCTTCTATCCCACGTGAACAAAGAATTGCGAATGGTCTAGCAGATGGATTGATTCGCTTAAGTGTGGGCATTGAAGATGCAGAAGATATCATTGCAGATTTAGCACAGGCTATTGGATAATGAACCAAGCAATCAAACAATTACTGGATCAAAAGGTAAAACAGTATAACCATATTGATTTTATTGAAAAAGATCCAATAGCGATACCCCATTTATTTACAAAGCAGCAAGACATTGAGATTGCTGCTTTTTTTGCTGCCATCTTTGCTTGGGGAATAAGAACAACTATTATACAAAAGAGCAAAGAATTACTCAATCGGATGGACAATGCCCCTTTTGAGTTTTGTACCCAACACCAAGAAAAAGACCTTAAAAAATTACTGGGATTTACGCACAGGACATTCAATGACACCGACCTGCTTTATTGTATCGCATTTTTCAAGAAGCATTATACATCTCAAAAAAGTTTAGAGACTGCATTTTTTACAGACCGAATAACAGGTAATAAATTAGCCACTGTTGAAGCCGGATTAGTTCATTTTAAAGACTACTTTTTTTCTTTAGAAGATGCGCCACATCGAACAAAAAAACATATTGCCTCCCCTGAAAATGGATCTACTTGTAAAAGATTGAACATGTTACTTCGATGGATGGTGCGCAAAGACAAACAAGGCGTTGATTTTGGTTTATGGAAAAGTATTCGTCCGGCCGATTTAATTATTCCAATTGATGTGCATGTAGCAAGGGTGTCAAAAAGCTTTGGCTTAATTACACGTCCGCAAATAGATTGGCAAACTGCCATCGAGTTGACCAATTATTGCCGAACTTTAGATCCTAAGGACCCAGCTAAGTATGACTTTGCCTTATTTAGTTTAGGTGTCACGGAAAAAATCAGATAAACGAATACCTATGGAAATAGCATTACATGAAATAGAACAGTTATCTGCAAACGATTTGATTGTTTACATTAACGACTGTATCAATCAAGATTTTAATAAGCTAGTTCAACTGCTTTATCGAATTGATGTATCTGAAAATAAATTAAAAACAATTTTACAATCTAATCCTACCGAAGATGCCGCAAAATTAATTGCAGCAGTCATCATCGAAAGATTAGCTGCAACAAAAGCTGCTAGAGCAAGTTTTGCTACATCTAATAAAATTGAAGATGCAAATCAAAAAAACGAAAGTAATGCAGCAGTTGACGAGGAGGATGAATTAGAAAGATTATAAATCTCCTAACTGCGGACGCAAAACAATATCTTCTACCACCGCTTGCGGGCTTAATTGTGTTGCAGCATAAATCATCTTAGCAATATCTCCGGCTTCCATAATTCTTTCCTCCGGAACGCCAGAACCTTTCCAGCTATTGGTATACGTAGCACCAGGGCAAACCGAAGTCACTTTAATACCTTTGTCTTTTAATTCCAATCTTAAGTTAGTAGAAAAACCAAGTAGCGCATATTTTGAAATGCTATAAGAACCTCCATTTGGATAAGCTTGTAAAGACGCAATGGAACAAATATTAAAAATATGGCCTTGCTTTGCATTAAGCATGGCAGGTAATAAATCACGTGTTAAATGATAAGCAGAAAATAAGTTCGCATTTAATTGCGCTTCTAACTGCCCTTCTGCTTCGTCTTGCAATTGACCAGGTAAAAAATACCCAGCATTATTCACTAACACATCAGGTACTGTTCTGGCTAATACCCACTCAGAAAAACAATGCACTTGACCTTTGATAGATAAGTCTGCATGCACATATTCAATTTTAACTGCTGGATAAGCATGCTGTAATTCAGAGGCTGCTTTAGCAAGATCCGCCGCAGTCTTACTTGTTAAATATAAATGATGACCCGCTGCAGCAAACGTATGCGCAATTGCAAAACCTATTCCTTTAGAGGCCCCTGTGATAATGATATTCATAAATTCATGCTTTACACGATAAAGATACCAAGCAAAATGGTAATTTAGCAGTTCAATTATCAATTCATACCCTTCTGATGGCTTATAAAGACCTGTTTTTTGACCTAGATCATACCCTTTGGGATTTCGAGACCAATTCAAAAGAATGCATCCAAGAATTATACAAGAGGTATGAACTTGAAAATTTAGGTATACTAGATTTTGATGGTTTTTACAGCACTTACTCTGCACACAATCATCGATTATGGGACCGTTATAGCAAGGGCTTTATTAAGCAAGAAGAATTAAGATGGAAAAGGGTGTATTTAAGTTTGCTCGATTTTAAAGTAGCCAATGAAAAATTGGCAAAAGAAATTTCAAACGCTTATTTAGAAATCCTGCCCGACAAAACACATTTATTTCCATATACGATAGAGATATTGGATTATCTTAAGAACAAGGATTATAGAATGCACTTAATCACCAATGGATTTGAGTCGGTGCAGTTTAAAAAAATTAACAACTCGGGATTAGCAGCTTATTTTATAGAGGTCATTACTTCAGAAGCAAGTAATAGCTTAAAACCGCACAAGGATATTTTTGAATACGCCTTGAAGAACGCGAATGCGTCTGTATCAGAAAGTATCATGATAGGAGACAATGAATCTGCGGATATTCAGGGAGGCATTAATATTGGAATGGATACGATTTTCGTAAACCATATCCAAGCTATCCCAACAGTGCCTGCAACCTATACCATTACGCATTTAAAGGAATTGGAAACTATTTTATAAAAGGCTTTTAAATTACCATTTTGCTAGGACAGTAACACCACCTTTTACAGTATCTCCAATCTTACAAGTAATCTCAGTGCCAATAGGTAATAACAAATCTACCCTGCTACCAAATTTAATGAAGCCATATTCATCACACTGATTGAACTTAGAACCTACTTCGGCGTAATTACAAATTCTTCTAGCAAGTGCGCCGGCAATTTGTTTCAATAGAATAGAACCTTTTTCGTTTTCAACCACAACAGACCATCTTTCATTTTCAGTAGAAGATTTTGGATGCCATGCCACTAAAAATTTACCTGGATGGTATTGATTGTATATAATATTACCAGCAACTGGCAAACGATTCACGTGTACATTCGCAGGACTCATAAATACACTTAATTGTATTCTTGGTTCTTTGTAAAATTCATCTGGCATTACTTCCTCAATCACTACCACTTTTCCATCTGCTGGAGAAACAATGGCAGAAGCATCATTCGTTAATGAACGATTCGGCATTCTAAAGAAAGAAACGATGAATAAAAAGAAGGCCAATAAAATCACAAAAACAGCCCAAGCCAAAAAAGCACTTATTGGAAATAAATAAGAAAAATTAACTAGGTTTAAAATGCCCACCACAAATGCAACCAATGCAATTGTAGCGGTACCTTCTTTATGTATGGTCATAAAAACAATTTGGACAAAGGTAATTCATCTAAAAGATAAATTGGAGCAATATCCAAACAAATGGCCCTGCAAATAAAACAGAATCAAAGCGGTCTAAGAAGCCACCATGCCCAGGCATCATATTACCACTGTCTTTCACGCCAGCCAAACGCTTCAATTTACTTTCAAAAAGATCGCCCAAATTACCCATGACAGATGCAACAAACGTAATTAGAAACAAATAAGGAGTAGAGATGGGGATGAATTGTCCTGCCACAATAGATAAAATGACAACCGATAAAATTACGCCTGCAATCGTTCCTTCCCATGTCTTTTTAGGAGAGATGGGGGAAATTGGTGTACGTCCAATAAAGGAACCCACTATATAAGCCATGGTGTCGTTTATCCAAACAGTCACAATCACTAAAATAGGCACCATCAATTCAATGTTTGGAATAAACATGGCCATCATTGAATTTAAAAACATACCTCTAATTGCAAAAAATAAAGAAAGGCTAATGGTGATGTAGATAAAGCCGAAAAAACTAATAGCTAAATTTTTAATGTCTGCTTTTCTTGCAAATACATCTGCTACCATCATTAATACAAGGGCCACTGGCATTGTTTTCAAGCCAATCCATCTTAACCCAATGCCTTGATAGGCAAGCGGCAGCTTTTGTAATAAAGCCGTTGGTAATGCAATATCCGAAGGCGCTAAACTAAGCATCATCATTACACCTACAACCAATACACCCCATTGATGCAGTTTTGAAATCTGCGCATAAGAAGGAAAAATAGCACGCATTAATTTTTGGTATTCAAATAGACAACCTACTTGTATCAGAAGGAATAAGGCAAAAAAAGACCAATTATTAAAAAGCAAACCCGCTAACATAATAACAACAAATACGATAGCAGACAATGCCCTTACTTTAAAAACAGAAAAATTAAACGCCATGAAACCTTATTTTGATTTGAATATAAAATTACGCTATCTCAGCTAAGAAGCTGAGCGCTTTTTTCTCGAACTCGGAAGGAGTATATAATTCTACCTCACCTAAAAAAACATAGGATGTATCCTGCTTGTTTAACAATTTAACAGGAATACCTTGTTCCTCAAAAAGTCCTGCTATCATTGTAGCATATGCCAGTTGAGAATGACTAAATACTTTTTTCCAATCCTGCATCTGTGGTATTTTTAAGCTGTTTGAAAAGTACAACAAGTAATAGGATTCCAAGTATGACCCAATAATAGGCCAAATTAGAATCTAAAACTTGATCTATTTTCTTTGGGTTATTACGGACAGCATACAGTGCTGAAACGCCAATAGCATTATTAATAAAATGCATCAATATAGGCAACCAAATTGTTTTTGTATAATAATAAATTAACCCCAACACAATACCCAAGGACATTCTAGATAAAAATCCGAAATAAGAAAAATGAAAAGCACTAAATAAAATAGCCGTAATTACAATTGCAACAAGTGGCTTGCCAGACCAATCCATCATTATTTTTTGAAGGCTTGCTCTAAAATACAATTCCTCCACAATCGCCGGCACTACTGCAATAGCTAGTATTGCAAATAACAGATCCCAAATTGAACGCATTTGTGTCATTGCCATCAATGCTTTTTTATACTGCGCTTCCAAATTGGTTGCCCAATCTCTTATCGAACTTGAAAGGGTCAGCTTATCTGTAAGATCCCCCAATGCCCCACTTAATAAAAGTCCAGTCAATGCAAGTAGGACCACAATTAAAACTTGCTTTTGATTTGTAATTGCGTTAAAACCTAATTGAACACCCAATTTTCCGGAAGTAAAATAGCCCACTACCAATACAGGCAATCCAAAACCAATGATAGAAGCAACCGCATTGGCCGCCTGCGTCATACTTGTATATTCAGGACGCATCAAAATTGATTGTATTTCCAAAAATGGCACATGTAATAGGGCTGCCACAATGGAAAATGTAATTAATCCCCCTAAAATCATGCTCAATCCGGTCATGGCAATGAATAAAACCATCCTAAAACCAGGGGTCATATTAAAAATAGAAGTTTCGTTTGTAGACATGTCAATGCAATTAATTGGTACCTTTGCAACCGTATCGGTTAGATGCAAGATAATGAATTCATATGGTATCTATAGGCAACATACAATTACCAGATTTTCCGCTTTTATTAGCACCCATGGAGGACGTAAGTGATCCCCCGTTTAGAGCAGTGTGTAAAGACAATGGCGCGGACTTGATGTATACCGAGTTTATTAGTAGTGAAGGATTAATTCGTGATGCCATCAAGAGCAGGCAGAAATTAGACATTTACGATTATGAGCGACCTATAGGGATACAAATTTTTGGTGGAGATGAGGAAGCAATGGCCTTATGTACTAAAATTGTAGACACCGTTAACCCCGATTTAATTGATATCAATTTTGGTTGTCCTGTGAAAAAAGTAGCAATGAAAGGGGCCGGTGCAGGGGTTTTAAAAGATTTGGACCTGATGGTACGTTTGACAGAAGCGGTGGTAAAAAGTACCAACCTACCTGTTACAGTAAAAACAAGATTGGGTTGGGACGATAGTAATTTGAATGTGCATGAAGCTGCATTGAGATTACAAGACGTGGGCGTAAAAGCATTAGCCATTCACGGACGCACGAGGGTGCAGATGTATAAAGGCGAAGCAGACTGGACCATCATTGGCAAGATTAAAAATGACCCAAGAATTCATATCCCGATTTTTGGGAACGGTGATATCAATTCTCCAGAGAAAGCGTTGGAGTATAAGAATAAATACGGTGTAGATGGTATCATGATCGGCAGGGCTGCAATTGGCTACCCATGGATCTTTAGAGAGATTAAACATTTTTTAGCTACAGGCGAAAAGATGAAATCACCAAGTATTGAAGAACGTGTGGAAGTGGCAAGAAAGCATTTGATTAAATCATTGGAATGGAAAGGACCGATTGGTGGCATCAACGAAATGCGCAGACATTACGCCAACTATTTAAGAGGCTTACCGAATATTAAAGAATACAGAAATCAATTAGTACGCATCACAGAACGTGAAGCGATTGAAGCGATATTGGACGAGATCAAGGAAAAGTTCAAAGGCATGGAGATTGACTCAGGTAAAATTGTGCTAGAGAACTACCACGAGCATTGCCCAATTAATTAGTAAAACACTTTAACTAAAGCTTTTTTAGAAATAGTAAATTCAATTAATTTTTAATTGCTTCTATTATTTTATCATCCAATGGATCGATACTCATTGGAAAATAATGCGTTAATACCCCCTGCTCATTAATCAAGTATTTACAGAAGTTCCAAGCTGGCGCTTGATTGCACCATCCATTTAAATTAGCAGAAGTTAGCCAATTATAGACAGGATTTTGTACAGCTGATTTTACCACGACAGACTTAGACATCAAAGGAAAACTTACACCGTAATTTTTTTGACAAAAAGCCGCAATCGCTTGATCGTCTTTTGTTTCTTGATTTTTAAAATCATTTGCAGGGAAACCTATAATCACTAAAGAATCCTTAAACTGCTGCGCTAATTTTTCTAAATTTTCGTACTGCCCCGTATAACCACAGTCACTTGCAGTATTCACAATCAACACTTTTTTACCTTTGAATTGTTCGAAGCCAAATGCATTGCCTGCAATGTCTTTTGTAGTTAAACTATAAAATTCAATATTGCCTTTAGTCTTTGTCGTATTCACCTGTACTTGTTTAGCACCCGCTTTACCAGTGGACCACATAATCACCGGATACATCGTTTTTAAAATAGACTGACGATAGCTCATGTCTTTTTTCTTCATCAATAAAGCAGATGTAACCAACACACCAACTGCAATGGCAATTTTAATAATCATATGTTTTTTTATTTTCAAAGCAACTAGCTTTAGCCGATTAATTTTTTTAATAACCAACCCTTGCCTTTATAAGGAGGGTATTTTAAATCTGGGTCAATCCAAGTAGGCGTTTTCATCACCGACTTCATATGGGTAAAAGTAGTGAAGCTTAATTTTCCATGATAGCCACCCATCCCACTAAATCCTCTACCACCAAAAGGCAAGGCATGATTGGTCAAATGCCAACTTGTATTATTGACACATGCTCCACCAGAAGGCACATTCGTTAACCAATATTGTTCAGTTGCTGTATCATTTGTGAATACATAAAATGCCAATGGATTTGGATTGCGTCTAATAATATCTAAAGCTTCTTCATTGCTATCATAAGTTAATACTGGAAGGATCGGACCAAAAATTTCGTCCTGCATAATTTTACTTTCAACAGACACCTCAGTTAAAATGGTAGGTTCAATATGTAATTTGCTTGCATCAGACTTGCCACCATACGCAATGGTTCCATCCGCAAAATAACCAACGAGTCTTTGCCATTGTCTTTCGTTAATAATTTTCCCATATCCTTCCGAGTTCACCGTATCCGTTCCATAAAATTGCTGAATCGCTTTAATCAACTCCTCTATCAACACTTGCTTAAATGCGGTAGGCACTAAAACATAATCTGGTGCTACACACATTTGACCACAGTTAGAAAATTTTGAATTCACTATTCTTCTAGCAGCAACGCGCATATTCGCATCTACTGCAACTACAGCAGGACTCTTTCCGCCAAGTTCTAGCGTAACTGGTGTTAATTTAGAAGCTGCTTGCTGGTAAATAATTCTCCCAACAGTCGTGCTACCTGTATAAAAAATATGATCGAATCTAAAACTTTCAAACATCGGCGTCAATACCTGTGCGCCTTCGCCCTCCATGTATAAAACATAATTTTCAGGAAATAATTCATGGATAATCTTGCCCATTACAGCAGCAGTAGCTGGTGCAAATTCACTTGGTTTTAACACCACGCAATTACCGCCAGCAATCGCACCAATCAAAGGTGTAAACAATAATTGAAAAGGATAGTTCCAAGGTCCAATAATACAAACCACCCCTAAAGGTTCTTGAATCGTATAACAAGAAGAAGGTTGGTTCAATAAATTAGTAGGCACTTCAGAGGGCTGCATCCATCCTTTTAAATGTTCAATCGTATAGTTTAATTCATTCAAGAAAAAACCAATTTCTGTAGCCCAAGATTCTTCATTGGATTTCTTAAGGTCTGAATGTAATGCTTGATACAATGGCTGCTCATGTTCTAGCACCAATTGCTTAAGCCTTTTTAGCTGTAAAAGTCTAAAGGCATAGCTTTGAGTTGCGCCTGTTTGAAAATGATGTCTTAACGCTTCTAATTGTGTATTCATAGGATAGTTATCGTATAGCAATTTAAACTTTATAACGATACAGATTGGTTATTTGTTCATTCATAAAAATAATTTTAAGATATCCGCAATTTTCAATAATTTAACCTACTTAAAAAACCGTAGGAGGCCCCCTCCTATTTAAACGATTGTTATGAAAAAAAACGTGAAATCAAGAAGAGATTTTGTCAAAAATGCCGCATTGGCTTTGGGCGGATTTTACATTGTTCCTAGACATGTATTAGGTGGCCCAGGTTTTACTGCGCCAAGTGATAAATTACAAGTGGCTGGTATTGGTGCTGGTGGAAAAGGAGAAGGCGATTTATGGTCCTTCTACCAAAGTGGAAAAGCGGATATCGCATTCTTATGTGATGTAGATGATCGTCAAGCAGTAAAGAGTCGTGAAAGATTCCCAAAAGCAAAATATTACAAGGATTATAGAGAAATGTTAGAAAAAGAACACAAGCACATTGATGCTGTTTCTGTTTCAACACCCGACCATATGCACGGCGTGCAAGCCATGGCTGCAATGCAATTAAAGAAGCACGTATTTGTTCAAAAGCCAATGGCACATGATATTTACGAAGCTAGAATCATGACACAGGCTGCGCATAAATACAATGTCGTTACACAGATGGGCAACCAAGGCGCATCAGGTGATGGTGTTCGTGTTTTGCAAGATTGGTACAACGCTGGTTTAATTGGAGATGTACATACTATTTATTGTTACACAGACAGACCAGTTTGGCCACAAGGTGTGATTCGTCCAACAACAGCCTCTGCTATACCTGCTGGATTAGATTACGATTTATGGTTAGGTACTGCTCCTAAGAAAGATTATTTTGATGGCGTATTGCCATTCAACTGGAGAGGTTGGTGGGATTACGGTACCGGCGCATTAGGGGACATGGCTTGTCATATTATGGCACCTGGATTTGCTGTTTTAGGACTAGGCTATCCTGTGTCTGCAGAATGTAGTGTCGCTACAAGGTATACTGCACCATGGCAAAGAGTGTATTCTCCAGACAGTCCGCCAGCAGCATCTCATATCATTTTAACTTTCAAAGGTCAAAATGGAAAACCAGATGTAAAACTACATTGGATGGATGGTGGCATACAACCAGAAAGACCAGCAGAATTAGGACCGAACGAAATGATGGGTGATGGCGGTAATGGTATCATCTTTGAAGGAACAAAAGGAAAGATGATGGCAGGTACCTATGGTGTGAATCCACAATTATTACCAACGAATTTAACTAAAACCACTGTCGTTCCTCAAACGATTGATCGAGTGAAAGGTGGTGCAGAAGGACACTATGCAGCATGGGTAGAAGCATGTATTGCAGGTCCTGGTAGCAAGGAGGCAAAAGTATTGAGTTCTAATTTTGATATCGCCGGACCTTTAACTGAATCTGTATTAATGGGCAACTTAGCAATCCGTTCATATGACGTGAAAGCGAATGATGCAAAAGGATTGACAAGTTACCCTGGAAGAAATATCCAGTTAATGTGGGATGGTCCAAATATGAAGATCACCAATTTCGACTTAGCAAATCAGTTTGTAAAACGAGCTTACCGCGAAGGATGGAGTTTAGGTGAATAAAAACAAACTATGGAATCTTTAAAAGATCAATTTTTATTAAGACCCGATATTCATTTTTTGAACTTCGGGTCTTTTGGTGCTACACCAAAACCAGTGTTCGAAAAATACCAAGACTGGCAAAGAGTTTTAGAAGCGGAACCTGTGCAGTTCATTGCTTTTGATGGCTATGAATACTTAGCGGAATCAAGGGCCGTGTTGGCAAAGTTTTTAAACTGTGCAGACAAAGACGATTTAGTCTATGTCACGAATCCAAGTTTTGCAATTAACATGATTGCAAAAAGTTTTCCGTTAGCAGCCGGAGATGAAATTTTAGCCACAGACATAGAATATGGTGCTTGTGATAGAACATGGGACTATTATTGCAATAAAAAGGGCGCCACTTATCGAAGACAAAAGATCAATCTTCCTATTACAACGAAAGAAGCATTCATAGAAGATTTTTTCAAAGGATGTAACGAAAAGACCAAGGCCATTTTTATTAGTCATATCACCAGTGCAACCGGATTGATTTTTCCTGCTGAAGAAATTTGCGCGATTGCAAAAGAAAAAGGATTAATTACAATTGTGGATGGCGCGCATGTACCAGGTCATATCCCATTAGACTTGAGTACGATTCAAGCAGATTTTTATACAGGCGCATGTCACAAATGGATGATGGCCCCTAAAGGCTGTTCCTTTTTATATGCAGCAAAATCAGTGCAACACTTATGTGATCCAATGATTGTAAGTTGGGGCTATAAAGCAGCAAAGCCATCTCATTCCCATTTCTTAGACTACCATCAAATGATTGGCACCAGGGACTTTTCGGCTTTTCTGACCGTTTCTGCATGTATCGATTTCATGGAGCAACATCATTGGAAAGCAATTAGCGCAAAATGTCATCAAATGGTTTTAGATAATGCACCAAGATTTTTTGCATTATTAAAAAGCGCACCAATCAGTCCATTAAACAACGAGTGGATTGGTCAAATGATTAGTATTCCAATTCAAACCTCAGATCCAGAAAAACTTCAACGTAGTTTATTCTTAGATTATAAAATAGAAGTACCTATCATGCGACAAGGAAATGATGTATACTTAAGGTATTCTATCAATGCCTTTAATACGATAGAAGACTTAGATGCATTATATAATGCCATTGTGGATATTCAAAAGCAAGGGATTCTTTTATAGCAGATAACAATATTTGCAAATCGTAAAATTTTGCGCATAAAAAAGGGGACATGAAATCATGTCCCCTTTTTTTATCAATCATTATTTGAATTACCAGTTTAAGGTTTTAACATAAGCTGCATTATCTCTTGCAGAGTCTAATTCATTCGTTCCAGTATACGCTTCTTGTTCTACAATCATGTGTACTACACCAAGTTTAGCAACTTGTGGCAAAAGCGCCTTATAGTCGATCGTTCCTTTTCCAATCACACATGATTCATGACCAGTAGCTGTCTTTGTCAAATCTTTTACATGTACTAATTTGAAACGATTAGGATATTTTTTCATGTATGCAACAGGATCTACTCCTGCAGCTGCTGTCCAATACATGTCCATTTCAAAATCTACAATTGTGGAATCCGTATTTTTCATCATTAAATCCTGAGGGACAATGCCATCCATTGCCTTGAATGAATAATCATGGTTATGGTAAGCAAAACGAAGTCCATGCTTTTTGGCAATTTCACCACATGCATTAAACTCGTCAGAGAATTGCTTAAAATTATCAATTGACTTTTGAGGTCCTTTAAAAGCACATATTAAATATTTCAAACCAATTTCCCCTGCCGCTGCAGCCTTGCGTTCAAAAGAAGCTAAATTACCCGTATCATTACAGTGAGATGAAACCATATTCATTCCTAAATCATCCATCACTTTTTTGAATTCCGTATTTTTCATACCCCAAAACATCCCTTTTCCGCCTTCAAAACTTTCAATTTTTGTATACCCATTGGCAGCAATTTGTTTTAATACTGCAACTGGATCTTTTGCCAATGCTTGTTTAACAGACCACAATTGAATACCAAATTGATTTTTTTTGGCAGCCATCGCCATTAATTCATTTTTAAATGGCATCGATAATGCAACTCCTGTTAAAGCGGCACCGCGTAAAAAACTTCTTCTTGAATTTGACATAAATTAAATTTGCAAACGTTATAAATTTTAATAAAGAATAAGCCTCCAGCTGGAGGCTTATTCAAAACTGTTTCATCACTAAGATGTAGCCCAAGCTTTTTCACCTTTCGTATAAGGCACACATCCTTCATATTTACCAGGAACAGCAACATACCTTAATACTTCTGTTGCACCAATTTTAGAGGTAAACAAACCAGATAATGTTAATTGCTTGATCATTGTAAAGTAATGCGTAGGATCTTCCTTCTGTTTATTCTTTTGGTATTCTTTCGCTTCTTTATCTAACTCTGTTAAAAAAGCAGTGCGCTCTTCTGGCGTTGAATCCATAAAGTTTTTGCCATGATGTTTTTTTGAAGCAACATTTAATTCCTCCATGCCCTTCATAAATATTTCTTGATCCTTTGCTTCATAACAATCACTTACCATTGTCTGCATAAAAGCACCCACATTCGCCGCTTTCGCGCCTGGTGTATTGGTTGCAGGAAGGATGGTCTCGCCTACTTCATTTAAGAAATCGACATCTTCTTGTGAAAACTTAACACCCTTGGTATTTGTTTTACAGCCTGTCAAAAAAGCTTCTGCACCTAATACAGTACCACCCATGATGATGGCAACTCTAGAAAGGGCTTCTCTTCTATTTATCATAAAATTTCTTTTTAATAATTAAATTATAAGTTTCCTTTTTTCAATTCAGATACAGCAAAATCAACCGCTCTGGCTGTGAATGCCATATACGTTAAAGATGGGTTCACACAGTTGGCACTTGTCATGAAAGAACCATCTGTTACAAATACATTTGGCGCATCCCATACTTGGTTATTGCCATTCAATACAGAAGTCTTAGGATCTCTACCCATACGTGCTGTACCCATTTCATGAATACCTCTGCCTGGTGTACCATCTCCTTCGAACCCTTGTACATTCTTAGCACCTGCTCGCTCTAACATTTCTTTTGCATCTTCTAAAATGTCTTTACGCATTTTGATTTCATTGTCTTTCAACTCACAATCAATATTCAAGACATTCAAACCCCACTTATCTTTCTTCGTTTTATCTAAAGTCACTTTGTTTGTTGGATCAGGTAACATTTCACCAAAGCCCATCATACCAATGGACCATCCACCTGGTTCAGTCAACGCATCTTTAAATTTACCACCAATGCTTACTTCAGCCACGTCATGACCCCAGCCAGATCTGTTTGCGCTACCTTGGTAACCAAAACCTCTGATATAATCGCGTTTTTCACCATTGATATTTCTAAATCTAGGAATATAGAATCCGTTTGCACGACGACCAAATGTGTATTTATCTTCATACCCTTCAATAGTACCACCAGCGCGATTTCCTAAATGGTGGTCCATTAAGTTTTTACCTAAAGCATCACTGCTACTCCCTAATCCACCTTCCCAAACATCTGTTGCAGAGTTCATCAAAATCCACGTACTATTTAAAGTAGATGCATTTAAGAAAATGATCTTCGCTTTGTACTCGATTGTTTTGTTTGTTTCTGCATCTAATACAGTTACACCAGTTGCACGTTTTTTATCCTTGTCGTATTTTACCTCTGTCACAATTGACCAAGGTCTTACTGTTAAATTACCTGTAGCCATTGCTGCAGGCAAAGTAGATGATTGTGTACTAAAGTAGCCACCGAATGGACAACCCAACCAACACTTATTTCTAAACTGACAACCAGGACGACCTTCGTGTGGCACCGTAATATTTGCAGTACGACCAATAATTAAATGACGCGTTCCTTTATATATTTCTTTAATTCTAGCAGCGACATCTTTCTCTACACAAGTCAAATCCATTGGAGGCAAGAATTGACCATCAGGTAATAAATCAATGCCATCTCTATTTCCACTGATACCCGCGAATTTCTCTACGTAGTCATACCAAGGCGCAATGTCCTTGTATCTTACAGGCCAATCCACTGCGATACCGTCTTTTGCATTTGCTTCAAAATCCATATCAGCCCAACGGTAAGATTGACGTCCCCACATCAACGAACGACCACCTACATGGTAGCCTCTAAACCAGTCGAAACGTTTTGTTTCTGTATAAGGATGGTCCTTATCAGAACACCAAAAATCTAAATTGGTTTCGTTTAATGGGTAGTCTCTTTTTAAAACAGGATAATCTTCAATCATCTGTTGTGTTCTACCTCCTCTATGAGGGAAGTCCCATGCCTCTTTATCAGCATTTATATAATCCTTGATATGCTCAATGTTTCTTCCACGCTCTAACATTAATACTTTAAGTCCTTTTTCTGTAAGTTCTTTAGCAGCCCATCCGCCACTAATTCCTGAACCTACTACGATTGCATCATACTGTTGTTCGGCCATTGTAAAAAAATTTAGGTGTTGTTATAATTGGTTTTTTAAGCAAAATTAAATGTCGCAAACAGTGACTGCTTGCTTTAGTGAACTAATTTTATCAGGGTTGGTTGCAATAAACTCATGTGCTACAAAACCATTGTAACCAGTGGCTTTGATGGCGCGCATGATCGCAGGATAATTTAATTCTTGACGGTCATCTAATTCATGTCTACCTGGCACACCAGCGGTGTGGTAATGTCCAAAATAAAAATGATTGTCTTGAATGGAACGAATGATATCTCCTTCGTCAATTTGCATATGATAGATATCAAATAAAATTTTGAAATTAGGAGAGCCTAATTGCTTACATAATTCAATGCCCCAGGCGGACTTATCGCCCATATAATCTTTATGGTCTACTTTAGAATTGAATAATTCAATATGAATGGTTACGCCTTTTGCTTCTGCTAAAGGCATGATTTGTTTTAAACCTTCTACACAGTTTTTTAAACCAGTTGCATCATCCATGCCATTTCGATTGCCAGAAAAACAAATTAAATTTTTATAGCCTGCTGCTGCAACCAATGGAATCGCTTCTAAATAGTCTTTAATTAACCACGCATGATTTGCCGGATTATTCCATCCTTTTGTCAAACTTGTTTCGCCAGCCGTATAACACATGGAGCATTCAATACCATACTTTTTAACCGTGTCCCACTCATTTGGTTTTAATAAATCAATTGCGTTAAATCCGATGCGTTTTACTTCCTTGCATAAATCCTCCAAACTCAAATCGCTATAACACCATCTACAAACACTGTGATTGATATTGCCTTTTAAATTACTTTTTTCAGCATCCGTCTCTGCTATATTTTCTAATTGCGCTTTAGCTTTTTCAGGCAATACGAAACCAGCGGCCATCGCGGCAGAACCGGATAAGACTTGTTTCAATAATTTTCGTCTATTTACAATTGAAGACATAGCAAGCAAGCGTTAAGATGAGGATATAAATGTAAATTTATTTTTGCATTCTTTTCAAATAATTCTACCTGAAAAAAAGGGTTTTTTGAGAAATAATGAGGAAATTGCTTCTACAAAGAACTGAACGTGTTAATTTGACACATTCAACTTAATTTATAAGTATAAAACTCCCAATAATAATGAATAGAAAACTACGCATGGGTATGGTAGGTGGTGGAAAGGACGCTTTCATTGGTGCCATTCACCGACTTGCTGCTAATATGGATGGCCTTATTGAATTAAAATGTGGGGCTTTGAGTATCAACCCTGAAATTGCAGTAGCATCTGGAGAAGCTTTGTTTCTTCCAAAAGAAAGGACTTATTTGACCTATGAGGAAATGATTACAAAAGAAGCGCAACTGCCTGCAGAAGAGCGTATTGATTTTGTAACCATCGTGACACCGAATTTTGCGCACTTTGCGCCTGCGATGATGGCATTAGAAAATGGCTTTAATGTAGTAATCGAAAAACCAATCACCTTTTCATTAGAGGAAGCAAGATTGTTGGAACAAAAATTAAAAGAAACAGGTTTAACACTATGTTTAACACATACTTATTCTGGCTACCCAATGGTCAAGCAAGCAAAAGCGATGGTCCGCGAAGGCAAGCTGGGTAAGATTCGTAAGGTTTGGGTGGAATATCCACAAGGTTGGTTAAGCAGGCTTTCTGAGAGAGAAGGAAATGCGCAAGCAGCATGGAGAACAGATCCAAAAAAATCGGGCAAGAGTTCTGTGATGGGTGATATAGGTACCCATGCAGCACATTTAGCTGAATATATTACTGGGGCAAAAATTACCGATATCTGTGCAGAGCTAAACACTTTAGTAGAAGGTCGTGTGATGGATGATGATGGTGCAGTGCTGTTGAAATTTGACAATGGTGCCAAGGGTGTTTTGATGGCATCACAAGTGGCAGCAGGAGAAGAGAATGCATTAAAGATTCGCGTCTACGGAGAACTTGGTGGCATTGAATGGTTCCAACACGAACCCAATTCTTTGATCGTAAAATGGCTAGATCAACCGACTCAAATTTTAAGAGCGGGGGCCAACTATGGCGCTCATCTATCCGGTTTTGCAACACATAATTGCCGCACTCCAGGTGGTCATCCAGAAGGGTATTTGGAAGCATTTGCCAACATCTACAGAAACTTTGCTTTGACTTTATCTGCAAAAATAGATGGGACTACTCCAACAGCAGAAATGTTAGATTTCCCGGGTGTAGAAGATGGCATTAGAGGCATGGCTTTTATTGATAACGTCGTTTTGTCTGCCGGATCAGATAAAAAATGGACACCACATACAGTATAGATTTTGCGAAAGCAATAAAAAAATAATATGACAACAGTAAAAGGACCAGGCATTTTTTTAGCGCAGTTTTTAGGTGACACTGCCCCATTCAATACATTAGAAGGTATCTGTAAATGGGCTGCAGGACTAGGTTTCAAAGGAGTGCAAATTCCTAGTTGGGACCCAAGATGTATTGACCTAAAAAAAGCAGCCGAAAGTAAAACCTATGCAGATGAAATAAAAGGTATTGTAAATGCAGCAGGATTAGAGATCACAGAATTATCTACCCATTTACAAGGTCAATTGGTTGCTGTACATCCAGCTTATGATGCACAGTTTGATGGATTTGCGCCAGTTGAATTTAGAGGCAATCCAAAAGCTAGAACAGAATGGGCAGTACAACAACTAAAGTACGCAGCTAAAGCTTCCCAAAATTTAGGATTAAATGCCCACGCTACTTTTAGTGGGGCATTACTATGGCATACAGTATACCCTTGGCCACAAAGACCAGCAGGATTAGTGGAGACAGGCTTTACAGAACTTGGAAAAAGATGGTTGCCTATTTTAAATGAATTTGATGCAGCAGGTGTCGACTTGTGTTATGAAATACATCCAGGTGAAGACTTGCATGATGGCGTTTCATATGAAATGTTTCTAGATAAAGTGGGGCAACATCCACGTGCCTGTTTGTTATTTGACCCATCCCATTTAGTATTACAATGCATGGATTACAAAGGCTATATAGATGCTTATCATGAACGTATCAAAATGTTTCACGTAAAAGATGCAGAATTCAATCCAAGTGCGAAACAAGGGGTCTATGGTGGCTATCAAAATTGGATTGATCGTGCCGGAAGATTTAGATCACTTGGTGATGGTCAAGTAGATTTTAAAAGTATCTTTAGCAAGTTGGCTGCATATGACTATAAAGGCTGGGCAGTGTTGGAATGGGAATGTTGTTTAAAACACCCAGAAGTGGGTGCAGCAGAAGGTGCTGTGTTCATTCAAAACCACATCATCCCTGTGACCCAAAAAGCATTCGATGATTTTGCAAGCACAGGATCAGATGAAGCATTTAACAAGAAAATATTAGGCATTTAATTATTCAACTAGTTATAAATTAAAATACATCATTCATAATCACAATCAAACAATACACTATGCGTAAAATTTTATTCACCTTATCTGCAGCTTTTTTATTGGTAGCATGCGGTGGCGGGGATACTAAAAAAGAAACAACAGAAACTACAACAACTACAGCTGAAGCAAAGCCATCAGACAACCCAGATTACTCAAAAGGATTGGCATTGGTTGCAGGAAGTGATTGCTTGACTTGTCATAAAGTAGCAGAAAAAAATATTGGACCTGCTTACCAAGAAGTAGCGGCAAAATATGAAAACACAGAGGACAATGTTAAAATGTTAGCAGAAAAAATTATCAAAGGTGGTAGTGGCAACTGGGGCGCAATCCCAATGACACCGCATGCTGCACTTAGCCAAGACGATGCAGAGGCAATGGTGAAATACATTTTATTGCTTAAGAAATAATTTATTAAAAATATACCATGAAAAAACAATTGCTTGCTTTAACCTTATTAACGCTAGCTGTACTTGGATTCAATCAAGCACAGGCTCAAGAAAAATGGATTTCTTTATTTGACGGCAAAACAACTAATGGCTGGCACACTTATGGAAAAACAACTGCAGGTGAAGCATGGAAAGCAGTTGACGGTGCTTTGATGTTTGATCCAACCAACAAAGTTGATGGAAGAATTGTTGGCGGTGGCGATATCGTAACAAACGAAAGCTTTACCAATTTTCATTTACAATTAGAATGGAAGATTTCAAAGAATGGCAATAGCGGTATCATCTTCTTTGTACAAAATGACCCAGCTAAATATAAAAATACTTGGCATACAGGGCCCGAAATGCAAGTACTTGATAACGATGGCCATCCAGATAGTAAAATCATTAGCCATAGAGCAGGTAATTTATACGACTTGATTGTGGGCGATGAGTCTGGTGTAAAGCCTGCAGAGGAGTGGAATAAAGTAGATATCATTGTAAACAAAGGCAAATTGGAAATGAAATTAAATGGTGTTACTACTGTTAGCACGCATTTAGGGGATGATGCTTGGAAAGAATTAATTAGAAGAAGTAAATTCTCAAAAGGCGAGTCGCCAGATTTTGGAAAAGTATTTTCTGGCCATATCAGTTTACAAGATCATGGCGATAAAGTTTGGTACAGAAATATCCGTATCCAAAAATTATAACCTCTGTTATATTAACTAGTGGAAATAAATCATGAACATTATATGCGTCAGGCCCTCTTACAAGCAAAGAGGGCCTTTGACGAAGATGAAGTACCTGTTGGTGCTGTGATTGTCATGAACAATCAAATCATCGCCAAAGGTTACAATCAAGTTCAGTTATTAAAAGACGTAACGGCACATGCCGAGATTTTAGCACTCTCCAGCGCTTGTGAAAATCTACAATCCAAATACCTTCCAGAAGCCACCTTGTATGTAACACTTGAACCCTGTTTAATGTGTGCAGGCGCTTTATACTGGAATAAGATTGGTCATATCGTATTTGGAGCTTACGATGAAAAGAATAGTTATCGTAGGGTCACCGAAAAGAATCCATTCCACCCGTCCACTACCCTTACCGGAGGCATCTTACAAGAAGAATGCGCTGCACTAATGCAGTCCTTCTTCAAAGCCAAGCGCTAATAACGGCTCTGTTTAAAACATCATTACTACATTTTATAGTCCTTTATAAAAGGAATAAATACCTATTCCTAGGCTCTCGGCTCGCAAGATCGAATGCTCGCTTCGGAATAGTATTTACACCTTCATCCTATTTGATAATAATTAGATGGTGTAAACATAGTACCCCGAAGCCGATATCGGTTCCTTCCGCTTGAGGAGAAGACGCGAATGAGCGTCTGATGAAAGAGAATAAATTTAAATTTTTAAAGACCCAGAATTGCTATTTAAGGAAAAATAACCCTGGTCAGTCTTATTTCGCTGAAAGCATTGTAATTTTGACACTCAATCTTTAACAATAAAAATAAAGCAATATGTCATTTACATTACCTGCATTACCTTATGCACACGAAGCCTTAGAACCACATTTTGATACTTTAACTATGCAAATTCACCATGGAAAACACCATCAAGCATACGTAGACAATTTGAACAAAGCGGTTGCTGGTACACCAAACGAAGGCAAAACAATCGAAGAATTAGTAGCTGCTGCTGGAAGCATCAGTCCTGCTGTTAGAAATAATGGCGGTGGACATTGGAACCATACATTTTTCTGGAATAGTTTAGCACCAAATGCAGGCGGAACACCAACTGGTGATTTAGCTGCTGCAATAGATGCGAGCTTTGGTAGCCTTGATGCTTTCAAAGAAAAATTTGCGAACGCTGGTATGACACGTTTTGGTAGTGGTTGGGCATGGTTGATTGTAAAAGACGGTAAATTAGAAGTAAGCTCAACACCAAATCAAGACAATCCATTAATGGATGTAGCTGAAGTAAAAGGCACGCCAATTTTAGGTGCGGATGTTTGGGAACATGCTTACTATTTGAAATACCAAAACAGAAGAGCAGATTATTTAGCTGCTTTCTGGAATGTAGTTAACTGGTCTGTGATTGCAGAACGTTTTGCAGCTGCAAAATAAATGAACAAAAAAGCGATTGATAGAATAATCAATTGATTACATACATCGTTCAGAAACCGTCCTCAAAGGGGCGGTTTTTTTTATATCTATGGTGAAGTTGATTTATGGCACTGGGTCATATCCATGTCCGCCTCCAGGCCTGCATTTGCTCAATCTCTTAGCCCCCAAATAAATGCCTTTTATAGGACCATATTTTTGAATTGCTTCTGATGTGTAATGAGAACAAGAAGGCGTGAATCGACACTTGCTTGCACCTAAATAGGGCGATAAAACGTACTGATAAAATCTTATCATTACGATAAAAGGGAAAGATATAATACGTTTAAGCATGCCCATAAATACGCTTTACTAATAAATTCAAAATCCCTTTCATTTTTTCATTGATCTCAGGCTGTGGTAACACATTTGTGTCCATGTATAAAACAAATAGATTCAATCGCATCCCTTTTAATGGCAGCTGTGCTTTGAATGCAGGCTTCTCTAAACGGTATGCTTCTCTTAATAATCTTTTTACGCGATTACGATGTACCGCTTTTTTAAATTGCTTAGTTGGCGCTCCTACACCAGCTTGCAAAATCAAATCAGGTGGCGTTGAACCTTCGGCCGTTTCTATTTTCTCTAAAGTATAAATTAAACGAAGCGGCGTGTTGGTCATTGACTTACCAAAGGAAAACAAATTTTGTGTTTGCTTCCTGCTTTTTAATTTATCCTGTTTTTGATATGTAAAAATCTTTGCCAATAAAGTAACTAATTGTCTAAATCTTGTGTTTGATATTGCATTAAAAAAGTCCACCCGAAAACGAGTGGACTTTAAAATTATAAGTTTCTACGAATAGAGATTAAATTATTTTAATCCTTTCTCGCTAGATACAGTTAGTTTCTTGCGTCCTTTCTTACGGCG